>Ga0307510_10004721_pt1 | contig 16106 bp, 18 predicted proteins | sample 12_EM_MG_FD_207224 | JGI IMG/M metagenome (GOLD analysis project Ga0307510, IMG submission 207224) | Populus trichocarpa ectomycorrhiza microbial communities from riparian zone in the Pacific Northwest, United States - 12_EM | ecosystem: Host-associated > Plants > Roots > Unclassified | place...
AATCCAAGACTTGTAGCTTCCACCCAGGACTCTTTGAGTCTCTTGCCTGAAACATTCAAAGTCGCTTCAAAGCCTTGAAGCTCTCCCCTCATCTCTATTATCTACCTCAGAAGTCGCCCTTATCATCAGGGACTTCACTCTTATACTGCATAGCCAACCGGTACCGCGCTACTCATGTGACCCATTGCCTCAGGAGGAAATCCCACTGAGCAATCCCAGTCGTCGCCAAACCAACCCACGCACATCGCGTCTTTAAGGCCCTTGGACCTTAACACTATGCATCTCATGGATTGCAAATGTCCTTCGCGATACCACAGAAAGTTTACTGTACCCCAGGACGCACATTCAATGATTAAAAAACGAAAAAACATTTTATCCCTCTAACCAATCATGCTCTTCATAAATATTGATTAGAATAGTTAATTAAATTTTTAAATACAAATCTATTGAAATTAACTTTCAATAATTTTCTAAAAAAACTATTTAATATATCTAAATAATTGTGTAAATAAAGTAATTTGTAGAATGAATTAATAGATCCTGAAAAAACAAAGAAATTTAATTCATTATTATTTCAAATAAATAAATTTCACTATAGAATGAAGTTGCTACATGTCGTCCTGCTCGCTAGTTCCATCAGAATATGATCTACCACAATTCTTTGATGATGCAGGATGCTAGACAGTGGGAGCTCCAGTACACCGCAATCACCTTGCAATGGGAATGAACCACATTGCCCATGTATGCAGGTTGACTCAGACAGAGGTGTCACGCAAGATGCAAATGTTCAATTTGGATTCAGCACTGGTCGTGCTTGTAACTGTCGTCTAACAGGCTATGATAATTCACATATCCAATCACATTGCCCTAGACTCCCTAACCCTATCCCATGTTCAATTTGCAAAGAAACCCGCATAGCAATGAGGTCGACCTCGGGGTAAGCGTTTGGAAGGGCTGCATGAAACAAGAATGACAAGAGCCACTGGTCGCAAAGTGAGGTACAGTGCCAGACAGCAAAAGTCGACAAGTTTCCTAGTGCCAGAACCAGAAATTTTTTGGAAAAATAGAGTTCAGAATCGTGATCAGGGAGGCTGAAAACATCCAAAAACACCCTTTACGGACTTTCCCGCGTATTTTTTGGAGTGGCCAACTATTGGGTTCAGGGTTTCAACATAATATCTAATTTACAATGGCATCTACCAACATCATTGCTTCTGGACCGACCCTCTGGTGCGATTTCTGCTTATGAACCGCCCACTCGGCCGCCTTCCCAGTCAAACCAGCACGGTAAGCAGACATGAATCACCAAGACTTGTTGAAAAATCATCAGATCACCTCAACCAGGCACTTATCGAGACACTCGCGCGCAACCCGCTTTGCCACATCAAGTGTTATAATCCACCCAGTTTTTCGTTTTACTCCCAACTCCAAGCAACCTCAGGACCAGTCGTACCTCCCACACCAACCACACAGATCCCTCAGAATATATCCCAACCAGTAATACCGCCATCAATGCCTCCCAGAGCACGCACACCCATGCTACCCATTACCTTCAGCCAAGCGATACCAGCGATCCCAATCACATGGCCTACTCACACGCGCCAACAGTCCTCTATGGAGTACTTCACGGAACCCGCACCAATGATCACGGATCCCGCTCCAGAGAGCGATGGAGATAGTCCTATGAGGGACCGCAGTCCTAGCCCACCACATACGCCATACCAGCCTAGACCATCTGGTTCTAACGTCTATGAGTTAGAAGCCAAAGAGCAACCTTCACCACCATGGAAAGCATGGCTTAGTCAGCCATCCCCGCCTACCAGTATAACCCGGCCCGTCTCCCCAAGCAGCGAAGTCTCAGCATCTAAACGCCAACGTCACGAGGATGGGACCTACACTCCCATTACGTCATCAGTCACATCCCCGATATCCCCAACCAGTCCTAGCGCCCAAGCCACTCCTGATTACCAAAGCCTACCAAGTCCCCGGTCTGTGGGATCCGATCAAGATCCAAATACGGAGTCACCTCCTATGCTGCTAGAGTAAGCAGATTCTCATCAAAGCAGATTACCAAAAGCGGATACATATATGATGCAATACTTGTTCGCTTACGCGCCCTTCATATCGTCATCTCCCGGCCCCCGAATTGGAGCATCTCAGCGCATCTACTGTATCCTTGTCCTGACTCATTTCCAGACTCGATATGACTCGTACTTACTGCGCATTCCCTGACTCATACATACTTGACTCATTCCAAGTGATCCCTGTATTAGTTTCAACTCATACTTAGCTATAGTAAGCGTAGCATAGCCTCAGACTCCTCATGTATATAAACCAGCCAATAGTTGCAAGTCAAAGCCCTAAGCTTGACTTGGTTTCCAATCCAAACGTCTTGAAAGTCTTCACTCTCTCGTTTGACTTCCCCTTCCCCTTCATAAATCCCTCTCAGGTCTTTGACGTTGTCAAAGACACCTCAGTCATCATTACTCGTCACCACTACTTCGTGCAAGTCGCACCTTAAAGGTCTTTGGGCCTTAACATCAAGCCGGTCTTTGGGTACATCTCTGTACTGTTGCTTGCACCATCCCCAGTACTGTATCCAGTAGTTAGCCAATGTATGGGAATAAATAAATGAATAAACCATTTCAATAGGATTCAACTCGCAGTGAAATTTTGGGAGGAACATACAATGGTGTCCCCTGGCTTTGATTTTTTGTTCCAGGAGAGATTCTTGCTTGCAGAAGTCGTCTTGCTTGCTGAGAAGGCGGGCCATGCAACATTTCTCATTCTCAAAGCGACAAACTGGGGAGCATTTTGCCGTCATCCCAGTAACATTGAATCCGCGTTCCTCCAAGACTTGCTTGAGGCCTTTTGCCTTGCCAGCGTCTGTTGTCATTTTTTGTGGCTTCCCACCAAGGTCAGCACGCGCATTATTCATTGGAATTATTGTATCCTTCTGTTTTCTCTGTTTCCCCCCATTCGACTTGTTCATGTTGAATGTGCAGAGAGCATCCGGCCTGAGCGAGGCGTGGGCAGAGGACTGGTCGAAAACAAAGAGCGCAACACACTCTGGATGCGCCTCCTCAAAGATAGCAATGGCCTTATCGACCTGAACAAGTAACTGGGTGTGATCCCACCATGGATCGCCGCCCACCCCCAGATAAATGATGGTTTGTGCATCCTTAATAATATCTCCCTCTTTGTTGCAAATGATAATGTGCCTGTTTTCTTCCTCAACAAAATCAGAGACGTGGATGATGTGGCCACGTCCCTTCTTCTGGAGGAGCTGTTGGTCCGGAAGACGCCTTTCCACACATGTCAGATCAGCATCTCAAAGGACAATCACTCAGGTGCACACCATATGTTCTGTTTATATTTGTTTGCGTGAAATGAGCTTTCGTCTTGGAAGACCGCAATGACCTGCTTCTCACCAGGCTTCAATTGTGGTTCAACGCGGACGAGTTTCGAGTCCTTGCACTCCCAGTGCACCATCCTCCTCTCGAATGATTTCATTTTGGGGAGGAACTTTTCCTCTCAATATTTCCTCATGTCGTCCCTCTCATGTCCATCCATATAAACGCCTTTCTTCAGCCTTGTCCGCCGCCATCCCAACTTGTACAGCCACCGCTGAGCTGTGCGCTCTGACAGCCCAACCTCAAGCACAATACCGAGCGATGGAAGGATCCGCTCATTAAGAGCGCGTTGGAAGTCCTTTGGGGTGACGTCCCCTATGTGCAGGCCTGTTAGGTACGTCCTCGCCGCCCTCTGGACCGCCTCATCATTGAACAGAGAACGACCGCCTCCGCTGCCTCGTTTGTCAACGGGAAGTTGTTCAAACTTCTGGTAATGGCATGCAAGTGCCCGGATTTGACGGGCGAAGTGGACGCCCTGCCCTTCATGCCATTGCTCCGCGATCCTTTCGCTCGCGGCAATGCGTTTAATCCCCTTGAGGCGGAGGGTGGCGAAGTTCCGAAGGATAATGAGCTGGTTGATTTGGGTGAGGGTGAGCGTTGTGTTCTTTTCGTTTGCCATACACAAGTCGTTCTTGATTTGTTCCCACAGATCCGACCATCCTCGAATATCATCCGCATCCTTTGTGGTCGCCATTGGGTCCGCTTCCTCTTCATCAACAAGGTATACCATGTCCCTTTCTTCCGCATCTGACCCATACCCTCCTGCCACCGGTTCCCCCCCTGCCGCACTGGACGACACCTCAAGCCGTGGCAGACCTGATGGCACAGGCTTGCATGACAGATCCCGCAATGTGGGCTGTGCTGGAGAAGGAGGCCTTTCTGGCGATGGCACAGCCGACGATGCACAGGATGAGACACAGGATGGCGCGACCAACGACGCATGGGATGGCACATGGGACAGCACGACTGATGACGCACGAGACGACGCACGAGACAGCTCTCCTGATGAGACTGGGGATGGCGACAGTGCTGCTGATAAGACCCTCAGCGAAGCTCGGGATAGGGCCGAACCTGATGACGCCAACATTGAGTGTGATGTGGACCGGCCGCGGGTAGATGTGAAGTAATGCTGGGTGAGTAAGGTTTGACCTATCATGGCCTGTCTGTGCTCAGGGCGATGTTGCGATTGAGCGGATTTTGCGCCGATGTCAGGGCCAAACGAAGGGACTTTCCTCTTCCCTGGACATTAAGGTAAGTGCTTCATGATCTACGTTCTGATGAACTGATCGCACCTTTGATCCCTGGTTCTGGCCTGCGCATCTTTGCAGGGAGCCACTTGACATTGTGAGGGTCATCATCGTCAAGCTCCCACATCAAGTTAACCATGGCATCATTCACCTTGGCATCAGCACCATAAGGGAGTTTGACCTCAAGGTCGACTTCATTGTCCGATGCATGTCCATGTCGGCATGAGGGCTTCATGCCTGCATGTGGGTCCCACTTCCGTCGATTTCCGGTATCTTCGCTCTCATCCCCACTGTCCGGGTCACAATCACTTGGCTCAGGGCTGGAAAATAACTCTTCAAATAGGTCCTCATACATTCTCTTCAGGTTGGCATGTGGGTGATGAGGGCACTGTCAAGATGGATGCGGGATTTCCTCGGCATGCCAGCAGATGGTTTGGGCTTTTATACAGATCTCTATGTTTTTATTACAGTAACTGAGTGAAATGTAACATCATGTTGAACATAAATGGAATCTACAGCAAGTGATGGAAAACCCATCAACTGCTGAACAGGAGTGCACTTCATTTCTCGCGCGTTATCTGTTTAACTTATCAGTTATCAGTGCTTTTTCGACACCTGTTGTCATGTCATGTGGGAGCACCAGACTCATTATCATGTGGTTCCTCCCACTCTTTTCAGATAGTTTTCACCCTTTTTGATGTTGGCATTGGATTCACAAGGGCAGTTAGGGTTGATTCATTTACTTTTCAATCGATTAACCCTAACTTTAGGGTTGGCCAACTATTGATTTTTGTAAAAAGTAAAGTAGTGTTTATTTTGTGTTTTGAATGAAAATACATTGTTACGTTCTTGGGCTTACGCAGGGTGTATTTTTCATTTTCCACCTGCTTACTAAGCCTTTCCCATCACGTGACCAACCACCCATCCATCTCGATCACATGACCAATCACCTGACTAGTCACCTGACCACTCACATGACCAGTCACATGCCATTCCAGTCACCTGCTCCTCAAAGTCACCTTGTCCTATATCACCTGCTCCCGAGTCACCTGCGCATCACCTGATACTCCCTCACCTGACCTCACATGACCCTATCCCTACCCCTGACTCGTCTCTATTCGCTTACCTCAGCCTCGCTCCCGGATTCTCGGCCCGCTTACTATACTTTTCTCATAGCCTCGTTTCACGACTCATATTGACCCCTTTCTTGTTACCTTCACGTGTGAGTCAGTTCCGCAGTATATGACTCCATTTCTTGGACTATGACTCGTTACTAGTACAAGTACTCGTCGTATTAGTCCTTAGTCATACAGCCTCCTCACATGTATATAAACCCTCGTGTTTTCCTAGAGTTGGGCCTTAAGCCTGACTTGGTTTAATCCCAAGTGTTGTAGCTTCCACAGCGCCTTCAGTTTTCGCCCGCACTTCGTGCAAGTCGTCTCGAACACTGTCGAGACTCTTCTCCACATCTTTCATTATCCCTACTAGTGTCTTGCACGCGTGCAGACCACTCATATCAGTGTATCCAAGGGTCAGAGTTAGCCACCTGTTATCCCTTGAAGAACAAGTCCCGCCACCGTCATACAAACCCGTGCACGTCGCACCTTAGGGTCCTTGGCCCTTAACATACATCATTAATATTTTTTGTCAACTTTTGCTGTCTGGCACTGTAGGAAAAATAGGTTGGTAAATAATCCAGAATGTGGCCCAGGTTCGGCCGACTCCGATTTTGTGTTTCACTAGGCAGAGCCGCCAACGATTGCCAGTTGACACACACGGCGCACAAAGCAGACTGTCTAGCTGTAATGGTGATGGAGGCAACAGCTGACTGTCCTCCTTAATCAACTTGCTGAATATCCTGTTTGGACCAATGGTTGGAATCAAGTTGATATCTAGGCCCATAATGGATGAGATGAATGGAGATGCGATGGTCATTCTCCAGGAGACAGGGTGGGTGGAGGAAATGAGCAGTTGGATCCCATCCATACTTGTAGTCCGGGGTGTATATTGTTGAGGGAGATTATGGTACTCATCGACACCAGGTGAAATGGTGGAGGGAAGGGGTTGGGTGGGAGAGAGCCAAATACTTCAACTTGTTCCCATATGGCCAGTCCTGGAACCAAAAGGTTGGGTTTCTGGAACCTTAATGCTTTGGCATCAGCCCTAGCATCTAATGATCACAATTGGGCATGCTGTTACGTGCACAGAGATAATGAATCAGAGTCGTCACCTACAGGATGAAATCAAGGTGACGTCCGGTAGGTTGAAAGTGGACTTCTTGGTCCTGGGAAGACAAGGTGTGCAGAGTGGATGCAATTGCAGTCTCGAGATTGAAGCAGAAGGCGCTGAAACCGTAGAATCGATGAGTGACTTCACTGGGCAGATGGAAATCGTGGGGCGACAAACAAATGAGAAAAAGGTAAGTATGGATACTAGGGCCAGTATCACCAGGACATACATGATTATTTGTCTTCCTCTCCCTCCTCTCGGTGACATATGCCTCCGAATCTAAGGTGCTGTGGTTAAAAAAAAAGAGTGTAGGGCTGGCAAATTGTCGGAATGCTGGCTGACATTGGCGTGTAGGGAAAGAAATCCTGCACTGGTTTTTCCTATGGCGGAACTGCCAAAAAATTGTCCAGGTGAAACATGCCACATGCGAGGGGGACCATTTGCCCACGATGACACAGGGGCCAAAGGTAATGGAGATGTAGACTGGATATCCATCTTGGAGAACTTGCTGAAATTTTGCTCTCGGTCACCAGTTGGAATCGAGTCGATATCTGGGTGTGTTATGGGCCCACAGAGTCCATGCCTTCAGAAGGAAACGAGAGCTGGCAAAGTGGGGGTATGCATACCATATGGGCTTACAAGACGAAGCGGTAAATGTCAAGCGTAATTGTGGTGCTCATTGATGCAGGTTCATGTCCCCAAGGGCGGAATCTGGACAACAGGGGTGTGCCGTTGAGGTTGATTTTCTCAACGGGTTCGAGTTCAGGTAGGCAAGTCAGAGAATCTTGAGGTCGTGTCTCTGGAATCTTGCCAACTTGGCATCGGTCCTAACATCAGGTTGGCCTGGTGGGAAGACATAGTGGGGGTGGGTGGGGAAGGAGTGAAAGGGGTGACAAGGAATAGCCCAAGCACATGGAGAGGTCTGACTGATTTGGTGTGGCTAAGAGTGCCGTCTTCTTGGCCTTTGGGAAGAGGGAGAAATGTGCCATGAAGCGTGTATGATCGTGGCCACAACATTGTGGTGGGAACGAGCCAAGCTTGGGGTCTGTTGAGGGTGGAGGGTATATACCAACAAGCAAGTGCATGTAGAAGGTGGGCAAGGAAAGGTAGAGGGATGATACAGTCATGTGTCACCAAGACACAGATGATAGTTTGTCCTCAGTCTGTCCTCTTGGTAGTGAGTGAGTGGTGAGTGACACCTTCCACAGCCATTACAACCCTCAGATTTTGGCATGTCTTTGCTTATAGCCTCAATCAGGGTGCAAAGAGGTCATATTCCCCGCCAGACTCAGAGCTGTCAAGGTTACCTCTGAAAAACGCATTAGTGCCAAATTATCGGTCATCAGCAAGGTGCGCCTCACCAGATTCACCAACATCTTGCTTGCCTTCAGTCCGATCCCCATTCGGACCAACTCTATCATTCTCATTGGTAGACTTGGCCCAACACTCAGACAGGTGCCACCTGCGCCAAGGCAATCAAGGATAATTTTCCGCCAGCACAAGTGACCGCTCTCATGGCCTGTATGGGGTGCGCGACTTCGTTCGATGTGGGAGAGCTTGCAGGAAAGGTTATGTGACTTGTGGCATGTGCGTTGATGGACAAGGAAAAGTACTCATTTGACCTCTTTGCTGCATATTGACAAGCCCAGCCTGACCTGCTGAGAATGCACAACAACAAGAAAGTATCGACGTTCAAGATCCCCAAGACTCAGAAAAAGAGTAGAACAGGGGTTTTGTGTTCGGAAGAGACAATGCTTTTCATTTTTTTTGTTTATTTTGTTTTACTGGGGCTCCTCAACCATGCGCAACTCTTTTCCATTATGTCTGACACCACCACGCCCCCTTTTCTACAACGCATACATTCCACAACCTCTGATAGCCCCAGTCTCCTCTAACCTCAAGCCAATCACCTTTCGACTCGCTTCTATGTGACTCCTATTTGACTCCACCCCCTTTCTTATTCCACTGCCATCGCTTTTCTTAGTAAACTAGAAAACCATGTATAAAAGGACTTGTATTGTGCCTCAAATCATTATCCAGTTGTTTCTGTGCCTCCCTCCTTTATCTTGTGTGTCCACTCAAAAAGCCTCAAAGCTTTGCTCTATTATCGCTCCAGCTCCTCTCATCAACTTCAACGCTTGCACTCTACACCACTGACTGTACCAGCACATTCGGCCCACTCTCTGATTGGCCACAAATCGCCCTCAGACCATTGCACGCCGTCTTTAACAACACCAGGTTATGGGCCCTGGAGTTGCAAATTGAACCCAATATCAAAATTGTCATCCATCAGTGCGCTTTTCTATCTGTTCAACATTTCTATCTATCACCTCTTTCACCATGAGCGACAATCACCAGACCACCCTCACCAAATTGGCACCAAACAGACTCAACTGGGTCACTTACTGCGACCACCTTACCTGGTTTTTCCAGACTTGCAAATGGTCACAGCACTTGATCAACAACGCGGTCCCTCAAAGTTATATCAATGCTGGCGATATCAACGGAGTCACTCCTCAAAATCGCTGGGACGCTGAAGAATGCACAGCCACAGAACTCATTGCAGAATCAGTTCCCAACGCTGTCATCAGCAAAATCTGGAGCAAGACAAATGTCATGGAAATCTGGAACACACTCAGGGGTCTTTACAAAGGCCACACTACTATGATTGTGGTGGATATGACAAGGAAGTTGCAGAATATGAAGTGTGGGGAGGATGACGACGTACGTGCTCATTTCACAAAGCTCAATAACATGCATGATCAGATATCTGCTATGGGCAAGACCTTCACGGACGAAGAGTATGCTTCCATCCTACTCAGCTCTCTCCCCTCATGCTACGCCTCGACCACCAGCGGCATGAACGCTGCCGCCTACTATTCAGGCCAACCCACTACTCCTGATCTGGTAACGAAACTTATTACTGACGAATATGATCGACAAATGATCGCCCAAGGCAAATCTAGTAACGGGCCAGAAGAGGCTTTCGCAACGCAAGGTCAAAAGATCGATCGCTCCAAAATCAAATGTTACAACTGCCACAGGAAGGGACATTACAAGTCTGAATGCTGGGCCAAAGGAGGCGACAAGGAAGGACAATGCCCGCCCAGGAGAAGTGACAACAACAACCGCAACAACAACTGCAATAGCAACAACAACCGCAATCACAATAATCACAACCGCGACAACAACCACAGCAACGACAATGCTAGCTCAGCCAACGCAGACATAGAAGCATGGGCCGTGATTGAAGAGACCAACAACATCGACAATGAGTACACAGTCGTTGATGAGATTGATGATGATTACACAGATATCAAGGCGATCGACAAGATCCAAGCTGCAATCGAGGAGATCGACAACAGCTATACTGATCAGCCTGTTTATGAGCAGATCGCATACAGTGCGGGGCCACAGATCCAACTCCCAGAGGTTGAGATCGAGCTCTACGATTCCGGAGCATCCAGGCATATGTCCCCCTTCCTTCATCATTTCACAAATTATCGCTCTATTCCTCCGTGCCCTATTACAGCCGCTAATAAATGTGTTTTCTACGCCATAGGCACAGGAGATCTTCAGATCAACGTTCCTAATGGGCAAGTCACTACTCCCATTACTCTACACGACACTCTCCACGCCCCCGATATGGCGCTTACTATCGTCTTGATTGGTCAGATTGTTAATTCTGGCTGCTCAGTATCTTTCGAAAAGAAGTCCTGCAAAATCAAAAACAAATCAGGCAAAACCATTGGCGACATCCCAGCCAGCTCAAACAGACTATTCAAAGTCGAGCATTCATTCACGGCAGCAAGTGCCAGCGCAGTCAAACAAGTCGACATTCATACACTCCACCAACGTCTCAGTCATATCTCCACGGACGCAATCCGCAATCTCATCCGCTACAATGCCATTGTCGGAATCAAATTGATCGACGACGGATTACCAATCATTTGCCAATCTTGCGAATACGCAAAAATGACTTGAAAGCTGATCAAGAATGAGCGATCGGCCCCATCAGCTAAGCAATTTGGTGATGAGATTCACACTGATTTATGGGGTCCATCCAGGACAGCTAGCCTTGGAGGAAGACGCTACTATATCACTTTCACGGACGACCATACTTGCTACACCCGCATTGACGTCCTGCAAACCAAAGACGAAGCTTTTCAAGCATATCATAACTTTGCATCATGGGCGCAAACCCAATACGGAGTCAAAATCAAGGCGCTCAGATCAGATCGCGGCGGTGAATACACTGGCCGCACTTTCACGCAATTCCTATGGGGAGAAGGTATGGAGCGCTGCCTTACCACTCATGACACTCCCCAGCACAACGGCATCGCGGAATCTCTTAACTGCCGTCTACTTGAACAAGTCCAAGCTATCCTCAATCATTCCGGCCTACCAAAGACACTGTGGGCCAAAGCTCTTCACTTTGCTATTTGGCTCAAGAACTGCACATCCACACATGCTCTCAGCAACAGCACTACTCCTTTGGAGAAACTCACTGGCAATAAGCCAAACCTTTCAGGTGTGCCCAAATGGGGCCAAACTGTATGGATCCATTCCGGGACCAGCTCAAAACTCAATGCATGCGGAGTCGAAGCAAAATGGGTAGGCTTTGACATTGATAGCCCCCACGCACATAGGATCTACTGGCTGCACAAGAACTCAGTCTCCATGGAACGCAATATCAAGTTCACATCTCCTACAACCACTGTCACATTTTATCCCGGAGCACCTCGCGCCATTACCTTACCTGCCGCGGCACCACCCGCTTTACCTCCTGCACCACCGCCTGCAGCGCTGCGTCCATTAACAGTCCCGCAAGTCATGTGCAGACCATCACCATCAGTCCCCAGAGCTATGCCACCGGCGACACCTTCACTTCCGCCGCCTGTTACAGCACTGCAACCTCAAACACCAACTCATCCCCCTTTCGCCACCGACAGCAGAGAAGAAGAAATGCCGGAAGAAGAAGAACCTCCAACACCAACTCCGGCACCACACAGAAAAGGCAAAGCGAAGGCCAAATCAGCGCTGCCGCCACAACCAACGCGCAAGTCAACGCGCACCTCAAAGCCATCATACTACATCACCCAACTATTCAGGGGCAAAGGCACCACCACGGGACGAGAAGAAGAACCCGCTCATACTCCAAGCGCCGCCGAACATCAATGGTACCATCCAGATTGGACCAGACCTAGCGCTTCAAGCACATTCTTGGCGGCTAACTTTGCTAATTCAGAAATAGACTATTCTTTTGTCGCCAAAACCACAGAACTTATTCAAATCACCGCCAATGAACTTGGCGACGACCCGAAAACCCTCACTGAGGTGCAATCCCAACCCGATTGGCCAAAATGGCAGGAAGCCATGGATCACGAGATGAAGACCTTAGAAGATGCCGGAACTTGGACTGACGTTCCCCAACCCACCAACAAGAATGTTGTCAGCAGCAAATGGGTTTTCCGCATCAAACACAAGGCTGACGGAACCATCAAGAAGTATAAAGCTCGTCTTGTAGCTTGCGGATTCACGCAAAGGTTTGGTATCAATTATTTTGACACATATTCCCCAGTTGCACGCCTTGCCAGCATCCGCACAATTCTCGCCATCGCTGCGCGCAATGACTGGGAGATCAACACCTTCGACTTCAATGGCGCATATCTCAACGGCGAACTTAACGACAACGAGCAAATCTACATGGAACCACCCCCCAGATATGGGAATCAGGGGGAGATTGTCAAGTTCTTACTCAAATCCCTTTACGGTCTCAAGCAAGCTGGACGCAAATGGTATGATACGCTTGTCCACACCCTTGCTGACCTTGGCTTTCACATCAGCGATGCCGATCCAGGTGTTTTCTATGCTCACGACAGAGACGACATTACTATGCTTGCTTCACATGTTGACGACTGTGTCATCACCAGGACATCAAAAGAGCTCATCGCAGATTATAAACAGCACCTCAATGCCATCTTTTCACTCACAGATCTAGGCAGCCATACACTGGCTACTCGGGATCAAAATCATGCGCGATCGACAGGCATGCACTATCTCGCTATCACAAACCACCTATATCGAGACCATTCTCGATCGCTTTTCCCTATCCGACGCTAAGCCATACGCCACACCAATCATACCAGGCGCTAATTACACCAGATCTCAAGCACCCGCCGATCCAGCGGAAGCAGATTATATGCAAAAGATCCCTTATCGCAAGGCTGTTGGCAGCCTCATGTATGCCACTGTAGCCACCCGTCCCGACATCACATTCGCCATTTCCACTCTATTCCAATTCCTTGACAATCTGGGACACATTCACTGGGAAGCCGTCAAACATGTTTTCCGCTACCTTGCCGGAACCAAAACACACACGCTCACTTATGGAAATGAACGCCATAATCTCACCGGCTTTACTGACGCCGACGGATCCTCCCAAGAGCATCGCCATGCCATCTCAGGCTATGCCTTTTTCATTGACAGAGGAGCAGTATCATGGGCTTCTAAGAAACAAGAGCTGATTACTCTTTCTACAGCTGAAGCTGAATACGTCGCCGCAACACACACAGCCAAGGAATGCATCTGGCTCCGACGTCTCATGGAGCCCTTATTCAGCCCTGCACCCACTCCCACCACCCTCTATTGCGACAACCAAGCCACACTACACCTCGCGGCCGAAGACAACTATCATGCACGCACTAAACACATTGATATTAGGTATCACTTCATTTGTTGAACTATAGCTGATAAACAGATCACTATGGTCTATTGTCCCACTGAGGAAATGACCGCCAATATCCTCACGAAGGCTCTCCCCAAGTACAAGACCGCAATCCACCTTCAAAATCTTGGGATCGTCCAGGCTTGAGGGGGAGTGCTGCATATTGACAAGCCCAGCCCGACCTGCCAAGAATGCACAACAACAAGAAAGTATCAACGTTCAAGATCCCCAAGACTTGGAAAAAGAGTAGAACAGGGGTTTTGTGTTCAGAAGAGACAATGCTTTTCATTTTTTTTGTTTATTTTGTTTTACTGGGGCTCCTCAACCACGCGCAACTCTTTTCCATTATGTCTGACACCACCACGCCCCCTTTTCGACAACGCATACGTTCCACGACCTCTGATAGCCCCGGTCTCCTCTAGCCTCAAGCCAATCACCTTTCAACTCGCTTCTACGTGACTCCTATTTGACTCCACCCCCTTTCTTATTCCACTGCCATCGCTTTTCTTAGTAAACTAGAAAACCATGTATAAAAGGACTTGTATTGTGCCTCAAATCATTATCCAGTTGTTTCTGTGCCTCCCTCCTTTATCTTGTGTGTCCACTCAAAAAGCCTCAAAGCTTTGCTCTATTATCGCTCCAGCTCCTCTCGTCGACTTCAACGCTTGCGCTCTACACCACCGACTGTACCGGCACATTTGGCCCGCTCTCTGATTGGCCACAAATCGCCCTCGGACCATTGCACGCCGTCTTTAACAACACCACTCTTTGCTGTTGTCTCATTCTGATCGCGAGTAGAGGTGTAAGGGACCAGCATTTCGGACCGTGGCAATTTTCATCCAAATACTTGAGGAACACGCTGCCAAGATGGTTCGCTGTCATTTGCTATGTTCGATCAGGCTCTGCCGATGGATCGCAGCCCGATTATACATCCACAGACGAAGGAATCCCCAAGTTTGGCTCCCACACGCCAAATGGTGGTGATGAACCCACACTTGTCAGCTCCGCTACCGGGGCGGCTGGTGTCTTGGCAGGCTGGGCAATATCTTCGATTGGCAAAAAGGCACATAATCTCGCTTTTGTGCTTTGCCATCCCTCATATCTCCCCTACCAGTTTGCACCCACTGATATGGAAGCTGTGATTCCACCTGCCGAAACCCTCCTGCTGCCATGCCGAGCCAGACAAAACCTGCAGCCAGCAGCCGATCGGCACTGCCCGTACCCAATGGCAACAAACCTGAAGGCATGCAGCTGGGTGGCCACAAGACCGGTGCGGATTCCAGGCGGTTTGCTGGCAGTGGAGGGGTGGGGGTTGATAGACGTCAATGCCGACGCGGACGACAGGAGTATGTGTTCGTCTCTTCTTCCAAAAGTACCACTTATTAACTACTCCATTCACATGCGCAGTCAAATTTTAGAGAGCACCAGCAGTCCGCAGGCCGCAACGCTGTTGGGTGGGCTGAGACGGCGATGAGGACCTGTGGGTCGCGTTTGAAGACCCCATACCACCACCTGTACTGATCTCTATTACGGGGCTCATGTCTTCGCCTGAGACCTCCCCCACTTCAGCATCAGCATCAGTCGCAGCACCTGCGCGGACCCTTTCCATGAGTGTGGCACAACCCTTGCGTGTTTGCGTGCGACACCATTGGCATCTTCCACACCGAGTGAGCATGCATCATCTCCGGTTGCTTCCCCCCCTGGATCAGTCCAGAGCACAGCTGGGATGACAAAAGAGGAAAAGGCGGCAGAGATGGCCTACAGGAAGGAAGAGTGCAAGCAGTCCCCCGAAACCTAAGCCAGGCCGACTCTGCCCTGACCCACACATCTTCCCTTGTGACTGGCCTGGCCCCACATGCAAAAACCATGTCTTAGATGACCTCCGTGTAGCTGCCCAGTCCCACATCCACTTGGCACCCCCCCCACTCACCCCCAAACGCTCTGCCTTTGAGGCCTGGAAATCAGTGGACATCACCCCCACCCTTTGTAAATGGGCGGAGGGAACCCCCCTCCCAATCCCTGACTCAGCTGTTCCCCCTCCTGGCATGCAGGGTGTGCTGTCCCTCAAACAACGACGTGCGTCCTCCCTATACCTCCAAGTGCTCCTTAAGCACTGCTTTAGTGCAGATTACTCCAAGTGCTTCTGCCCCACTGCAGGCGATAATACAGTATGTCCATGCTCGTTCTCACCCTCTGCCCCACAGGATCAACCTCTGGGGCTCCCAGCAGCTCCCACCCTGGGGGAGAGCATCGCTGTGAGGCAAGACCCTCCATGTCAGCAGCAGTGGGAACTGCTCATGGCTGAATTGCTTCGGTCAGACAACCCACCCATCCCCACACCCTCACCTCCACCCTACAGAAGGCAACAAGGACCCATCAGGCACCCAGTCCCTCACACTGCCCATCACGCAGTTTTTTTTTTTTTTTTTTTTTTTTTTTTTTTTTTTTTTTTTGGGGTTTTTAAGATTTTTTTATAATTTTTTTTGGATT
>Ga0307510_10004722_pt1 | contig 16106 bp, 13 predicted proteins | sample 12_EM_MG_FD_207224 | JGI IMG/M metagenome (GOLD analysis project Ga0307510, IMG submission 207224) | Populus trichocarpa ectomycorrhiza microbial communities from riparian zone in the Pacific Northwest, United States - 12_EM | ecosystem: Host-associated > Plants > Roots > Unclassified | place...
GAAAGCAAAACTTAAACATTACAAAAATACAAAGAAAGAAAGCAAGAATATGATCTTGATCTGAAAACCAAGATGCCCAAATACATGGCAAATGCCTCCTTTTACAGGCTAAAATTCAGAACTATTGATTAGATGACTAACTATTTAGTTGGTGACCAACCATTGACTTGGTGGCTGGTTATTGACATTGTTGGCTGGCCAAAACATCATTGCTAACATCTGAATTTGAGCACATAGTATTCATGAAAGTTGTGGGAAATTGTCTCATTTTTTTTTAAAAAAAAAAAACCAGAGCTCATTTGAACTTCTAGAACTCGACATATGGGCTGAACACTAAATAGTGTCTGGGCTGTAGGACAGATTCAGACGTCTCTTTTGATGCTAAGATTTGAACTTGAAAACGGAAGCTTTGAATCTTAGACTCTTCATGAAAGTTTTAGGCCTATGTCTTAGCTTTCCATCAAGATAAACCAGACCTAAATCCATGGTCTACAAATCCAGTTATGATCCAATAACTGAATGGTGTTCCAGTTTGAATTGAACCACATCTTTTCTCTAAGCTTAGTCCTTTCTTTCTCTCTTCATTTTCAATAGTTAATCACATCAATCAATCCTTTGAGTTGTGGGATAAACCTGCATTTAAAATGAGCATTTACCATAAACTAAAGCTATTATTTATTATAAGACTTGTTACTATAAAACATGTTTAAGTTAGGGAATTTAATGATACTTTAGGTGCAATATGATGATATAAAGCCTTAATGAGAATGCACTTTTAAGTACTAATCACTGCACTTGAAGGATATTTTCATATCTTCATCTTAGTTTATCATCTCCAACATGGCTATGACTTTTGAACGATGTTATTGTATAGTTGCATTTGAATAGATGTTGGAAGGATTCCCCCACTAAGACTGACTGTGGGACCATCTATTTTGAAACTCAAAGGCGCACTTCACCGCATGGATATGGGGGATAAAATGAACACCATTGATAATGCCAATGCATTTCTTTTCACAATCTGATTCGACAAGATGAGAGGAATCCATTGAGAAGAACACCGAGTATACAACCATGAGTCTTTTACTGCAAGTTATGAGATATGCTGGACAACTCGATGATTCCAAGAAGGCTGATAATAACATATGCTTGAAGAGCATTGTTTTTACTAGGGGCAAATCCGTGGCTATCAGCAATCTAAGATGAGGCTGACGCTAAACAACATCTTGATGGGTGGGGCAAGACGTGCACAACCAATCAAAGAACAATTCTTGATAGAATCCAGGAGATGAATGATTAAGCTCCTTAATGATGAATCAAACGACACCACACTTGGGGGCAGAGTCAAGCTTTATAAACAACGAGAGCAGTAGTCATCAAAGATAGCCTACGATAGGCACTGCATTTACAATTAAATGGATGACTAGCACACAAATGAGCCAGCATAGAAAAACAAGGAAGGTTTCAAATAGTAAACAAAAAAGCATCAAAGAGGGGGGACCTATATTTCAAACCAGGTAAGGATGCATGCATGTCATCTAACCTCAAAACATTGCATCAAACATTTTTTGATTTGTTATAAGAAAGATCCTCAATGAAGTCCAGCGAAATTGTGGACAAAGAAAGAATCATTGAGTGGATGATAGCAAAGAAATCACAGTTTTGACCCTGGAACGGGAAAAAGAAAAGATCAACCTTGACAGCAAGAAAAGTCTTCAGTTCAAACCCTGTCATGAGGAAGAATACACACAGATTTTGGTTCTGGTTAAAGGGGATCGCCAGATGGGCTCTCAGGCAACCTTACAGATTTTGGTTCTGGTTAAAAGGGATCACTAGATGGGATCTCAGGTTAGCCCAACCACACAGAGAATTTTGGTTCTGGTTAAAAGGGATCGCTAGAAGGGATCTCAGGGTAGCCCAACCACACAGATTTTGGTTCTAGTTAAAGGGGATCGCTAGCCTAACCACACAGATTTTGGTTCTTGTTAAAGGGGATCGACAGATGGGATCTCAGGTTAGCCCAACCACATAGAGGATTTTAGCTTTGGTTAAAAGGAAATCACCAGAGGAGATTTTAGGTAAAAAAAAAATACAGAATTTAGAGGAGCGCCAAGATCGGGTTCTCAATATAATCAAGTTTTGATCGTTAGTTCCTGATTGAAAAGATCGCTATAAAGACAAAATTTTATATCAACCGAGTTTTAAGAAGATCAAGATTGGAAGTTCAGTTTTGTTTATCTTTACAAAACTTACTACACGAAGTTTTTGCTCTGTAAGTATTGTAAAGAGGGGGCATCTGTCGTTATCCATTTTTGGGTTCCCACAAAAAAAATGAAAAAATACAAAATATATATATCAAAAAATATTTGGAAGAAATCCAAAAAATAATAGGAGCGAGAAAAGGATGCTGGAACACCCATAAAATGGCTAGAAATTGGTTGAGGAGGTTCAAAAATACAAGAATTGAAATTTGACAGTACATTTTTAACTAATGAAAACCCTGTTGACAAGGAAAATTCAATTTGAGGAAGAAAAGTCCAAAATCAGATGTTTATGGACTCAATTAAATTTTATCAAGAGTTTAATTGAGTTTATGAAGGGTTTGATTGAAAGAAAAATTGAGTTTTAAGTCAATTTACGCTTTTAGTGGAACAGATTAAAGTTCTGGGGTCAAATTATAATTTTGAAGAGTTGATTTGGTCAAATCAGGGGCTCAATTGCATACTTATTGAAGTTTAATGGCCAATTAGGGACTTGATTAAAAAAATCTGAAACCAAGGACCAAACTGGAAAAGGCACGTAAATAGAGGGGCTGAAATTGACCAAATCAAGGGCTAAATTGAAGAAATTAGAAGTTTATTGATCAATTGAGGGTCAAATCGCATGAATCCATAACCAAGGACTATCTTGTAAATAACGCTAAATCAAGGAATCCAATTACAATTTACCTGGGGGCTTGATTACAGAATTGCAAAAACATCCAAGGACCAAATCAGAAATATTCATTTTTGAATTTGAAAACGACGCCGTTTCCTTGACAACTGTTCATTGCCTTCTTCATCCGCGATGGTTTTGGCAGTAAAGGCAATGAAGGTGCTAGCAGTGGAGCTGCTTCAATTAGGGGGCATGTCTAACAACTGATGATGCACACCGACCGTTACTTTGTTATTGCCAGAAACGCTTGCATCCTCTGGCTATAAAAGCTAGAGGAAGGATCGAGCAGAGGGGGAGAAAAGAAGGGGCGGAGAATAATAGATAAAGAGACCGTGGGTAACGAAGAGAAGATGAGGGAAAGTGGGGAGCAGTAAAAAAAAGAAAAAACCAGAGGAGTAATAGAGGAGAATACATGGGGGAACAGAATATGAAGAGGGGAGAAACCGAAGAAAAAGGAAGAGAAAGAAGTAAAGGAAAACAGGGGAGAACAGAGGAGAGGGAGAGGAGAGAAACCGAAGTAAAACAGACTAGAAGGAGAGAAGACATAGGGACAATGGGGACGAAACAAAGACAGTGACAGAGAGTAGAACAGAAACAAACGAGAAAAGGAAAAAACTAGAGGTTGGCACCTCTGCATGGGGAAGAAGAAGAAAAAACAGTAGCGCCACCAGGCTTCCCAGCCACCGCCACAGCAATACCACCGAGAATGGCCACCAGCATCACCGTCAGCTCATCTATCCGAGCTCATCATCTCAAGTAATTCTCTTCCCCTCGTCTCCATTCACTGTTCATCTTCTTGCATGCAGAACGTGCACAGTGCACGTTCTGCAAACAAGAAAATAAGTATCCGGTTACTGTGCATGTGCACAGTAACCGGATAATTAATTAACTGGTTACTGTGCTCATGCATAGTAACCAGTACATGGTTACTACGGGCTGGATCATCAGCCTAGCCCACGCGGCTGGGTTGAGTCCATCCCTGTAGAAAGTAGGTCCGATTTCATTTTGGGCTGATTTCGACCCAGTTTCCTTTTGGACCGGGTCCGGCGTAGTAAAAAAATCCCAAAAAAAAAACATGTTGGAAAATTTGTGATTTTTTCGCGTATTTCTCTACTGAATTTTGCTTAATAGTGGTTTGTATTTTTATACCGTAAAGATACTAATCCGGTATTAAAACCTTAGATTTTATCAGATAATAAAACAATGCAACTTACCTTAGGTAAGGTGTATTTGGGGTGCTAATTAATACCTTTCCTTTATGCAACTAGTTCTCGTACCCGATCTCTAAGAGCAATTAGGGTTCCTAGTTGTCATAACCCATTTTTGGGTTCTTCCAAATTACAGTTTCTTTTCTTTTTTAAAAAAAAAACACTGAAACAGTAACGTTTTGAATGGCACTGTTCTCCTTCTTCCCTGCGCATGCAGAGGCAGGGAAGATGAAGATTTTAAATCTTTTTTCCCCCGCTATTCTCCTTCTCTTTCCCCTCCCACTTGCCCACAAGCCATCCCCCTTACCCTGCCACCATTAATAGAACCCATGCCCTGTAGACAACCGGCCACCTTGCCCTGCAGGGGTAAGGTAACCCTGTTTCCCTCCTGCGCCATGATGGAACAAGGCAGTGAGGACTCTCTCTCTCTGCTTGCCTATAAAAAGAAGAGGGGAGGAAACCAAAGAGAGGGGGGGCAAAATTTTGGAGAAGGAGAGAAGGGCAGTGACAAAGGGGGAAGAAAAAAGAGAAAAGGGAAGAGAGACCGGGAGAGAGAGACCGACAGTTTTTTTTAGAGAGAAAGGAGAGACCGAAAGAGAGAAACAATAAGTTTTCGAGAGAGAAAGGAGTGAACAGAAACGGACTGAAACAGAAGAAACTAGGGGGAGGAAGAAAGGAAAACAGGGGAGAGCAGAGGAGGAAGAAGAAAAAAAAAGGAGAGGGAGCAAGGAACAACCGGAGAGAAATATTACAGAAAGAGGGGGGACGTTTGGGGGAGGCAGAGGAGAGAAAGGGGAGTGACAGAGGAAAAAAAATATATACCAGAGAAGAAGAACAACCGCAGCTGCTACCGTGCTTCCTCTCCACCGCCACAGCACACCACCTAACCGCCGCTGACACTGCCATCTCCAACCGCCGCTAACAATCACGAAGAAGAGAAGATAACAGAAAAACAAAGGAGAGGGCTGAGAAGAGAAACAGAGGAGACAAGAGAGAAGGAGGGAAAACCGCCGTCACTGCCAACGTTTCCTTCAACCACCGCTGACGGCCACGATTGTGTCTCGCCACTTCAGGTAACCGGCTTCCCCCGCTGCCTTTTGTTTATATGTCCTCTCCTGTCTTCATTTTTTCATGCAGAACGTGACTCACGTTCTGCAGCAAAAATGAAAATAATTAGGTAGTTCAATAACTACCTCATTATTTTCATTTTTTTGCCTAGTTACTGTGCTCAGCACAATAACCAGTCTCTTGGCTGGTGGGCTAGAACATCAGCCCAGCCCACGCGGCTGGGCTGAGGCCAGCCTTGTAGGCCCAACCCAGAATGGGTGGGCCGGGCCCGACTTATTTTTTTCATTTTTTGTAAAAAAGAAAACTTCCCAAAAATATGGTTTGGGATTTTTACAATTTCCTCGTGCACTAGTTATGCTGTTTTTGATCAAGATCGACTGTATTTTTAAGTCATTAAAAATACCCAGTTTTTGTCAAAAAAAAAAATTTGTGCATTTGGCCAAGTCTCTCAAAGCCTAAAAAATCATATTGCATTTTTATACAACAAAGAAAACTTCAAAAAAAATATACATATATTTTATCATGCATTTTGGCTTTAATAACCAGTTTATTAAAGTCATGAGAACTTTGGCCAATATTTCAAAAAAACAAAAAAAAATATTTTGTTTTGTTTTAATATAGGGGATTACGAATTTATACATAAAACGTATTCCCGATATTAAAAGATAGTTTTTTTTTTATAGACATTAGAACGGTTAGGTTTTACCCCATGAGATAAGAACCTCCTCACCGAGGAGGGCTTTTCTTGAGCCATAGACGGACCAACATGATAAGACCTTAGATTTTTTATCAGACAATAAAACAATGCACCTTACCTTAGGTAGGGCATATTTGCGGTGCTAATACCTTCCCTTTACACAACCAGTCTCCGTACCTGATCTTTGAGACCAGTTAGGGTTCCTAGTGACCAAAATACTAGGTCGCGACTCCCATTTCTATATTCCACTGACAAAAAGACAAGAATTCCCTGTCTTCCCATATCTGCCAAGATAGACATAAATACCACACCTGATGATGAGGGTGGTGGGCAATCGCCGCGACACCGCACACGTGCGACACTAGTGACCAAAATACTAGGTGGCGACTCCCATTCCTGCTTTCCACTAATAAAAGACAAGAATTCCTTGTCTTCCCATATTTGCCTAATAGATACAATTAAAGAGTGAATATTTTCGCCGTGATGTCGCACACGTGCGACACTGATGATGATATCCATATTGAAGATTGTGATGGAACTGATGACTATTCAATTGACGACGACGAAGAAGAAAATTCTGACTAACTATCAGAATCAAGGAAAGTATAAAGTGTTAACTTTTGTTATTGTTTTGTGTGATGGGAAGTTTGTAATTTAAGTGTTTGCAGGAAGGTAAATAAGCAATACAAACATAATCTTTCATGCACAGTACACAATCATCGACATCTATACCGACGGACTACTCGTCCGTTGATATTGCACGGAGAGTTGCAAAATATTTACTGGAAATGCCACTATCACTGACTTAGATACCGATGGCTACAATCCATCGGCATTTGACAGAGAGTTGCACTAGAAATGCCACAATCACCGACGACTATACAGACAGATACAGTCCGTCGGCATGTGTCGGTAGTTCACAATTACTGACAAAATCACCGACAGACGATGGAAATTCCAAAGGGCGGGTATTAATGCATCTCTGGTCGCGTGCAGTTGCCGACGGAATTACCGACGGACTGCGAAAAATATGGAGGGTAATTAAAAAATTCTGGTGCGAAATTCAAAATTTACAGACAGAGTTTCGAAATATCATCGACAAAATAAATTAAAATTAATATTATTCAAATGTCCGTCGGTAATTTTGTCGAGAAAACTGCGTTATAAATCCTCGCAACCGCCCCTTCAGTTCATTTTTCCTCTCATTTGTTTCACAGCTCTTGTTCTGCTTTTTTTTTTTCCTCATTTGCTTCAAATCTCTTGTTTGTAATCTCTAGTTATATCTTCAACAAATTAAAAGGTATGTATTTTCATTTAATATGCTTAATGATTTTATTTATTTTTTATTTTCTTTGTTTTAGCTATTGTTATTTTTGTTGTGTTTTTTGTTTTGGTGTATTTATATAATGTAGATAAAGTCTTGAAATAAACACATTATTAAGGTAAGCATTTTTAATTCCTAAAGTCTATAGTTTTTTTTTTTAATTTGTTCAATATATTTTATTGTTATTATTGCCATAATAATTGAATACTTTGTTGAATTTTAATTGTTATTGTTGAATTTACCTTGTAATTAGTAATTGAATATATAGGAATAAATTTAATTATTTTATCTCAATTTTACTCTATTTTTGCAATATATGTGTTTAATTATTTCCATTAATTTTAATTGTTATTTGTATAGATGTTAGGTTATATATAAGATTTTTGAATGGGGTCAATTGATTGTGGCTATTGTCAATATATGCAGGTTTGAAAACTTTGGGTTGTCTCCAGTATAGGGGAGGTGCTACCCAATTGTTTTTTAACAATCGAATTTAATTATGTAAAATTTTATTCATATAAAATTGTGTAGATGCGTAGAACGAAATCAACAGCTCGTCGCTCACATATGGTCGCAACTAGTTCTTCTAGCAGCGAGGATGACATGTCTTTAGGTGCCGATCAAGAAGAGGCACCTGTGCCGACTCGCAATGCTGCCTCTTCTAGCGTGGTTTCACATCGCAAAGGTGGTGTGCCTTCACAGCGGAATCCATTCACCCGCAAGTACAAGGCATATTGGAAGGACAAACTTTTAATGTAAGTTTGTTTCGGTTTTAGTTTTTTTTAATTATAACATAATTGATGAACAATTAATCAATATTTCATTAATTTAATTTATTTTCAGGTTCACAAACATTAAGGCCGCCCTAGTAATATCATCGGCGTTTAAATCGTCGATGGAGATTCCATTATTTTAATGGAGTCAGGTTTCCAGACATCCTAAATAGAGACCTTGTATCGATGCATGGTTTGACAAATTCGAGGTTGATGTTAATTTTTAATTTCCAGCTTATTTTTAATAAATTAATATTATAATTGTAAATAAATTATTTATACACAAGACAAATTCGACTGGGACAACGCGCTTGACAATGTTGTGAGGAGGGTGTGGGAAAATCACGCGGCAACTAGGTAACATCGAAAACAATACGATATATTCCATTATTTGTTGCGTGATTTTTGGTATGAAGCACAAAAAAAGGCAAAAAAAAAACACAAGAGATAATAGTGTCCAAGGCTGAAACAACGTGGCAAGTTGGAGGGATTTCAAACCGCTATACATCCCGGGAAATATATGGCAGCAATATATTGAGCACGTGATGTCTGAGCAGTTCACACGACGCTCACAGTCCGGTGCTGGCAACCGAAATCGGCAAATTCATGGTTCGGTGACAACGCACACTGGCGGCTCTGTTCCGTTTGCTGCACATTTGAAACGGATGGTACGATTAATTTAAATGAAATATATCATCTCTTGGACGTGAGCCAAGCCCAATGGAACTGTTTGTAGAGACGCACGTGCGGAGTGAAGACCGCCAAAAGGGGGTGCAATAGTTCGTTGACAACCACGCTCAACACTTTGTGGTATGTTCCTTCAACCATTTTATTTCGTAAGTTATTATTTTTATTGAATTGAATATGATGATTCTTTTTTCATTTTTAGGAGACCTATAATAGCTAGTTGAGGGAGAGATATGGGGACGATCCTTCGACCCATCCGGATTTCGATTCGGATTTGTGGATGGAGGTAGGATCGTCCGGTAGACCCGATAAAAATCAGGTGTACAGGCTCTCCAACACTACGGCTGATAACTTGCGGGCGGCTCGTAGTGTCTCAACCGTTGGGAGTGTCATAACCCAATTTTGGGTTATTCCAAAAAAAAATCAATTTCTTTTTCAAAATAAAAATCAAAAAATAATAATAAAGGCTGGCAACGTGGAGAAAGCAAACCGGGGAATCAAGCTGCAATTTTGGAAGAAATTCAAGGCCTAGTTGTATCCCATTAAGCCCAAAAATGAAGAAAAAAATGCAAATTTAAGGTCAAATTAAATGATTATTGGACGAATTTGCATAAAAATTAAGTTCAAGGACATAATTAAATTTTTAATATGCCAATTTGATTTAATCATGGGCCAAATTGAATTTTAATTATGTTTAAGAATTAATTTGGGCTCAATTGAAGGATTTAATTATGTGCAAGGACTTAATTATACTTTAAATGGGTCAAATTAATTTTATTTGGGGCTTAATTGGTGAAAAATTAAGTTTGGGAGCCTAATTTGGTTTTAATTGAAAAGATTAGAATTTTAAGAGACCAAATTTAATTTTTACCAAGTTAATTAATTGAAATTAGAGGTCAAATTGCAAGAAAATAGAAGTTTTAGGGTCAATTAGGGGTTAAATTGACAAAATTAGCAGCCAAGGACCAATCTGTAAAAGGCGCCAAACTATAGGGGCTTAAATGACAAAAAAGAAGGTTTAGGGTTAATTAGGGGTACAATTGAAAGAAGAAGGACTCAATTGAAGTTCGACAAAACTCCTTTATTTAACCCAAAACGGCGCCGTTTTTGAATTAAAAAAAAAAAAGACCAGGCGACGCGTCGCCTGGTCACTATTCATTGTCTTCCCCGTGAATACTGCCCGGGTAGCAGTTTTGCAAGTGCATTTAATGCCTCGTATGTCCCCCAAAATTGACAACACATGCACCAAAATGGCCACCTGAAATCCCTCTATCCCCGAGCATTGTCAGTTCAGGCCTATAAACGTAAAAACTGCTTCGGTGACTGGCCTAAAGTAGTCAACTCGGGCAGCCTTGGACTGTCAAATTTGGCAGTTCAAGGTACACACTTTGAACCGACGGTTTGGATTCTTCCAGTCAAATCAAGGGCTGAAATTTTTTTCCCGCGAAGACAAAATTACCCTCTTCCGCCCCTATAAATAGGAGTACATTTCATGTTCGAAGGGAGAAGAAAATCGAGTGTAAAGTTGACAAAAAATCAGCCTTTCTCCCCTGTTTTCATATTTTTCTGCTTTCTTCTTCTCAGCCGCACCTTCAGCCACCACCATTCTCACCATCGTCCGTCCCACTACAATCTACATCACATTCAGACACTCAACAGCCTCACGTGGTGGCTGCATCACTTCTCTCTTTCTCTCTCTCTTCTCTGCGAAACTCTTTTACCCTCTCTACCACCACGACCCCAGCTGTAGCAGCAACCACCCTTTCCAACAACTTCCACCCTTACCAGCAGCAGCAGAGGCGGCGATTCTCTCCTCATCTACTCCAACCGTAAGCAACCCCAGCACCGACCGCGATAGCAGCAGCACTATCAACACAAGCAGCAACAACTTCGGCGGCTCAACTCTCCACCGTTGCCACTGCTTGCACCACGTCGTCCTCCTCGGTCAGACCACCCTCATGCCAGGTAACTTTCCTCTTCCTCTTCCCCTCCCTCTTCTTCTTCTTCTTCTTCACTACTGTGCACTACGTGAACAGTAGGTGTGAATTATAGGCGTGAATTATAATTCATGTCCTACTGTTCACATGAACAGTGGGCGTAAATTATAATTCACGCCCACTGCTCATGCAGTGGACGTTGGGTTGGGCCGTATCTAGCCCAACCCAAATTTTTGGGCCAGGTCCGGCCCGACCCAAAAAAATAGATAAAAATGTGTTGGGCTGAAATCGGCCCGACCTCTTCTATGGCTGAGCCTGGCCCAGATAGCGGGGTCGGCCCAGCCCATGTAGATTTTTTATTTATAATAATATATTATAATAGTTAAAATAATAATAAAAACAAAAAATAAAAAAAAATCATTTCAAAAAATTGTGATTTTCTCAAATATTTTTCTACCAATTTTGCATAAAATTAGGTTGTATATTTACACTGTAAAATACAAATTTGGTATTAAAATACCCGATTTTTTATGAAATATTTCAAAAAAATAATATTTTCATGCATACGGCCAAATCCTAAAAATTTTCCAAGCATATTTTCATTAAAAAAAATTGCATATTTCTCATGTTTTGAAAAAAAAATGGATATCATAACCAATTTATGATCATCCATTAGGGTTTGGCCAAAATATCAAAAACCTTTTTTTCATTTTTTTTTAGGATCCAGATGTAGACTTTAATATTTGTGGGTGTAAAATTACACGATAAAATATACTCTCAGGTATTAAAAATACAAGGTGTAAATAAATACGATGCTAAAATATAGACTTTAGAACGGTTAGGATTTAACCCAATAAGGTAGAGACTTTCTCATGAAGAGAGATCTACCTTGAACCTTAGAAAAGACCAACGAATAGAAACTCGACTTAGAAAACAATCAAACAACAATGCAGCTTGTCCTAGGTAGGGTGCATTGGGGGTGATGCGTCTTCCCCTTGCACAACGAGTCCTTTACCCAGACTCTCACGGACCATAGGTTCCTAGTTACCATAATACTAGGTGGCGACTCCTAAACATTAATCATAATTTTATGATTAAATCCAAAAAAACCTTTCCAACACAATACCTCACACAGGAGGCACGAAAAAAGCCTCCGTTGGGGATGGCGACTCCATTGGGGACCGCCTTGTTTGGTCGAACTAAGCTTTGTTTGTTTGATTGTTTGATTATCTGTTTTGTCTGTTTAACTTTACTGTTTCAACACTTGTATTTCCTATTCATGCATAAATACATCAAGAATAATGCATTCATGCATTTTTAATTTTGCAAAAGAGACCCAATTCTAGGATAGGTGGGGAGTAGCGGTCTGCCTCATGACTTTCAGTCGGGGTTCAGATTCGTGAAACATCCAACTATGAGCTGAGTGTTTACTCGGTTATGGCGGTCACACAATGCCCCAACCATCCCTTGTAAACCCCCATACTGCCTTCACAAAAGGTAGTCACTAGGCAATTTATAGACCTTTTGAGACCAGTTAGAAGACATATCCCTCATATAATAACCTAGAATTTGTCTAAACTCTACAGGATTTTTGAACTAAGAACATGACTTCCCTTACCTTTTAGGAATACGGGGAAAGATCTGAGATGATGCAATTAGTCGAAGGGGATTGCTCAAGAACCAAGGTTGAAGAATTACCACACATAACCAAAGTGCACTGCTCCGTAGCATAAAGAAGTTGGCCCCAATTCTGGGATAAATAGATGAGAATCTGTTTGAGAAGAAGTATGGAAAAATCGCTCATCTAATAAGAATGTTTGTTCAGATTTCAGCAGTCAAAGCCTTGATGCATTTCTGGGATCCAAGCTACAGATGTTTCACCTTCGGGGATATTGATATGACCCCTACTCTTGAAGAGTATGCCCAGTTCTTGAGTTTTCCGAATGACCCTTACAAAGTGTACTTCAGGCAAAGAATTGAGAGTACAGTTGCAAAACTTCTACATTTGGACCAAGTTGATCGATACACGACATCCAATGAAGGGTTCAAATGGAAAATGATCGAGAATAAATTGAAGACGGATAAAGAAAAAAGGGAAGTTAGGTGAAGAAAGATATCAGATAGTTGCTTTCGGCATCTTTGGGCTGGTTTTGTTTCCTTTAGAAGCCGCTGGAATTATTAGCATTGAAGCTGCTAATGTATTCCTTGAATTTGAAGAGACAAAGAATAACCCTACTTCAACTATCTTAGTTGAAACCTTTCTATCACTAAATCATTGCAGACTGCATGGGAAAGGGGCGATGCAATGCTGTGTTCCTCTCTTATTCATGTGGATAGTTAGCCATCTGGAAACATCAAAAGAAGTCTTCAATAATTTCTGGTGGTTTAACATGAGGCCTCTTGAGTTGGTGCTGACTGAAGAGTGGAGTGATTTGGATGAAAAGGCATGGGTAAAGAAATACCAAGCACTTCCCCCAAAGTAATTTTAGATGGAAAGCTCTTTGGGTAAGTGGTTCATCCTATCTCATGAGTTGTGGCGACAAAGCATGGGCTCCATTGATTGGCTTAACTGGTTATATCAACTACTCATCCTCATTGGTGGCCAGACAGTTTGAAGGAGTACAATACGTGCCAAGAACTTGGGGGTTAGCCGAATATACCGGTCCGTTTAAAGAAGCTAGTTCTTTGGATAAGTTAGACGCCATCAGAAATGATTGGAAGCAGCCTGTTTTGGTCTATAATAGGAGCATAAAAAAGAGTTCTCACTTAGCCCCAATTATTCAATATGGAGGAGTAGCAATTCATTGGAAATACTTCAAGAAGCAAAAGAGCAAGGGGGAATCTAAGATAAGTCATCCATGACATTGGAGCTCAAAAGAAAAAGGGTCAACAACGAGGAAGATCTCCAAGAAGAACTGGATAAGCTGAGAATTGAGCTTGGCAAAAGCAAAAATCATCAGAAATTCCTGGAAAACCAACTCTTGAAAGAAGATGAGATGAAGGCCTCTCTAGATCAGCAATTGAAAGAAAAAGATGAGCAAATTGTTAAGTTATGAAAGAACTAGAACGAAGCAAATAAGCAACTGGAAGAAGGGAAGGTCAAGTATGATGAGTTGGTGAACAAGCATGTAATGATGGAGCAATAATTTGTGACTCTAAAAAGGGCCTCAGAAAATAGAAAGTTTGCTGACAAAGAGACAATAGCTTCTCTGAAGAAAGAAAGGGACTAGTATAAATTAAAATGGGAAGTTGAAAAAGAGAAGAACAGATTAGCTGATCTCACCATTGAAGAAGAAAGAAGTTTAAGAACTCGATATCAGGTCCAGGCTGATGATGAGAGAGAAGCAAGGAGGATAGCTGAGTCAGACATGAAGGAATACCTAGATAAAATCAATGCTATAAGAAATCGAGTTTATGTGATACAAGCCGAGCTTGAGTCCCGAGAGGAAGAAGCAAAGAAGATGCAAGAACAGTTTGAGGAATGGCAAGACTATATTAGTAGCCTTGATGTACAATTAATCACTAAGGTAGCCGAGCTTGATATAGAGAAGGAGGAATTACAAAGGGCTAGAAAGTAGATTCAGTAGCTGGAAAAGATGGTTCAAATTTTGGAGAAAAACAATGAATCATTAGCCGCTAGTAATGGAACATTGCTTAGATAACACCTTGTTCCATTACAAGATCGAACAAACTGACAGGCTAATTGACATCGTGGCTCGAAAGGCAAATGAGCTACGAGTGAAGGCTTCTAGGATTGCCAACAACCGTCATAGATATGAGGAGTATTTGAATGAAGTTTCCTCTTTCATCAGGAATGTAACCAATAGAGGAATATCATTTGAATAAAGACACTTTGTATGAACCATCTGTATTAGGCCTACTTTTGAACTTTTACAATGTGTATGTAATTTAATCAATCAAAGGACTTGGGTAAAACCTTTTTGAGTATATTAGACTTCGGATTCTACCTGTATTTGACAAAGGAAGTCATGGATTAGCTCTTTAATCCATATACATGCATTTTTCATTTGCATCCATATTCATACATTCATTCATTATAACACACATGCATATGTCAAGTCAAAATATAGGTCCCCAAAGAGTCTACAACACCCGACTCCGAGCAAGGAACATGGAAGATGAAGAGCGTGCTTATCGTGAAGCTCATTTCCAAGAAGAGTTGGATTCTCTAAAGGATAGTGTGCCTCGCCTCACCAGCTTACTCGAGCAAGCACTAAGGAATACCTCTGGTGAAGGCCCTTCAACTAGACCTGCCACTTTCCCAGCAAATCAACCTGAAGAAATAATAGGAGAACATGCACAGGAGCCCCGACACAATCCAACATTTGTGCAGTCAACAACACCAGCACCAACACCTGCAGTCGCAGATGCATTCACTAATGAATCCCACAAAACCAAGCCATCTGATGACATTGATCAAGACAAGATGGTAGCACTAGAGGCCAGGATCAGGGCCATTGAGGGAGTAGATTTATATGACCCGCTACGAGCCGCAGAAATTTGTCTAGTCCCTAATGTGGTGGTACCAAAGAAATTTCAAGTTCCTGAATTTATCAAATATACCGGAACTCAATGCCCTATTACCCATCTCAAATCTTATTGCAATAAAATGGTAGAAGTAGTGCATAATGAGAAGCTACTAAAGCATTTCTTCCAAGACAGTTTGAGTGGAGCGGTGTTGAGCTGGTATATGAGGTTAGATAATACCAGGATCCATACATGGAAGGATCTCATAGATGCTTTCATCAAGCAATACAAATACAACATGGATATTGCTCCTAATAGAACCAGTCTGTCTAATCTGGAGAAAGGAGACAAAGAAAGCATAAGGGAGTATGCTGATGCAACCATATTATTCGATAGTTTCACCCACATTTAACTAGTGTTTTGCCTATGTATTATATATAAAATGCCTTCATATTCTTTGTTTTATGTTTTGAAGGCACTTTTGGATGAAAGATGCAAAAAGGAGTAAATTGGAGGTAATTGGCAGATTTGACCTTCAGTCGATGTTTTGTGCAGAGCATGAGCTCTAGAGGTCGAAATGAAGTGATTCCAGTGGCATTAAAAAGTAACATCCATACCTTTCTGGAAATATAAGACAAGAAAATAAAATAAGGAAGAGCATGGAAATCACAGCCTTCAAAGTCAAATCTCGCAATCTGCCGGTGTTGACCTTCGGCCATTCCGACTTGAATATCTGGAGCTACAGAAGTCCAATTGATGCAAACTCAATTTTTTGGATTCCTAACTCAAAGGCCTATAAACGCTCCAAATTTCAGCCAAAAACGATGTCATATGAGGGAGATATGATTTTTCAAAGATGACAACTGAATTCTGCCAACAAACAGGTTTCGTGAAGAAACGAGTCCAAATTACGTTCCGAAGCATCTAAACCGATATCCAAGTTTTTATTTCAGCAATTTAGCTCCTCTAAGTCAAAGCTTGAAGATTTCA
>Ga0307510_10004723_pt1 | contig 16106 bp, 18 predicted proteins | sample 12_EM_MG_FD_207224 | JGI IMG/M metagenome (GOLD analysis project Ga0307510, IMG submission 207224) | Populus trichocarpa ectomycorrhiza microbial communities from riparian zone in the Pacific Northwest, United States - 12_EM | ecosystem: Host-associated > Plants > Roots > Unclassified | place...
GACACCCGAGAGGTTGTTGCGGGTGTCCACCGCCGATGAATTGACGGCTTTCTGAGCCGACGCATTCGCCTGCGCCTGCTGAACCTGTACGCCGACCTGGCTGACCAGGTTGTTCGCGACGCTGCTGAGCGAGGTGGTACCGCCGTTCAGATTCTTGCCATTCAACGAATCGATCAGCGCGAACGCATTGCTGTTGTCGCCCACGTTCGATGCGCCCGCAGCCCCGACGTTGAACGTATCACCGTTGGCCGGGTTTCCCGTGATGGTGACCGAGGCGCCGTTGAAGGTGATCGGCGTGCCGCTCGAATAGGTTCCGCTTCCCACGACGGCGTTGGTGCTGTCGGTCACCTGGTATGTGTTGGCGCTCGTGAACGATATCTTGTAGCTGCCGGGCACCCAGACACTCGGGTCGCTCACGACGCTCGAAGCGACCGTGCCCGTACCCGTGTTGGTTCCTGTCCCGGTGGTCTGGATGGACGAAGCCACCGCAATCTGCGCCGGGCTGGTCAACAGGACCTTCATGCCGGCCGGAGCGCCGGCCGTGGGGCGAATTTCGAAGCTGTCGCCATTGGCGGCTGTTCCGGCCACAACCAGCGACAAACCGGCTGCCTTGAATGGATCGGCCGCGGTCCCCGTGCCGGTCATGGTCACGGGCTGGCCGGTGGACTCATCTGTCAGCGTCCACGCCCCGCCAGTCTGGCGGAGAATATAGTCGTCGGTCGTCAGGGCGTTGAGGTTCGTGCGAGTCGTGGTCACGCTCGCCGTTCCTGTGTTGACCGACGACGCAGTGGAAATTACCGGCCCCACGGCAAACATGGGTTGACCGGCGGCACCCGTCAGATCGATGCCCGCCGTCTGCGCCTGGTTGGTCAGGGTCGCGAGCCCCACGCTGAACTGCCCGAGGGTGTTCTCGGCGGGATGCAGCACTTGGGTACGGAACGCCAGGAGTCCACCCAACTGGCCGCCGCTGATGGTGGACGTGATGTCGGTTGTCAGACCGCCGCCGCCGACGAGTGATACCTGGTTTTCGGACGCGTTGTACTGGTTCGGAGTCGCTTTGAGCGCCTGCGAGGTGGGTCCGATGACCAGCGCCTGGCCGCTGCCTACATAAACGTTCATGGACCCATCCGCCTGGGTCGCCGTGCTGACCGAGACGTACTGACTCAACTGGTCGAGCATCTGGTCGCGCTGGTCCATGAGTTGATTCGGTGTCTGGCCGGTCGAGGCCAGGCCGGCGGCGATCTGCTGATTGAGCTTCGCGATCCCGGAGGTCAGGGTATTGATCTGCGTGACCGCCGAGCTGATTTGATTCTCTGCGCCCGCGGCGTAGGTCTGTACCTGCGAGTTGTAGTTCTGCATCTGCTGCGCCAGCGCGTTGGCCTGGCTGAGCAGCGCCTGGCGTTGGGCAGTGGTGGAGGGCGAGTTGGCGACCGTCTGATAGGCGTTCACGAACGTCTGCAGGCTGGCGGTGAGGCCGGTCTTGGGGTCGCTCAACATATTGTCGATTTGCGCGGCTTGCGTCGCAAACGTGTCGAAGTTCGAGAAGCTGCTCTGGGATGAGCGCACCTGGCCGGCGAGCAGCTCGTCATAGGCACGCGTCACACTTTCGATGGTCGTGCCGCTGCCAATGTAGCCCGAGGCATAGGCCTGGCCGGGCTGCTCGGTGAAATTGGCTTTCTCGACGCTGTAACCCGGCGTCGCAACGTTGGAAATGTTGTTACTGGTTACGTCCAGCGCGCGTTGAAACGCGAGAAGCCCGGACACGCTGGTTGAAAATAGATCACTCATCCGTCAGGCCTCTAAAGCGTTCCGGTGTTTGGGGGTATCGGCAGGGCGCTCGACAACTTGAGATTGCTCACAGTGTTCGCCACCGCCGCAATCTTGTTTGCATATTCAGGATCCGTCGCATAGCCACCGCGCTGCAGACCTGCAGCAAAGGCGTGTACGTCGCTACCCGTGTTGAGTGCTGCGGAGTAGCGAGGGCTGTTGCGCAGCAGCGCGACATAATCCTGGAAGCTCTGTGTCGGCGTGGCGTACGCCTTGAACTGCGCCGTCGTGTTGGTCGTCGCGCCGTTCTGGAATTCCTGGGTGCCGTTGGTCACGGTGCCGCCCGACCAATCGGCGGATGCCTTCATTCCGAACAGGTTATTGCTGGAGCGGCCGGACGCATCCTGCGGCAGGCTTTGTCCCCAGTTGGTTTCCAGGGCCGCCTGGGCGATGAGGTGGCGTGGGTCGACGCCGAGCAGCGTGCCGGCGTCCTGTGCTTGTGGCCACAGGTCTTGAACGAAATTCGTCTTGGTCGCATCCGATGTTGCCGAGGTGGTCGGTGCGGGTGCTGCCTGTTGGGTCGCGCGGTATGCGGCGGCGGCTTTCGCGCCGGCGGTGGTGGCGCCGATGGCCATTCCGGTGGCCTTGGCGGAAGTGCCCGCGCCCGAGCCCGCGGCGCCTGCAGCTTCGTGAGCGCCTTTCACGCCCATTTTCTGCAGTTGCCGGACCAGCATGTCGGCGAGTCCCAGGCCCTTGCCCTTGGCGAGCTGTACCGACAACTGGTCGTCGGCCATGCCCTGGTACATCTGTTCCTGGTTGCTGCCGAACATCGGGTCCGGGCCGACGGCATCGCGCATACTTTTCAACATCATGCGCGTGAACATGGCCTCGAACTGCTCGGCAACGGTGCGGATGGCCTTCGGATCATCCGCGCCGACGGCGCGCTTCAACTTGCTCAAACCGGCGATGTCGGTGTAAGCGGGCGCCTGCGTTTTGAGAATGTCCGAGCTCATACCAAAAGGGTCAGATCACGATCAGCTCGGCGCGCAGGGCGCCGGCTTGTTTCAAGGCCTCGAGAATAGCGACGAGGTCACTGGGGCCGGCTCCTACCTGGTTGACCGCGCGAACGATCTCGTCCAGGTTCACGCCGGCTTTGAACAGGAACATGCGCGCATCGCCCTGTTGAACATCGATCGTGCTCTTGGGAGTGACTGTGGCAGTCGTTCCGTTCGTAAAGGAGTTGGGCTGACTGACGTCCTGTCGCTCAGTGATGGTCACTGAAATCGAGCCGTGTGCCACAGCCGCCGAGGTGACTCGCACGTGCGAGCTGATAACCACCGTGCCGGTTCGTGAGTTGATGATCACGCGCGCCGGCGCATCGCCTGGATCGACCTCGAGCGCCTCGAGGGTCGCGAGGTAGGAAATGCGCTGGTCGACATCGATCGGCGCTGCGACCTGGATCGACACCGCGTCCATGGCGTCCGCCGTACCGGCCCCCAGTGTCTTGTTGATGCTGGCGGCGACGCGCGATGCGGTTGTGAAGTCCGGGGTGTTCAGGTTCAGGATGAGATGGGGATCGGATGCGAACTTCAACGGCACTTCACGCTCGACGTTGGCGCCGTTGGGTACCCGGCCGCTGCTGGGGACGTTCAGTGAGATCTTGGAACCGTCCTTGCCCTGGATGCCGAAGCCGCTGACCAGGACGTTGCCTTGCGCGAATGCATAAACCTGTCCATCAACACCCCGAAGCGGCGTCATCAACAGATCGCCGCCGCGCAGGCTGGCGGCGTTACCGATGGATGCTACAGTCACATCGATCGTCTGGCCGGGTTTCGTGAAAGGCGGCAAATCGGCCGTGACGGTGACCGCCGCCACGTTCTTGAGCTGCGGGTTGGCGTTCGCCGGAATGGTGACGCCGAACTTCGCGAGCATGTTGGTGATGCTCTGGATGGTGAAGGGCGCCTGGGTGGTCTGGTCACCCGTGCCGTCCAGGCCCACGACGAGGCCGTAGCCGACGAGTTGGTTCTTGCGGACCCCGTTGACGGTTGCAATGTCCTTGATGCGCTCAGCATGGGCCGGCGCGCTCTGCGCGGCCAGTACGGCCACGGACAGAACGAGGGCGCTCAAAGTGGAATACAACGAGCGCATCAGAACGGTGTCCAGGGTGAATTGAAGAATCGGGAGAGCCAGCCCTGATTGTTTGCATCGGCGAGGGCTCCCTTGCCGCCGTAGGAAATATTCGCAGCCCCGACCTTCAAGGAGGGGACGCTGTTGTCAGGCGCAATGTCGATGGGCCGCACCACACCGGAGAGCCGCACATACTCGGAGCCCTGGTTGATGCCGATCCACTTCTCGCCCCGGATGAACAGATTTCCATTGGGCAGAACCCGCGTCACGGTGCACGTGATGAAGCCGGTCAGGCTGTTGCTCTGCGCACTGTCGCCTTCGCCTGCAAATTTGGATGAGTCATCGATGCTGGCGCTCGTTATCGGATTGCCCTTGATTGTGACGGCTTTGCCGAGCACTGAAATTCCGGGCAAGGTCTGATTGGTTGACTTCGCGGTGTTGGTCGTGGCGCTCTTCTTGGCCTGTGTGGACTCGTTCAGAGTGATCGTGACGGTATCGCCGATATGGCGCGCCACCGGGTTCTCGAACAAGGCAACATCGCGGCCGACCTGGTAGATGGCCCCGTTGGTTGGCGGTGGCTCGGGCTGCATTGCCCAACTGAGCTGATCGTCCGGCTTCGGGGGCTTGGCAGGCGTCGCGCAGCCGCCGAGCGCTGCAAGCAGCAGCACACCGACCAGTACGAGACTGAATGAAATGTAGACTTTTCGCATGGCTTACATGTTCTCGGCGGCGTACTGCAGCATCTGGTCCGTGGTCTGGATCGCCTTGGAATTCATCTCGTACGCGCGCTGGGTCGAGATCATGTCGACCATTTCCTGGACGACATTGACGTTGGAAGCCTCGACCGACCCTTGTATGAGGGTGCCCATGCCGGTGAGACCGGGGTTGCCGGTGGTCGGTGTGCCGCTGGCGGCGGATTCGACGAGCAGGTTCCCGCCGACCGTCTGAAGGCCGGCCGGGTTGATGAAATCGGCGAGTTGCAGCGTTCCAACCTGGGTGGGCGATGCCTGGCCGGCGAGCTGAACACTGACCGTGCCGTCGGTGCCGATCGTGATGCTCTGCGCGCCCGTGGGAACCGTGATGCCCGGTTGCACCTGGTAGCCGGCTGAGGTGACGAGCTGGCCCTGCGCATTGGTCTGGAAGTTGCCGTCGCGCGTATAGGCCACGGTGCCATCCGGTTGGAGCACCTGGAAGAATCCCCGCCCCTGGATCGCGAGATCGAGCGAGTTGCCGGTATTGTCGAGACTACCCTGAGTGTAGCTTCTCTCTGTCGCCACGACGCGGGTACCCGTTCCGAGCTGCAAGCCGGTGGGCGAGTAGGTGGTCTGCGACGTCGAAGAGCCGACCTGGGTGACGTTCTGATACAGCAGGTCGTTGAAGACCGCGCGGCTGCGTTTGAAGCCGTTGGTGGCGACGTTAGCCAGGTTGTTGGCCGTGACCGTCATCTGCGTCTGTTGAGCGTCGAGTCCGGTTTTAGCGGCCCAGAGTGCTGGTTCCATTGGTTTACCTTTCTAGTATCAGGCGCCGGAAGACTGAAGGAGCTTGGCGGAGGCCTGCCCGTCTTCTTCCGCTGTGTGGAGCGCCTTGACCTGCAGGTCGAAGTGGCGCGAGAGCTCAATCATGTTGACCATGCAACTGGCCAGATTGACGTTGCTGGATTCCAGCGAGCCGGAATCCACCTTGACCGAGGCATCCGCCTCGAGCGGCTGACCGTTGGTGGCGCGGAACAGGCCGTCATTGCCGCGCTGGATGGTATCCACCGCCGGGTTGACCAACTTGACGCGTGCCACCGTCGATACGGTGTTGGGTGTCTGACCGAGCGGAACGATTGAGATCGTTCCGTCGCCGCCTACATTGATCGAACTATGCGGCGGGACGCTGATCGGGCCGTTGTCGCCCATCACCGGCAGTCCCGTCGCAGTCAGCAACTGGCCCGTGGGATCCACGTGCAGATCGCCCGCACGTGTATAGGCTTCGTTGCCCGTCGGATCCTGCACGGCAATGAAGCCGTCGCCGTGAATGGCCAGGTCGAGCGGATTGCCGGTCTGCTCGATCGCGCCGATCCCGTGGTCCCAGCCGACCGTGTTGTCGGTGGCATACACGCGCGAGGCATAGCCGGGGCCCGTGACCGCACGGCTTTGAAAAGCGCTGAGATCGGCCTTGAAGCCCGTCGTGCTCGCGTTTGCGAGGTTGTGGTTGTTGGCGGCCTGGGCGCGCAGGGTTTCCTTGGCGCCAGACATCGCAACATACAGCAACTTGTCCATGACGGGCTCTTACGCTTTCGCTTACTGGCGGATGTTGATGATGGTCTGGGTGAGCTGGTTGTCGGTCTGGATCATCTGCGCATTGGCCTGGAAGTCGCGCTGCGCTTTGATCATGTCCACCAGGGCACCTGTCGTGTCGACGTTCGACTCTTCGAGGGACCCTGAAGCGACCGTGCCGACACCGGAGTTACCGGCCTGGCCCATGACCGCCGAGCCTGACGCGTTGGTCTGCGCCCAGGTCTGGTTGCCGAGCTGCTGCAACCCCTGCGGGTTGGCGAAGTTGGCCATCGCGAGCTGCCCCAGGTTCACCGAACGGCCGTTGGTGAAGCGCGCCTGCACGACACCCGTCTGATCGATGCTGACGCCGGTGAGCTTGCCCGTCGTGAAGCCGTCCTGCGATACCGCGGTGACATTGAAGGCGTCGCCGTACTGTTTGGTGCCGCTGAAATCGAAGGTCATGTTCATCGCATTGGCGCCGGTTGCCGGCGTGTACGCGGGGAAAGTGACCAGGCCGGCGGCGGGAGCCGTGAGATCGCCACTGCTATTATAGGTCAGCGCCTGCTGCGTGCCGACGGCGTTGCCGTCAACATAAAGCTGCGATGTCCAAGAGTTGGCCGCCGCACCCTTGATGAAATAGAGAGTCGCGGTGTGGGCAGCGCCAAGCGAGTCGTACGTCGTCAGCGACGTAGTGTTGGTATAACTGTTCGGATCCGTCGGGCTGAACGTCGGATCGACCGGCGCTGTAGCGGAAGCAGGCAGGTTTGCCGTGATCTTGGCGCTCGTCGTAGCGTTTGGGGCGCTCTCATTGGTGGTCAGTGACAGATTCTGGAGCCCGCCTGTGTTGAACCCGCCCGTGGCCAGGGGCGGATAGACCTGAAGGTTCGCGCCCTGGGAGTTGACGACGTTGCCGTTCTGGTCCAGCTCGAATTCACCATCGCGGGTGTAGCTTATGGCGCCCCCGTCGCTCAGTGTGAAAAACCCGTTGCCGCTGATTGCAACGTCGAGGTTGTTACCGGTGGTCTCGATGTTGCCCTGGGTGAACTGCTGCGCCACTTCCGAAACCGACACACCGTTACCCACCGCCGTGCGGCTGACGCCACGCTGGGTGGATGCGAACAGGTCGCCGAACTGAGCCCGCGAGCTCTTAAAGCCGGTCGAGGACACGTTGGCGAGGTTGTTGGCCGTGACGTTCAGATCCTGGTTGGCGGCATTGAGTCCGGTCAGGGCTATGTTGAAAGGCATCGAAATCTCCTGGAAATTAAAGCGGGTGCGGCGGCGTTACATTACGGAGACGATCTGGGACAACGGCACGGTGTTGCCCGTGTCGGTCTCCACGTCCACGGCATTGGTAGTCGGGTCGACCAGCACACTGTCCACTTTGTTGACGACCATCGGGTCGACGGGAGTGGACGTGCCGTTCACGTTGGCGGTCACGCTGATCTTGTAGGTGCCGGCCGGAGCGGTGGCGCCGGTGCTCGTGACTCCCTTCCACACAAAAGAGGTCATCCCGGAATCCGCGGCCGTCACTTTGAAGGTGTCGACGGTGGCGCCGGTCGAGTCCTGGATGGACACGTTCAGATCGGTGGTCCCGGCCGGCGCGTTGACGGCCGCGCCAATGGCGCCGCCCGTGGCGAGCGCAGCCGTTGTGCCCGGTGCCAGGATCGAGTGTCCGATCAGGTTCGTGCCGCTCATGATGGATGAGGCCTGCATGGAGGCCTGCATGCTCTGCATCGCGGACACCTGGCTCATGCCTTCGAGCTGCGTGACGAACTGGGTCGGATCCGATGGCGACAGCGGGTTCTGATCCTTCATCTGCGCGGTAATCAACTGCAGGAAGTCCGTCTGGTTGATCTGCATGTTGGCCGGCGTGTTGCTCAGGCCCGCGGCCGGGACGTTCGAGCTGGTGCCGTTCACGGAAGTTGTGCTGGACATTCTAGACCTCAGGAGCCGAGCTTGAGTGTGGCGAGCATCAGGTCCTTGGAGGTGTTCAGAACCTCCACGTTGTCCTGGTATGCGCGCGAGGCGGAAATCATGTCAGTCATCTCTTCGATGACATTGACGTTGGGTGAGTAGACGTTGCCGTTTTCGTTGGCCAGCGGGTTACCGGGGTCGTACCGCTCGGTCGGCTGGGCGTTGCTCTGTACGATGCCTTTGACCTTCACAGTGGCACCGCTCGCTCTATCCATGGCGGTGGCGTTGGCGCCGACCGCGGCCTGCACGGCTTGGAAAACGGGATGGCGGGCCCTATAAACAGTGTTCGGATCGCCGCTGACACTGTCGGCGTTGGCCAGGTTGCTGGCGACGGTGTTGAGGCGCACGGATTGCGCGCTCAGTCCCGAACCTACGATGTCGAATATCTTAAAGGAGGACATGGCCTATCTCATTGACCTGTGATGGCTGTCATCAGGCCTTTGAAGCGAGCTGACAGAAAGGTGAGAGTGGCCTGATAGCGAACCGTGTTGTCCGCAAAGGCCGCCTGTTCCTGCTGCGTATCCACTGTGTTGCCATCGAGCGATGGCGCGAGCGGCGTGCGATACTTCAGGTTGGCGCTCGCGTCCGTATTCGGATCGATCGCCATGTGCCCGGGGTTGGTCGTAGTCATTTTCACGGGCGCATCGGGGCTTCCCGCGCTCGCCATCGCGGCCCGGAAGTCGATATCGCGCGCCTTGTAGCCCGGCGTGTCGGAGTTCGCCAGGTTGTCAGCGATTACTTCCGTGCGTTTGGACTGCAACTTCAGTGCGTCCGGGTGGACGCCGAGATATGAATCCAGTGAGAACGGCATGTTGTATACGACCCGTCAAAAGAATGACCTGGTGGGTCAAGTGCAATAGGTATGCCACGGGGGGTCGTTGGAGCTGCAGGGGCCCTGCAGGGGTCTGCACACACTCGAGAGCGTGAGAGCAATCACGCGAGCGGCAAAGGATTGCCGCCAGGACAGGGCACGGGGCGCCGTCGCTTTGTTAAACGGGATCGGCAGAGCCGACAATTACTTTAGCTGGCGGCGCCGGCTTTAGCTGGTGGCACCGGCTTTAGCTGGCGCGGCATTTGCAAGCTATCCGCCACTATGAAGCGAACGACGACTTTCCGACTCATCGCGGGGCTCGCTGCCGCGTTGGCCGTGTCAGCCAACGCCCAGGAGGATTCCGTGGCTGCGATCCGCAATACCGCGCACGCCTACGTCAAATCCCTGATTCCCGCGAGTGCGGGTGAGACCACCATCACAGTTAATCAACTCGACAGCCGTTTGCACCTGGCTCCTTGCGCACCCAAGGACCTCTCTGCTGCACTTCCGCCGGGGCAGACCCTGCAAGCGCGAACTACTGTAGGTGTGAGCTGCGCGGGTCCTGCGCCCTGGCGTGTGTTTGTTCCCGTCAATATTGAGAGCAAGATCGATGTCCTCGTTCTCGCACACGCCGTCAACCGCGATGCGCGCCTGACGGCCGCAGATGTAACCGTCGAGACGCGTAGGACCGCGGGCCCCGGCAATGCCTATCTAATGAAGCCAGCGGAGCTCGCGGGTCGCACGGTACGGCGGCCGTTGGCAGCCGGCACATCGTTGTCGGCCGATATGTTTGCTCCAGACTTGATTGTGCGTCGCGGCCAGGAGGTCACTCTGGTGTCTGCCGCGGATGCAATCGAAGTTCGGGCGAGTGGCAAGGCGATGAACGACGGCGCCGCGGGCTCCCGCATCCAGGTGCAGAACCTCGGCTCCCAGCGCATCGTCGAGGGCGTTGTGGAAAGTGCGGATCTCGTCAGGGTGGCCCGGTGATGCGCCTAAAGTTCTGTGCGCTGCTGCCGATAGTGAAAGTACGAAACCAGGAGTTCCCGACGTGGCCGTCAACCTGACAGGAATCGATCTCGGCGGCACAGCCGCGGGCTCAACGCACAAGACATCGTCGTCGACGTCGACGTCGAATCCGTCGAGCAACACGACCCAGGATGCGACGCAGGAACCTCAGAAAGAGGTGCGCATCACGAGCACGGCCTCGCTGCTCTCGCATCTGCAACGCTCCCTTGCAGCGCGACCGGCGGTTGATCAAAGCCGCGTGGACTCCATCAGCAATGCGCTTGCGAACGGGACGTACAAAGTGGATTCACACAAGATCGCCAGCGGCCTGATCGACAGTGAGCGGGCGCTGAGCAAGCTGAAATAAGCAAGGTAAGTCACATGGAACCAACGCAGTGCCGCGAGAAGCTGGGCAATCTCTTCAAAGATGAGAACCTGGCGCTGAACGAGCTGTCGACTCTCCTGGATCGCGAGCACGGCTTTCTCGAGGCCAACGATGTGGTCGCGCTCGAAGCCGCGGCCCGCGAACGGCAGCGCTGCGTTGCCAGGATCACCCGCGCCGACGAGGAACGTCGTACTCTGTGCCGCGACCTGGGTCGTCCCCTGGACTTGAAGGGCCTCGAGGATCTGATTCGCTGGTGTGACCCCAAAGGCACGCTCTCCGGATACTGGGCCGAATGTGCGCAGTCCGCCGCTCGGTGTCGCTCCTTGAACGACCGTAACGGCGCCCTGGTGGCCGCCCGCCTGCAGCACGTCCAGGCTCGCCTGGGCACCCTGATTGCCAGCCGCCGCGACGCCGCCACCTATGGCCCCCGCGGTGCCTATAGCCAGGCCTCGACCGGCCGGGTTCTCGCGACCGAAGCGTGAATCGCATCGCACTCTAAAGTTCTTGCTGGCCCTGCCGTTAAAGGGGTCACAGGTACTTCGGAGAGCCGTGGTGGCTAGCAACATAAGTGGAATCGATCCTGCCCTGGTTGTCTCGGTAGGCGCAGGTCGTCCCGTACAGCGTCCGCAGGACGCCGCCAGTGGCGGCCCGAGCGCTGATAAGTCAAATGAGGGCTCCGAGAGCGTCCAGATCACGGGCACCGCCCGTCAACTGGCCGACCTCGACCAGCAGGTTCGCAACCTTCCGGACGTGAATGAGGAAAAGGTCGCCCAGTTGCGCTCGGCCATCGAGCAGGGCACCTACCAGGTTCGCCCGCAGCACATTGCCGACCAGCTCATGTCACTCGAACGCGCCCTGGGCAATCTGCCCGACGCCGAAGCGGGCGCCTGACCGATGTCGGTCGCGGGCAATGAAACCGAAGTTTGCCGCGAGCACCTCGGGTCTCTGTTGACCGAGGAAGTTGACGCGTTGTGTGAGTTGGAAGAGGTTCTCGTACGCGAGCACGACGTGCTCGGCGCCCGGAATGTCGCCGCTATTGAGCGGACAGCGTTGGTACGCGCGCAGATGATGGGCGACCTGGCTCGCACCGAAGAGCAACGCCGCTCTTTGTGCACCCTGCATGGCTACACCCCGGATTGGATCGGCCTGGAGAGTTTGATGTCGTGGTGCGACCCGGAAGGGACGTTGCTGTCACGACTGCGTGAATGCGCACAGCGTGCAATGCGCTGTCGCGATCTGAATTTGAAGAACGGTACGCTGGTTGCGGCGCGCATGAAGCAGGTCGAGGGGATGTTGAATGCCCTGACCCCCAAGGCGAATCAACCTGTCACGTACGGACCCAAAGGGTTGGCGCCGCGGGCGAACCGCTCCCACGAGTGGGGCGCCGTTTAAAGCCGACTGGCTTTATCCCAGCGCGACGCGCAGGGATTCGATGTCTTTCGACGATTCATTGATAAACGCCTCACAGGCGGGCGCATCCAGCTTGAGTTTATGAAGAGGCTTGGCGCAGTGCACCTGTGCCTGCAACACCTGCGGTTGGTTGTGGTGCTCGGCCAGAATCGTGCCCACTACCAGCACGTCGGCCAGGCCTACCGGCCCGCGCGCGTCGCGATCGAAGTTCTCCGATTCGTGTACGGCCTGCACGATCTCATCGGCAATACCCCAGTTTTCCAGCAGCGCGGCGGCAATGCTCAGGTGCCAGTCCTGCTCGATGGTCTGGTAGGTTTCCTGGTCGGCAAACAGGGCGCGGTGGCCACTGGCCCGCGTCAGGATGTAAAGGCGGCCGATGCCCTGCAACAGGCCGGCCAACAGCGCGGTGTCGGGGTTGATGTTGGTCAGGCGGCGGGCGATGACACAGCTCAGGCTCGCGACCAGCACGCTGCGCTTCCACAACATGCCGAGCGGTGCTTCCAACCCTTTCAACAGCGGCGCATCGCGCAGTTGTCGTACGGCAAAGGCAATCGTTGCCGAGCGGACCGTGTCCAATCCAACCCGGGATACCGCGTTGCGCAAGTCCGTAACCAGGGCGCCGGCGGGATTCAGGGCCGCGGAATTGGCCATGCGGACGATCTGGGAGGCCAGTACGGGCTCGCTGCCCAGCACCCTGACGATGCGGTTGCTATCCGCATTTTCATCTCCCAGCACCTTCTGCACCCGCATGACGATGTGCGGAAAGCCGGGCAACTCGATTTTGCCGCCGGACAGCTCGGAAGCGAGCGCCTGTACGAAAGTGAATGCCACATCGCCCGGGCCGGTCGGGGCGGCGGTCGGGGCGGTTTCGTGTGCGAGCGTCATTGTGTTTTCCCGCGAACGTTCAGGCACCCAGCGCCTGCCTCAGGGTTTCGATCTCTTGTTCCGACTCGTCAATGAGTTGCTCGTAGCTGGCCCGGTCGATTTTCATCCGCTTGCAGGCGGCGACATCGTGCATGTTGAGCTCGATGGTTTCCGGGTGATCCTTGAAGGCGGCGAGCAGGTTGCCCACCGTCACCACATCCGTCAGGTCCACCGGACCTGAATGGGCGCGCTCCAGGTCCTCGAAGTTGCTGACCGCCTCAATGACTTCCCCGGCCATCTCCCAGTTTTCCAGCAATGCCTTGGCGATGGCGCTGTGCCAGTCGCGGACAATGGCGGTGTACACCGCCTGGTTGGCAAACAATCCGGGGTGTTGGGCGGAGCGGGTCAGGATGTAGAGCTGCCCGATGCCGTGCAACAATCCGGCCAGGAGGGCCATGTCCGGGTTGACCTTGCTGTAACGGCGCGCCACGGCATGCGACATGGCGGCGACCGCGGCGCTGCGTTTCCAGAGGTCTTCGAGAGGCTTTTCCAGGCCTTTGAGCGCGTCCTGCTTCTTCAACTGCGACATCGCGAACGCAATGGCCGCGCTGCGCACCATGTTGAAGCCCATGCGGGAAATGGCGGTGCGCAACTCGGTAATCGGTTTGCCGCTGAAATTCAGGGCCGCGGAATTGCCGATCTGCATGAGGCGGGCGGCAAGAGCAGGCTCGGAGCCGACCACCCTGACAACCATGTCCTGCGTCACATTATCGTCCGACAGCACCTTGCGAACCCGCAACGCAATATCGGGGAAGCTGGGCAGCTCCACCTTCCCTTTGGAGAGCTCGGCAGCTAGAGACTGCACGAAGGCAAAAGCCTGCATGTCAGTCGGCCCAGCATTCGGGTTCTTGGCGGCGGTCGTCATCGGGGCTGTCTTCCGGTCGCGATTCAACTTCGCGTAGGCCTCCATCCTCGCGTTAGTTGAGACATATTTCCTAGCTGTGGATCACGCCTCGCGCGCCTGGCGGGTGATGTCCATCGAATCCGCCAGCGCCCGTATCTTCCCCGCAACGGAATCCAGGGCCAAAACGTGCTGGGCGGCCCCCACGGCGACTGCTTCCCCGGGCATCCCCCAGACAACGCTCGTAGCCTCGTCCTGGGCAATTGTCTGGCTGCCGGCGTCCAGCATCTCCTTGAGGCCCTTCGCGCCGTCCTTACCCATGCCCGTGAGAATCACGCCAATCGCGTTGCGGCCGGCGTTTTGGGCGACGGAGCGGAACAGGACGTCCACGGAGGGTTTGTGCCGGTTGACGGGTACCCCGTCGTCGAGCCTGAGAACATAGCGCGCGCCATCCCGCACAACCATCAGGTGCCGGTCGCCCGGCGCGATGTAGGCGTGGCCTGCGAGAACCTGTTGGCCATCCTCGGCCTCGTACACGGTCATCTGACAACAGTCGTTCATGCGTTTGGCGAACGGCGTGCTGAAGGCCTTGGGTATGTGTTGAGCGATCACAACGCCCGGGGTGTCGGGTGGCAGCCGGGTCAACACGGCTTTGATGGCCTCGGTGCCGCCTGTGGAAGCTCCGATCGCAATGATGCGGTCGGTGGTCCGCAGTTGCCCGGTACTCGAAGCCTTGGGCAGGACCGCATCGGCTGAGAATTTAGGCCGCGCGGCGATTGCCGCGGCCCGATGCGGATCCAGTGCCCGCACACTTGCGCGCGAGGCGATCTTGATCTTCTCAATCAACTCTTCGCCGTAGTCCTGCAACGTGGCCGCGAGGTCGATTTTCGGCTTTGACAGGTAGTCGATCGCACCGATCGCCAGCGCATCGAGCGTGACATCGGCGCCCCGCTCGGTGAGGGATGACACCATCACCACGGGCATCGGCCGCAGGCGCATCAGGTTCTTGAGGAAGGTGATGCCATCCATTTTCGGCATCTCAACATCGAGTGTCAGCACGTCGGGATTGAGCTGCTTGATCTTTTCGCGCGCCACATGGGCGTCGCTGGCAACGCCGACAACCTCGATCGCCGGATCCGTCTGCAGGATGTCCGTGAGAAGGCTGCGCACGAGGGCGGAATCGTCCACGATCAAAACGCGGATGCGCCGGTTGCCGGTGGACAGTGCTGGTGTCGACATTCTTTGGGCTCTCCGCAGGAAGCGTCAGTCAAACAGCTCGACATCGCCGCCGGCGGCCGCGGCGGCCGTGCCGATGCTGGCGAGATACAACTGCTCGTGGTGGCTGATGATGCGGTTTTCGACAGGACGCAGACGCCGCATCTTGACGCGTCCGGTATCGGGGAAATAGATGACTTTCCTTGGCTGTGTACCCCCCAGATCCTCCGCAGCAATCCGATATCCTTCGAGCTGCAGGTAGTTGCGTACGAAAGTAATGTTGCGTGCGCCAACGTCGGTGATTCCTGACAACACGCGCCCGCCGCCAAACACCTTGATCTCGAGGCGTTCGCGGGTCGCGCCCAGCTTCAACAGGTCGTTGATCAGGCTTTCCATTGCATAGGAGCCGTAGCGCGTGGCCAGGCCGATGGCCGGATCGAGCCAGTTGTTGGGCCCGGTGGAAGAATCCTCGGGCAACATGAAGTGATTCATGCCGCCGACGTTCCTCATCGGATCACGTACGCATGCGGAGATGCACGACCCCAGGACAGTGGAGATGGCTTCCTCGCCGCGGGTCACGTAATACTCACCGGGCAGGATCTTCACAGTCCAACTGTCCATCTGCGGATCCCAGAAGCGCTGCATGTGCGCGAACGCCGGCAACATGGCCGGCTGCTCGGGTCGGGCCGTCAGCCGCGCTGTTGTCATCCCGCTCTCCGGTAGACCGTCTTGCCAATGAGCGCATACTGCTCGCTCACCTTGAACAAACTCTCGGAATGACCCAGGAACAGCAGGTTACCCGGCTGCTGTAGTTGCGCCACGCGCGTGAACAGCTCGCGCTGGGTTTCCTTGTCGAAGTAGATCACTACATTGCGGCAGAAAATGGCATCCAGCGGGCCGCGCATGGGCAGCGGATGCATCAGGTTCAGTTGCTTGAAGGTAATCAGCGACTGCAGCTCCGGTGTGACCTCATAACACAGTCCGCCACGGTCGCGGCGCTCCCGGAAAAAGCGCGCGCGGCGCTGCAGGGTCAGATTCTTCAGCCGTTCCTCGGTGTAGAGGCCGCGGCGGCCGCGTTCCAACACGTCGGAATCGAGATCCGTGGCCAGGATACGTACATCCCAACGCCGCAGGTCCGGAAGTGTCTCGAGGATCGTCATGGCGATCGAGTACGGTTCTTCGCCGGTCGAGCATCCGGCCGACCAGATGCGCAGCCGGCGCGTGGCGGCACTGTTGACCATCGGCGTGAGCACCTGGTCGCGCAGGTAGTCGAAATGGTGCGGCTCGCGGAAGAAGGCGGTGAGGTTGGTGGTGATCGCATTGCAGAACTGCGCGATCTCCTTGCCGCCATCCTGGGCGAGGATCTCGCGGTATTGCGCAAAGCTC
>Ga0307510_10004725_pt1 | contig 16104 bp, 23 predicted proteins | sample 12_EM_MG_FD_207224 | JGI IMG/M metagenome (GOLD analysis project Ga0307510, IMG submission 207224) | Populus trichocarpa ectomycorrhiza microbial communities from riparian zone in the Pacific Northwest, United States - 12_EM | ecosystem: Host-associated > Plants > Roots > Unclassified | place...
AGCGTATTCCATCGTGAGAGTGAGAGATGAAAGGCAGGTGCACCGTAGTATGGTAGCACTTAGGATCTTCCTCTTGGCCCTGATGTGACGATTTTCTTTGAAGATAATGAATGTACCCTACTGAACCATACCTTTCCATTCATACCCTTCTCGTTCGTTTATCACGGCCCAGTAATACGGTATTACTTGTTGGGTTGGGTTGTTCATTACAGTACCGTATCATAGCGGTACCATACCAGTATCATACAAGACCAGCTTGGAAGAGAGGGGGGGAGGTTCCGGTGGGGTACTCGAGCAGCGTGCGGCAGGGCAGGGAGAAGAAGCAAGGATGAAAAAAATGAAAAGGAAAAAAAAATGAGAGAACCTTGGCAGGTAAGCCAAACCCAGACACTCCAAGCCCACACCAACACGACTCGAAGCCGACGCCTATAAGATCTGACTCATTTCCCTCACCTTCCCTTTCCTTTCTCTTTCTCTCGTTCTCCTCTTCTTTCCCCACATCTCATCTCTTCCCTCAAAAAAAAACAAACACCACGCTGAATCCTTATAAAATATACCCCCCACCCCACGATTAGGATAGTTATCATGGACGCTTAGTTCCTCTCCCCGACACACCCTCACACTTCTTTTTCCCACGCTTGTACCCCCGTAGAATCCTTCACCACGCCTTCCCCAGAGATCCACGGACCTCTGAGCACTTCGCTTAGCGACATAACCCCACAACAGCCAGTCACCATTCTTCCCTCGGAACCATCGCGTTTCCCTCCAAACGACCAGCCATGGCCTTCCACAACCCCTCACCAGAGGCTTTCGCCGCAAGTACTAGCATCAGATTCGCTTCCACCGCTTCCCCCGACTCCCAGGTCACCAGCCGCTGCTCATTTCGACAGAACCAGCACTCACGACAACCAGATCAGTTTCGACGATCCCGTGCTCTTTCCATCCCAGCGAGCCCAACCATCCCCGCGCACTCTCCCTAATCAGCTGCAACAGCCTCAACAACAATCACGCCCTGCTCAACTCCCGCAACCGCGAAGAGTAAGTGAGATTGTTCACGGTCTCGGATACAGTACAACAACGTCTTCGTTCAACCATCGGCAAGCCTCAACCTCGTATCAATTCACTCCACCTCAGCCCCAGGATAATTCCATTCGTGCGCCCGAATCAAGGCAAATTTCTCAGCAGCAACAACAACAACAACAACAACAACAACAACAACAACAGCAGCAGCAGCAGCAGCAGCAGTCTATTCTTGATCCCACCACCGCTGCCCATTATTTTCAGGCTCTCCGCCAATCACAGGAATCTTCAGCACGAGCATATAAAATGCAGCAGGGTATTTCTTTCTCCCCTTCCCCATCCCTCTTCCTCTCACCCTTGCCCTCCATGAATCCAGAGATGGCCTCGTTTCAAAACTCCTACCCTCCTCGTCTTGGTAGAATTTTTGGAAAATCGTCTAACGGTTATACCATAGAGCACAATATGAAAACCTTTGATCCTGAGGCCGCCCTTGAGGAGTGGTTCATGGCCGGTTATCATGAACTTCCATCCGAATTTTCTCCTCTTACTGGAGTTCATGATACCTCTTCTCCATCAATCGGTCCAACTATTTCTCCTCGGGAGCTTCTCATGAATCCTCCTACTTCCACTGCCACAACTAATCTCGCGTCTCCTCAGTCTCTCTTTGATTCCCCCTCTGAGAGCTACGATACGTCTCCACTCTTTAATGGCGATGACGTTTCATCGGATGGCCCCTGGTTCTCGTTATTTCCTGAGACGAATCCTGATCCTGAGGACCCTGTTGTTTCTCCATCCATGCCCAGTGTTCCTCAACCGGACTCTCTTGTTGGCGATCAGCCTGGATGTCTTGACGAAGAGAATCCTGACGCTCTTGACTCTCCCAGCACTTCCCCTCGCTATCGTAGCCAAAGTGTATCCACTCAGCGACGTTCGGCAACATCTGGTGTTCGTAAGAGAGCACCTTTACCACCCATCGTTGTCGAAGATCCGTCCGATACAGTCGCTATGAAGCGAGCGCGAAATACTCTCGCAGCCCGAAAATCACGAGCTAAGAAGCTGGAGCGAATGGAGGAGATGGAAGCTCAGATTGAGGAACTTAAGGCTGAGGTTGAATTGTGGAAAGATCGAGCCCTTGGCCATCATCGTAGGGCTTGATTTGACCATTCTCGGAGGATCTATTTTTTCCTCTTGAATCCTTGATCTCTTCGATTTTTCATGTGTTGAATCTTTTTCTCTTGTTTTTTTTTAGCGAAGGTGGATAATCGGAGAAAAAGTCCGCGCATTTTCATGGTTTCTCTCTACGCTTTCCCATGATACTTCTAACTTCCATTTTGCGCTTCTAACGACATGTTACGACTCCTACTTTTTTTCTTGCTTCATATTTTATGGGCCATATTCTTGATTCCCATTTATCATTCAATTTCACCTTTTTACCAACACTAAATACTACAAAACAAACATCATGCTCTTGATCCTATTTTGGTGACCATCCCTTGTGAAAAGAGCATAAATAAACCTCGGCTGAAGGTGATTCGCGTAAGTGCATAACACGCCCTACCCGTGTACGAACTCTGCGCACTTTCCCCTTTGTGATCGGGCCCTGTCGTTTTTGTGCGAAATGCATGATCATTATGTTTTTGTCTTGCCATATTTTATTTTCAAATACGTCGATGGTCCTCGAGCCTTATTGGTTGGTCGCAAACGAAGATGCATAGATGCATTGTACTCGTACCCTACTCGAGCACTTTTGCACAAATATGACTCGGAGGTGCGCTGTTGATGAATGGATGGGTACGCGCCCTAGCGAAGTGACTAGTTAATCCAATATATTTACCCTCGCTATCTATCCGGTGTCCACTAGCAAGGGGGGCAGAGTTGTCGTGCCATGTGTGTGTGCTGTATGTCACGAGCTGAAACTCGAGTACGGTGGGTGATGGTTTATGGTACTGCCGAGGAACGTGAGGCTGAAGAGGTCAAGTTGTTGAAAAAGTGATCACGTATTGGTCACAAAACTCATAGTACACGTCCCAGGCATATTGAACCCGAATACGGGGGGTAAATATTTGTATGGTGGATTGTCTGATTGTCTGTGCACATCTGTGACCCCCGTACTAAATTCGGACTCAAACGTTCAGGTTCAATATGCCTGGGACGTGTACCTGTTCTATGCTACCTTTACTGGGGTTACCTAGTACCGTATTGTTTGCTCCCTTGTCTGTTACCTTAGTCTTTCTCCTTTATTATCTCTCTTCCGGTGTTCCTTATACTTAATTGCAATACGAATCTCTTCTTGTGCGTGCGATATTTCCAACCCAAGTGAAGCGCACATGTCACGGATCATATCATGTCACTCGGTAGTGTATACACTGGTATTTCACTGTGCACGGCCATAGTTGTTTTATTGGCGCATCACGCCAGTGTGGGTGGTATGTGACTCTGGCACTACGGGTGTGTTTGTTTTGGTGGGGGGTGAGGGCTGGGCATGTGTCGAAATTGTGCACAGCTGGTGATTCGGGACTGTCAGGCTCTCTGGTTTTGCTTTTGTTCTGAGTTGGATTAAGGGCGGATGGATGGGCGGGTTGGATGGGGTGGATCGGATTGGCAGGGGTGCCGAGCACTATGTTGTGTGCTAAGCATATTGAGTATTAGGAAGTTTTGTTCAGTGCCTAGCTTATGGGGCGGGAGTTCAGTGCGGGGGGAAGGGAGGTTGCTGGTTTGGATCGGATTGGTTGGCTTAACTTGGATGGTCTGAATGGTGTAGCTGGCGTTTGGGGTGGGTGGGTGAGCTACCGGTATTAGCAGATTAGTTGGTTTGGATACCGATCTGGACAGTGGTGGTAGTGGTTTTCAGTCCACTAGTAGAGGACCGGCAGGTTGACGGTAAGTGTGCCACTATTACCATTGGTAGGTTGTGAGGTTCGTGACCTTGTTCGGGCAAGTAGAGGTTTCCCCTTCGGGCTGTGTATTGGGATGGTTAGTTTCTTGAACTTCCAATGAAGCTATCATATATTACTTCTTGGACTTACGCTCAGCCCGAGAAACATCCCCCAATAATCTACCGCAACCCCCCCCCAATCCATCTCATTAACCAAGGCCTCCCCCTCTCTCCAGGTCCCTACAGGGAACCCCTTCTGAAACCACCCCGCGCGCAGCACTTTGTTCGTCCACGCCGGACAGAGCTCAAAAGCTAGGGCACATCGCCCCCCCCCAAATCTGAGCTTGGATCGCGAGTTATATCTTGCAAGGTTGTGCGGCGTAACCTAACAGTGCGTATTCTAATTCTATGAATAATAATACCATGCACCACTACCGCGCTCAGTACCCTTAATACCATACTCATCTAGGAGGCTTTATATACCCCTCGGGCTGGCTGCGGGACTCCCCCGGTGCGCTAGGATAGGATAGGCTACGAAAGCTTGAAGGAAAAAAGAAAACCTATGATATTATAATACCTACCTACCTAATATAGCTACCCATTTCTCACACAGACTAACTTATGTTATTAGCACTATCATTCGCTAGTAATATGGATTGCACAAAGAAACAAGCTTTTGACCCCCCCCCCGAGACCGGGACTTCAGTTGCCATGAAGGGCAAACTTTAAGCTTAAATCAAACGTTTCAATTTCCAAGTCCGAGGGGCTTGGGTAGGCTGGTAAATGGAAAGGGGAGTTGTGTGTGGGGGTAGGGTCTAGTAGGAGACGTTAAGTTTCGTGGACTTCTGTGCAGTATGATACTGTGCGCGGAAGAGTTAGGACTAGCTTTCAAGTCGTAATCGTGGGATATTGTACCTACCCGAACCCGCTATCATTTTATTATCAGAGGAACTTATGATAAAAGTGAGAGCAAAAGGCCCAATTATCACATCCCCACCATCGAACCCACCAACTAACAACCACGAACATCACATCACAAACTTTAAAATTACTACTCAGCAAAAGATAAAAATACACCTTTCTCCTTCACACCTATTTCCGCCTCCCTTCCTCCATGACCCCCAGTCTAACTACCAACCACCACCATGCGCTTTTCTTTTTTTTGGAGAGAAAAAAAAAAGAGACTATGTACAAACTTACTATGTGTCACAATGTACTAATAATAATCAGCCATGCGGTCAACCGTCCACCTATCCGTGCTCCAATTCACCTTATCCACCAGTGGAGAAAGAAGAAAAGAAAAATCCGAACCAGACCCGACCAGACCTGTAAAGATGAGAAGAAAGTGAAGTGATGGAACAGGGATGAAAGAATCAAGTTAAAGTCAGAAGTAAAGAGAAACTTAACATAAAGAAAAGAAGAATTATTGTGCTCCCCAGCCCAAGAAATACTAAGAATGGATGAGCAACAATATTAAAGACTTTTTTTTTGAAGGTTTGGGTTTGGGACGATGGGGGAAGATACACAAGCCAAGAAAGTAACAGGCGTAAGGGCAAAGTAACAATGCGAAAAGAATAAAAGCAGTCAAAAGAAGGAAAATAGGGCACAAATTTTGGTTTACAAATCCTAGCCGTCATAATCGCCGTCGTTATTTCAAAACTCGGGTTCGTTTCCCCTCCCAAAGGTATCGTATCCCTCCGATATTAACCTTTTTATAACAATATCGAGTTTTCTGATTTTTTAAATTTTTTTCTGCACTTCATTATTCGTACATGTGCCTTTATCGTTTATTGGTGTCGCTCTTTATGGGTTGGTTGAAAGTTCGTATGATGGACAAGGGGTGTGCGGGTAGCCAGCTAGTCGTCTTATTCAACGACACAATCCGAAAGGTTGATTAGGAGTTGGGCAAGACACCTCTTAGTTGCTGCGTCGTCACGAAGAACTGAGGAAAACGTTGCATCACGCAAAGGCTCTGGGAGGCACTGTCTGAGAGCTTCGCGAGCACGAGGGTTATCGCTCAAGCTATTTTTTTGAGCAAACCGACGAGGGATTAGTACTTTGTGTAGAGGGCCAAGAAATCCTGCTTACTACTTGAACGGACAAAAAAGACATACCGAAGAAAGCACCTAACCACGTGCTTGAGTAGCCTAACCGTCTGCTGGTCCACGAGCTGAGTAACCATATTGCTCAAAACAGTCCCGACAGCATAGAAGCGCTCGTAAGTTTGACAGATGTATGCTAGTCCCATGTCGTCCAGGAGAATCTTCTGAACAATGAATATTGCAACCGTCTTGGAGAGTTCAGATCCAGTCTCCATGATGCGAAGACACAAGGGGATAATCTCAGTAGACAAGAGAAAATTGATAACATCGGAGGAATCATTTTTGACGAGGGCCCCGATAACACCCAGGGAGGTGAGACGCAAATACTCAAATGGCCTGGACTTGGACGTAGTGTTTAAGAATGGGTACAGAAAAAGTGGTATATGGGCTACAGAGCCTTAGTTTAGCAAATCATCTCGCCCTCCAACCTCGACAAGCTGTACAGACCGTTCAAGAAGAGGCCTCTGGTATCATTGTGCGACGCAACACACTGAAGCAAAGCTAAAGCGTTGCACACCCGATTGGAGGCAGCGGCGGTAAGACTAGATGGCATGAGCAGCGGATACACGGAGATGATCTCTTGCAACAAGGCTGTCATAACACCTATGACACATACGCCGCAATCAGTAAATCCCGGCCCTTATGGATCCTAACCCGTCCCAGACATAGATATAAAGCCAGATCATACCAACAGAGTGCCATAGAATCAGCGCAAGATCGTCCACCTGCTCCCTCTTCTTGCTCAACTCCAACAAAGCGGTCTCTCTATTAGTGCCCTGCATCAACTCAAGAATCCATCCGTAAACCTTAGGATCTTCCTCGGTCCCAGCTCTAACACCCATCAGGGCCAACTGCGGATTCGGGGCGGGAGAAGGCTGCGAAGGTGTCAACATAGGCCTACCAGGCATGCCAAACTGCGGTTGTTGCTGTTGTTGCTGGTGCTGCTGCTGCTGCTGAGCCTGCTGCTGGGCCGCATGATGCCAATTGCTCTGGTCATGTGGTTGAAAGTGCTGATGGTTTTGAAAGAGCTGCTGCTGCTGCGATTGCAGCATCTTGGAGTTATAGTTGAACGCTGCCACGAGGAATGATTTTAAAGGAAGGGGTGCGATAGTTGCAGGTGTGTGGTTAGTAAAAGTAGTGGTGGTGGTTGGTATTGCGCAAGGATGGAAGGTGGGGGTGAAAGGTGGAGACAAGCGGAGGATGCAGTTGAAGGGCAGACTCTTTGTACGAGTGCTGGCACGTTCGAAGTGGCAGAGAACCAATGTGATGGCGCCCTTGACGAAAGCGAGAAGGGTAAGGTCGGCAGCGGCGAGTATCAGGAGATGGATGAACGAAGGAAGAAGTATGGGAATTCGTGAGGAGGGTACGGATGCTGTAATTTACTAAAGTCGGTCGAGACTTGGAGCAAGAGCGAAGGAAAGGTAAGCTACAGTACTAGTACAGAGAGCTACATGTAAGTCCTAACAAAGCTATTGTATTGAGGCTCTGCGCTAGCTGAAGATATGACAAGTGTACTCCGGCCTTCGCCAAGACCCTCCTGGGCGATGTCGGCAACGTTTCTTCTTCCTCGTCCTTCCTCTACAGCGAAAAGAGGAAAAAGGGGGGGGAGGTTTCCACAAATACGCCCGTTATCATCCCGAGAATAAAAATAAGCTACCGGTATTGGCCCCGTACGTCTCCAATGCATACTTCATCGAACGCAGCACATATTCTCTTACAACACAATTTCCCCATTTGCTGTCAATCGGTGTGCTCCTGGTGAGATTAAAAACCCAGATACCAGGGACGGTGCAACCAAAAGTCACCAGAAAGGTGCCTTTGACAAGGAGACTCATTGCTTCTCGAAAAACTAGTTCCTGAGTAATTAAGACATTGCAAGCCAATCTATCGCCTTAGGTCTTTGATAATTCTCCTGCTCCGTTGATGTCTCATGCTTACCAGCGTTTTAGGGTATCCGGGTTATTAATATCCCCGAGAGCACACCTGTGCGCAATTTCAACAAGAATGTTATTGAAACATGCTTGTTCACAACATCTCACTCGGAGATTCTCAATCCATGTCGCACGCCATTCATTGGTCCGGAACAACTACTACAGTACTTGTCCCAGGCAAGAAGTATTCGAAAATACGAACCGCGAGTTTATATGGGCGCTCAGACACGCACGGATTTTTTACCATATATTTCGCGAATCCCTGCCTTATCCCTGTTTTCGAATACTTCTTGCCTGTAACGAGTACCATTTTGGGAGAAAATGGAAATCACCGATGCAAAGGAGCATGAAACCTCCGTCACGGCACGGTATTCAAGCATACCGGTATAGAATGATAGGGTACACCTAATAATTACACTTGGAATCTGGGAAGGAGGAAATGTAGAAAAAGAAATCCTTCTCTTTCTTTCCTTTCCAAACTTCACCTAACCAACCCGCTCTGCGGTTCAACCAGTATAATCTATAGCCTTCCTACATCATACATATAATAACCCCAAGCCTCAAATAAATAAATAAAGTAAAAGTAAAGACTCCTCGCCTCCCAGCCATCCTACAGCTCCAAAACCTCAAACAGGCCCACACAGTGCCTAGGCCTCGGCTCCAGCACACTCAACCCCTCCTCCTCCTCCTCCTCCTCCTCCTCCTCCTCCTCCTCCTCCTCCTCCTCCTCCTCCTCCTCCCGCCTTCGCTGTACCTCATCAGACCAATGTCCAGCCGATGACAATGCAGCCCTCCCCGCCCCCCCTCCACTACCGGAGCGCAATAACTCATAAAGGCTCAACCCACTGGGCCTTCCATACAGCGTGGGCTTGCTTCCATTTGCGCTTGCGCTAGAAGCGGTAGTAGAAGCGGAGCTCGTGGAGGACGTTCGGCGGGGGTTGCCGAAGCGCGTGTAGACGGACTTGGGGGACAGGGAGGTTAGTGATGGGATGCGCATCTCGATTTTGGTTGGACTGTCGAGGCCGATTTTTGATGATTTTTGATAGTTTTAGCGAAGAGAAGGCGCTGCCTTCCCTTGGTTGGTTTATTGGTGATGGCGGCAGATCACGGCAAGACAACCGCGTAATGGGCGAATGAATAATAGGCGACAAATGAGCGAAGGGGTGGGATTACGATATCGCGACAACTTATGGCCGGCAAGCGTCTCCTGAGCGGAGAAGGTAGGGAACGGGGGATTGGGACAGGAATGACGACGGAGGAACAGAACAGGTCAGAACAGAACTAAGAAGAAAAACAACACCTCTTATAAAGGTGACTGAAGTTACGGAGCGAGGGCCGTTATCGTAAACTCAGGGGACGAAGAAAATGCATGGGTATGAAACGGCTCGTCTGTCACGGGTGTTGTATATTGGGTGCCACCCATGGTTATACCGTACACCTTGGCTGCCGATTTTAATTCGTTTCCATCTACTTGTGATTATTTATTAAGGATCGATTGCCTCGCTTGACATTGCATTCTATGATTCTACAGGTGTTAACTCCCAAAAGAACGCAGGTCCCTAGTCCACTTCATGTCACCTTGCTCCATTTGTCTTTTATGACAATTTCCCCTTTTTTTTGTGGTGTTTTTCTTTTCTTCCCTTTCCCCTTTATATACCGCTGAAAGCATTGATTCCCCAGCAGCCTTTTTCCCCATTATGGACGAACCACACAAACGCCACTCATGCCCTATGATACACTTATCATGCCAAACTATTCCGTAACGTCCCTGCGTTTTTAGCGAGGGCTTGCACTGCCTCCCTGGTTCGAACGAGTAGGTGACTGATCTCCAGACCTCCCGATATATGAGCGGATCTGATCTCCCCATTCCGAACTTCCCAGAACCTGCAAAACGTTTTGGGGCACGACGTCGCTATCCGCTCTACTTCTTGATGGTGATCCACCACTTGCCGAAACACTCCCTGCTCGACTGATCCATCCGCTTGTAGTTGCGATAGGACTCAGTCGAGGGCTCCCCACCGGACTTCCGCTCGGGCTCATATTTGGGCTCTCGTTTGGTGAGAGAGAAGGAGAACCGTCTGCAGATCTTCCTCTTCCAGGTCTCTGTCGTAGAACAGAGGGAGACTCTTCTCCAGAGAAAGGCGACACGAAGGGATCAGAATCACCAAACTGCGACGTACTCGAGGTCCCGAATATCTCAGGAGTTTGGCTATTGCCCGCATGGTAGTTCAAGTCTAAGGGGGGCAGCGCTTGCCTTTTTGGAGTCACTGGTCCCTTGCTAGGACCTGGTGATGAAGAGCAGGTGTTTGGCGGCACTTCCGCATCGTCTACCAATATCTGTGGCACGTTTGGACTGACGCTTGACCTGCTGGAACTTGCGTCGTCGACAAATATCTGAGGGACCTGAGGCGCGCCGGATTGGGCCCTACGTCGATCTTTGAACCTCTTATTCCAGTATCTGCATAGTGGTTAGCAGTGCCCCACGGAGGCACGTGTTCAATATTAGGCAATACTTACAGAGTTAAGAAGAAGTTTGTAACAATATTCCTCTGCACCTGCTCTTCTACTCTTTGCAATCGATAGCGGCGACGAAGGTATTCCTCCAATCTAGGACGCATCAGAAACTTGAATGACTGTTGCACGTAAGGACAGGTAATACCTCAAGCTCTTATTATCGTTAATAATTTTATAGTGTGCGAGTATAAGCAAAACAGATGTGAAGGACACCCCATATTCTTTATTGGCCGACACCAGGCACTCTTCGTAAAATAGAGTGTAAGTGTGGCGTTGCCTCCGGATCTTGTGAATGGGGATCATTGCGATGCGCCTATTCAATGCATCCAGGTCCACACCCTCTGTGATCCCGCGAGTTTCGCTGCTACCATGGCTTTGGGGATCCACTCTACAATCATCTAAGATATCAGGCACTGTGAACGGCTCTTCGTAAACTCTCATGGCAAAGATGCCGGTCAGGGTCTTGGCAGTTCGTTAGTGCTCAACGCTACCGGTCTCGGGGCTTGGAATTTGCTTAATCTACTTACCCCTAGCAGCCTCGGAAAGTTCTCCTTCGAAATATATCCGGTTCCGTCGGGATCAAACTGTTGCCATGCTTGTTTAAACTTTCTTATTTCTGGCCTGGAAACTACTGAAGAACCCCCGGAGCGCTGATAGACGTAACTGAAGCTTTCGAAGATAAGTGAGATAAACTAGTGCAGGTCAATAATAGCTTTACTGTAGTTTGGAAAACCATGCATACCATGCTCACGAAGATATACATGCTCAAGATGTTCCATGATACAAATAGTGCACGTGCATATCCTTGGCTGCCACAGTCGCTCTGGTAGAAATTTTTTCCATGAACACAATCAGGATGGGTGACTTCGAAGTCGCTCATGATCTGATTCCATCCCTCGCTAATTTCGGTTAGTCGCCCACCAATCACACAGGAAAGGAACCGAGGCCTACCCGCAGGTCATCCTGAATAGCAAGATTAACGCCTTAGGCACTGTTCTGAAATTCATGTTCCCGTTCCCGTTGGGCCCAATCCTTGTGAGGCCGAAGGTTTGGGTGAGCGCAATGGCATAGACCAAAAAAAGCACAAACCAAGTTGCCATCAAGTTACCAATAGCGGTCAAACTCGCTCTGCGGGTGATTGTTAGAACTCTCTCGCCAAGTATAAAGGGTCATCACTTACGCGGCAGTTTTGAAAAGATGATCGAGGTCATCGTTTCGCGGGATCAGCATCATCACAATCTATCAATCGGTTAGAACTTAGAAATAACGATGCGAAAAGGATTATACGGCCGCACTCACAGAGACAAGGAAAAGCTTCTGCAATTGGATGAAGGTTCTCTCCTGGTATCCAGCAAGGAGCAGTAGTGTTGTAACAAAGGTTCCATTGACCGAGATAATTGCATAGATATCCCATCTGCTTTTTAGAAAATTGGACCATGTCAAACCGATCACTCGGACAACCAAGTTTCCAACAAAGATACCGGTGAACCCTAAGAAGATCCAATCTCTCGTACGGTCCAAAGCCGGGGGGGCGGGGTGATACTCCAGTAATAGAAGTATTGCATGCAACACTAATACGACTGTGTATGTCCTTTGCCACCAACCGTGTTTGTGGGTGGCCCTCTTGTAGCACCAACTCTTCCAGTCCAAGTCGGGACTATCCTTAGGGCGTCTCGAAGGCCTGATCTGGCGGAGGAGTTTTCGAAGCTCTAGCCAGGAACGCTGATCAGATGTCAAGAACGCAACCCCCGTTTGCTCCGTGTAGTTTCTCATAAACACAGAGACAAACAATGTCTAGCAATATTAATAAGTGACCAAACTTGCTCAGAGGGCACTACCAGTACTTACCAAGACAAAGACAGCACCAAGCAAATTGAACGCAAGAAAGAATATCGAGTTGGTCTGTGAAGAAAATGGCTGAGGTTGTTTGCCTAGAGACCGCGATTAGCGATGTTAACATTATATCAACAGAAATATCATACCTTTTCCGACAATAGCTTGGGCGTCAAACATGACGCCCGTCCATCCTTCCTGGGACACAATCTGGAAGAGAATAAACAGCGAGCTTCCAAAGTTGTCGAAATTGAAGTAAGGATTGTCCACGGCCCTTGGTGCCAAAACCTCCCAATCGTAAGGCGTGCTAGAATATTCATGAACGCAAGATGTTAAATTGACAATTTCCTCGGAGTCGTCATTACAAGTATCCAGCAATCCCGAAAATAGGTTTACTCCGTAGATAGCGAACGGGATGATCAAACTAAGTGAGACAAATGCTGCGGAAAGGATCTTTCGTCCACCAAGGACAACGACGGAATGAAACGTATTCTGGGCAGCGCCGCTGATGTTTAGTAATCGTAGGGCGCGAAGCGCCTTGAATGCTCCAACAGCTCGTGAGATCTCGCCCTGATTTCTAAAGGAGGTGATGACACTAATCCAGAGGGTGATCAACACAACACAATCTATCACACCCCAGGATCCCCGAAGATATGCGTTTGGCGTCCATATCAACCCGTCGGCGATGATTTTTATGAGAGACTCAATTGTGAAGAGAGCAACAAATCCAGCATCGGCGAACGTGAACCAATTCCTTAAGGAGCTGCCATTCTTTTCGAAGTATTCTTTCTGATATAGGGGTGTTGTTACGCAGGCGATGATGACCATAGAAACGATGGCACAGTAGACCAAGATTGAGAATGCATAACTGAAAGGCGTGTAAGGCTGCAATCCATCGTAACGAATATTAGCACGACTAGGCCCTACCATCCTCTGGCAAAGACGTCTTATCGGATTAGACGGCCTAAAGATATGCAACGAGACATTGTAGCTGGGATATTTCTTCAAATATTCCCGTTGGGCCTTCCTTCGCCGTTCCTGCTCCGTCACTACTTGTTGTGCCATGGCTGTTGGGGTCAGATCGGCAATAGATCGTGACGAGCTAAGTGTATATTAGCATGTGCTACAAGGCGGGCTAAGGTGGAATCCACACGTGAATGAGTAGAATGGGTTAGGCTCCTTTTCACCTAAAACACCCAATAATCTATTCTTCATTCTCTCCCATGGCCTTTGTTTTGCTTCTCCGGTGCGGCGAGCGCCCTCAGCAGCAGCAGCAGCAGCATGCAGAGGCTGGGCTCTGGTAAATGGTTGACGGGGTTGTTGCGCCCCTTCGTCCAGGAACGACTCAACAACAGCTGGCTTTGTTAACATCTCAAACGCAGCCTGTCGGGAATGGGGTTCTTTGGTTTTCTGTTTCCCAAATCCAAATATGCTTGATAGTGATATTCCCTGTGACGGGGCTGAGTAATCCTTGTTTTGCAGGAAAGCCTTAACCTGATAAATCCGTTTCTCGTCTTCTGTAACGTCAAAATTCTCTTGGACGACAGCAATAAACATGTTCAATACAATGACTTGGGGGTATATCAGTAAATGCCAATTCAGAGAGGCCAATGCGAACTCACAGTTCCCAAGGATGAACCACCCAATAAAGAATATCGCGGTTATCCATCCAACGTTATAGGGTCTCTGCACATCAGTAGCCATATAGAGGATCGTCGTCCAATCCTCGCTAGAGAAGATCTGATACATGCCCAAGAAAGCGTTGAAAATGGTGTGAAATGAGGCCGCAGTAGTGTGACCCTGGTACTCTTCCGGAAGGTCTCCACGAACAATTTGGACAGCAAAGATGGCGCACAAAAACGTGAGGAGCAACACGAACATGATCAAATTGGTTAAACCGGATACATTACCAATGACTTTAGACTAAACGGCATTATATTAGTAATTGCAATCACAAAATCGGACAATGCGTTTCTCACCAAAAGGTTACGAGTGACAGGGATGGCCCAAACAACACGATATACTCGAAGGATTTGAAAGAGCGTGAGCCAGTCGTATATTCTCCCAGATTTATGAATAGACGGGGTTTGGATAATACATGTGATAAGAGCCAAGGCGAGATCAACCAGATTCCGGGTTTTCTTGTGGAAGTTGCGCCAATCTGCCATAAGCCTAAATAAAATCTCAAGCACAAGCACCAAGGTGACACCAAGTTCCACGAGGTCTTCCACTACATTTAGCATCTCCTCTTTTGTGGCCAACCATCGACGTACCTATAACGGTTTCCCGTCCGCGGCCCATGTCTGAGCTACGGAAAGCTTGGGCAAAGATACCGAATGAGATGACCGTGACCCATACATAAAAAGTCCGATCGTATGCCCTTTTCAAGGGGTTAGGTTTTCGAACAAACTCTTCTTCATCTACTTTGGACGAGGTGCTAGACAATCCTCATTAGCGGCGACACAGAAAACGACCTGAGGGTCCCTTACTCTTCTTCAGCAGCAAAAGCACTCTTCCTTGACTCTTCACGAATAACCTGGAAGGATGATGTAATGACAGCGATTAACTAATGGATTCGATATATTAGCAACGCAATCAGCGACCGGATAAGGTTCCTAATAACATACTAAATTTGCCAGCCAAAACGCCAAGATGACAACACTGGTTTAAGGTTAGCGTGAGCATATGGTCAAACAGGTGAGAAATGATCATACCCGCAAGCAAAGACTGGATTACACAGTCAGCACCACACCCAAATCAGTAACTTATACCGGTTATTGAGGGACTTACATAGAGCGGACGTCAAGTAGTCGCTATCAGCCATATAGTAGAGAAGATTTGAAAAGGTGTTCGCAGTCATGACTACAAAAACCAATTCCAAGGACTGGGCAATGTTGTCAAAGCTAACTGTTCCTCCATAAGGATTGTTACTGGAAACACAGACTGAATTGATAGGGCATATATATCCTTTCGGGAATATCGCCCCGGGTGTGCCATCCTCATAGACGTAAGGTTCCTCTAACCCGGTGAGCCTATTTCGGTGACCCCCGCAAAATTGGAATTCTTGGGTAAAGTTTCCCTGAACTCCCTCCGGGTCAACCCATACACAGCTTCTCCTGAAAGAACTCTTGAAGCTCTGAACACCAATAATAGCAAATATAAGCCAGAAGAACCCGATGAGCAATGCCACGTTGACAAGCAGAGGTGCAGCCTTCTTTAAACTCCTTAGAATCACAGAAGTACCACTAGTGATCCCCAACAGCCTAAGAATACGAAGACAACTCATCATCCGAAAGACATACAAATGTCGTTCCGCCTCTACACCAGTTATACATAGCCATAATGAAATCCAATACGAAATGACGGCAACAAAATCCAAACGATTGAAAGAGTGGCGTAGAAACGCGCGCCGTGCCATTCGAAGCCGAGCTTGGCACTGACCATCCACCTGAATGGCGCTATCAGCGAGTTGTAAGTTACTTGTGAGTGACCGGAGAAGAGACGGAGGCTGTTCAAGCCGTGATGGCGATGGGGCTCTGATAGATGGCTTCCTTCTAGGGGACAGTAGCTTGTGAGTATTTTCTATTATTCGCCGGCGAAGCTCACCCCTCCCTTTCGGGTCATCTCCTGCCCGGGGATTCAGGAACACCCCCGAAACAATGCACCGAGCGATAATTTCAACCCTTGATGACATTAGACAGCTTTCGTGGTGGTAAATGAGGGGTTATTTCTTACGTATAGATACTAAAAAGCACAAGTAAAGCATAGTCGATATTCGAAGTTCCCCAACGCTTAGTTCGAGGATCATTATAAATACTGGGTGCAGCGT
>Ga0307510_10004726_pt1 | contig 16103 bp, 23 predicted proteins | sample 12_EM_MG_FD_207224 | JGI IMG/M metagenome (GOLD analysis project Ga0307510, IMG submission 207224) | Populus trichocarpa ectomycorrhiza microbial communities from riparian zone in the Pacific Northwest, United States - 12_EM | ecosystem: Host-associated > Plants > Roots > Unclassified | place...
TCGACGCGCATGCATCGCTCTCTGGTAGACTATGTCTCGGGTCCAACAAGCGTGTATGATAGTTCTTTCTTTCCTTTCTTTAGTGCTCACTGTGATCGATGTTGTAGCGTACGGGTAGCTCCCAGGACCTACTGCCCCTCAGCTTCGACCACAAACCAGATGCCCACCACACGAACCCAAGGAAATCAGCTGGAGGTGGCCGTTCACACCACCCACATGCAATATCCGCCATCCCAAACGAGCCTTTATGACTCGAACGTTGGTATGATGCGTTGGCAGCCGCGCGATGAACGTCCCTCGCAAGACCTCCGTGACGACCTGGAGAGCAACGTGTAGAATTGGACGCTATGGCGCGTATCAGTGCGTTGACAGCATGAGTTTCTATTGTGACCCCTCGTCATTGTGATTTCTAGCAAAATTTGTGCGGCCAGTAATAGTACTTGCCCACCGGCTCGCGGGAAATGACGACCTCGGTGGCGTGGCTCGCAACCGGGGGACCTCCTTGTTAGGCCCGAGGGGGGTTGTTCTCCTGTCTGGGGCTCCGCCCAGTGCGTCAATTCCACATTTCAATAAATAATAAACAGTAGGGGGAGGAGGGGATGCGACCTGGGCCTGGTTTGGTACAAGAGAAGCGAAGTGAGAGACAAGCCCATCGCATCCTTCATAACGATAGACGCCGTTGCCAGAGTATTATTATTGAGGGACATACCTATGACTTCCGATCTTTGTTGTGCGTTGACGGCGGACCCTTGTCACAGGTAAGGCGGCTCTAAGCCAGATTGTCAAATCGCTGGCGCAGACTAAGACTAAGCCGTCAAGTGGGAGCGCGCGGTGATGGCACCGTACGGGTTGTCTTAGGTGTGCGAGAAAGGATCTCGGGTGTAATTCCGGTGGTCATATGGGTTTGTCGCAGGATAGGGTGGGGCCGCGAGTATCCACTGGCCTTGTAAGTTGAAAGAAGCAAGCCGAATGAATGAGATAAGTATGCATCATGCATCAAACAATCTAAGGCCCAGACCTCTGGATCGTGAGACATAACATGACAGACGGTCAGGGGAAAGAAAGTGAGACCGCGATGGACTAGGGGAAAAAGTAATGTGAACAAGGAATCACATATCATACTCGGGCCATACGCGTGTGTCGCATTCGATGATGCCCAAGTTCTTGCTAAATACACGCAGTATGGGTGTGGATGTTGCGGGCCACGGGATTGCCATGGCGCATTCGCCCGGGCGATTGCGGCCCTTCTCCGTGGCCCAGCACGTCACAGTATCACACCCTTCGAAACCGCAATACAGTACAAGTCCAAGCGGAAGGTTGATACGACACGAATAGCGACTCACGGGTCTCCATAACAAAAAGTTAACTCGCAAGTACCACCACAGCTTGCTTTTCAACCCATGAGCGTTGTAGAGTAATGCGGATGAAGTCTTGGGTGTTTCTTATACTATTTTGTTCACAATGTGTGGATGAGCTCGTAGAACCTTGCATCCCTACCGCTACGAAATGGACAAGCTGTCTAATCCGACCCATATGTTCCAGCATAAACCTCGATCCGTTATAAACCCCTCGAGGAAATCGCCTTCATCTAGTCTCGTCTTCTCGACACCTACCCAGTTCGGGGTGCCGATAGATAAGCTCCGCGGACCGCTGTGAGAGGGTTATCGTTGTCGATATCGAACACCATACTCATCGAACCTACAATGGCACCGCTTCGTATCGAATTTGTATCACAGCCAGCACTTCACACTGGTAGGACCTCGGTTGAAGTGCTTGATTACTCTGTTTCAATTCGATAAAGTTGCGAATAGCCTCTAAAAGGAGATCGCATGGTGAGTAAAATCACTCTCAGAGGTGGTGCATTACATCACCGAGGAGATCTCGCAGCCTGAGGACTGGCTTGGGAGATCCGATGGTAGTCGTGGTCGACCACTCAGGAAAGAGACCCATCATAGAGCTCACCGCGTTTATCATACTTGGTTGAACGAAAACCACTGTTCGTTTGCCAGCACGGCTGATCGAGACATTTTCCATGCCACTAGCGGAAGACGGGAAGGGGACATCAATGGACATACCCATGTGACACGAACCTGACCTTTCTGAGGGAAGCCACCGGAAGATGTTCGACAACAGTCGCTTGGAATCCATGAACTAGAAGAGTAAGCGAATTAGAGACCCCTGAAGGGTGGGCAATTCTGGCGCTTATTAGAATGACTGGACGTTTAGAGAAACATGGGAATCCAAGATACGATCGTTAATGTCTACCCTCGTGTCGAGTATAAAGAGGTGGACGGGGAACGCTACGTCGACGACTTCATTCCGATCCTCTCAGATGATATCGAGCCATAGGTGAGTTCCGCTGGGAGCGGCGAGGTGACTTTTCGCCAAGATCTCCTCCATTGAGAAGGAGGAAACTGACTAACTCAAGGACGGCAAGAGGTTCCAAGTTAGTCCAGTTCTCACACTTCTCCGTGAAGGAGTTATTGACACCAAACCGCCTCGCCATTTTGTCCCACATTGCGAACGATGCCAGCTAGATTTGGAGCAAGTCGACAGGATAGCTTGTTCACGATCCTCCTACCGCAGCTAGCGTGGTGAACTAAGGGGTGGGTCACGGTGAAGAAGATGAAGGCCAATTCTTCGAGAAAGTGGCCTACGGTAGTCGAGTAGTTGAAGAGCGTAGCGATAGGGGCACGGAATTGCCAGAGGGAAGACCGGTCGCCTAGATGATGACATGAGCCAGAACGAGCGCAAAATGGGCGTCACCTTCACATTCGATCAGCTCTTGGGTCGTACCTCATGCGAGTCCACTCCTCTGGTCGCCATGACACTATCTCGACGTTCTCGGGGGAAACAGTGCTGTCTTGGCATGGCTGTCAGGAAGGTTAGGGAGCTCAGCGGATACAAACTAACTCACATCAACGTCCTCGACCCTTGAGAGAAGAGATCGTGTATATCCGCGCCAAAGAGCCGAAGATGCTTGCTGTTAGCACGGCAATATTCCCAACCAACACGGCTTCCACGGGTGAGGATGATTCAAAGGATCGGGCGCACATAACAGGGTAATGAAGGTTGTTGACCACCTCAGCGATTTCTCATCAGGGTTTCGCAAGTGGGTGGGGTGTGTGTGAGAGGGGAGATGGCAGGGGATAGGTGTAAATGACCTGGGTGGAAAGGGGGGGAAAGAAATGGAAGCGAGAAGAGCACCAGCCACGGCACTGTCTCGGCAGCTCTCGGCATTATCCGAATATCCCCGACAACCGACGAGACCATTTTTTCCATCGCTGGTTAAACATTTCCTGAATCCGGATATCTGGGGCTGTTTGCAACAGACCCCGCCACATGTGGCGACTTTACTGGAACGACTGACGGTTGGCCATTGGCTACTTGATCGTGGTCCAGATGTCGGCGCACAAGAAACCAATCCTTTATACATAGCGGCACTAACCGGACACCTCGGGTTTGCTCGAATGTTAACTTACTCGGAGGCGGGGCAGCATTGCCGCAGCAATCAATACATCCATGGTGTGGCTCCGCTGCATGTGGCACCAGAAAATGGCATCTAAAAATCGTATGATTATTACTGGAACACGGTGCGGGTTTCAACGCGCGTTATGGTAGTACCCCTTCCAAGATAGCACCAATCTATAGCATCCAAGGGGCTGTACAATTACTCTCTGAGTATTGTCATGTTCCTGACCAACGATATTTTATGGTTACAGGCGGAGATGTCACTGTCGCTACCATTTTGTCACAGTAATATAGCATGAACGTAACTTTTGAGGGAAAAAAAAGCTAGGCCGCATGTTTGGCGCACGGGGCAAGAGATGGGATGATCGCGGGCAGAAGGAATCGAAATGTGGAACACGTTGGATCGCCAGTATTCCGGCGGAACTTCATTACTTCAGTCCCAGCGGGAAATGCGTCTCACGAGGTCAAATGATATCAAATCATGTAGAATATTTTACCTGGTTTGATATGATTATAGAAATGAGAGTATCCTTCTATAAAAATCAAATCATATAGAACCGGTACAAATCAGGTCAAATGTTTGACCTGATTTGATCATATTTGAAGAAATTCTAATCATATCGAATGTTTTTGAATCATGCTGCACAACAATTATTCATAAACGCGATCATATTTCATTATACTAGCTAATATTACATTTGATATTATAGAATAGTATAAAATCACGTCGAATCAAACATAAGAATTAGAATGAATCAGAGCGAATTATAGCAAATCACTCACCTTGGTCGACGACGACCCACAACGCGACTTGAAATCAGAGAGCAATTTGATGCGGGTCTTGCAGAACTTGGACGTGTGGTAACGATTGCGAGGAGACGAGTGCGAATGTGCGATTCCGAAACTGAGGCGAGAAAGTGATTACTGGGGGGGGGGAACGCGGGACGTCCTCAGGCCTCAGGCTGTGTCTAGGCTCCGTTTGGGTCAAGAACGACTCCTCTAGAGAGCATGTTGTACTTACCGCCTGAGCTTGCGTTGTGTTTGTCTCTCTAGGAGCTCGCCTGGGGGGGAGGACCCGCGGGACACCCTCGGGCTGTATCTAGGCTCCGTTCTGGTCAAGAAGGACTCCTCTAGAGGGCGTGTTGTACTCACCGCCTGAGCTTGCGTTGTGTTTGTCCCTCTTGGAGCTCGCCTGGGGGGGAGGACCCGCGGGACGCCCTCGGGCTGTGTCTAGGCTCCGGTTTGGTCAAGAACTACTCGTCTAGAGGGCACGTTGTACTCACCGCTGCCCGGGCTTCCCTTTCCCTTTGCTTGAATGCCTAGATTTCCGTCAATGAGATCGTTGCGTGGGTGTGAAAAACGAAGGACTTACTTCTGCCTCCGCGGCGGGGAGATTGTCGAAATACCAGTTGAACACCCCAAGGGTCCCCTCGGGATGCGCTATGCACCAGTCAGCAGCGCATATATTCCTACAAGGCGAGGACAGTTAGTAATCTGGTCTGAATGCGGGGAGGCCTCGCACCTTGCTGTGATTGCAGTCCCAGGCACCATCTTTTGTGCCCGCTGATACCGCTTCTCTGTCGGATCCTTTGCCTCGGTCGAGACACCTGCGGCCTCGTTGCCTGTGGCTGCGTTGGCCCCCAGGGTAGGGAGGGCAGTTTCCCTGTGATTATCTGGGGTGGGCGATGGAAGAGGACACGTGTTGGTGGTCGGCGTGTTGATGGTCGGCGTGTTGATGGTCGGGGTGGGGGGCGGAGGGAGAAGATCCGGAACTGCGGTGAGTACGGGGAACTGTGTCGTTGAGGGGGAATCGTTGAAGACATCGGAGCTGCAAATGGACTATGTTAGTAGATTCGATAGACACCGTGAGGACTTACAGTGGGTTCCGTAAGGGCCTTGCCCTGGGCCTTGACGTGGTGGCCTGAATTGGTCGCTGTTCTTCGACTTGAGGGGGCGGTAGCTCGTCGATATCCTCGTCCCCGAACGAGGTCTTGTGAATTGGGGTGGGTGCTACACCGTCTTGCACTTCAGGAGGGGGGCTTGGTTCGGAGTTGGGCTCCTCAGTCGTAATCCTGCGCTTCTTCGCAGCTGGCTTATCGCCACCTGGTTTGGCAGCGTTGGCTTTGAGTTTTTTCATCTTGTCGTCGTATTGGCGGTACCACTGGGAGTAAGTCTGGGTCGCGAGAAAGTTCACCTTCCAGTGATTGTCACAGTAACACAGCATGGGCCATTTTGTCTCCATCTCGCGGATGTATTCATCTTCAACGGCCCTCAACACGCTGCCCCATGTCTCCGGGGTCATCCCTCGATCGTAGAAGCCTCGCCAGATGGACTTGGCAAAAGAGCGGATATCATGCGCTAATGTGCCACTGACCGGTGTCCCATCGGCATACTCTATGAATTGCATGTTAACGTTTTCTCCTTGGGCCAATCTTGTCCCTCCACGAGGGCCAGCTACTTCAGACGAGTCCTTCTTCATGTTTTCGATAACCCTCCATTCTTGCCTGGTCCAGTACTGGATCTGAGGATATTCTGATTGTGAATATGTAAAGGAAGTGGCACCCTTGTTAGCTGCAATGAGGGCTTGGAGTGGGAGCGTGTTGGATGGTGACGGAATGTGTCCCTGATCGTCTATGCAAGACCTTTTGTTGTTATTGGAGAACATGACCACGAGCTCATTGTGGGACTTCAGCAGTGAGCGGTGCATCATCCTGGGTCCAACACGTAAGCAAAGCTTAGGGTATAAGGAAAGCATATACATACTTTAGCTCGTTGTGGTCTTGCTTTTCCTCGCGAAGCTGGTCTTCTAGTTGTCGGCATCTATGCATTAGTTGACGATACACACTGTGCTCCTGGCCCCGTTTGGCTACGTATGCATCATTGGTTGGGTAAGATATAGTGGCTGGCGAGAGGAGAGATCCATCGGTTGGGGTCGAAGGACCAGAGACAAAATCGTCGAGCGAAGAAACACTTTGGTCATACAGCTCGTTGAAAGAAAACTCTCGGGCTGGAGTGAAAGGACGTGAGGATGCCATTTCTTTCTTTTGCTTTTGCGGGGGGGGGAAAGGGGTGTGGGTGTTAGAAGAGAGATGAAAAAAAAAGGAATGTATGCATCGACATGACGCATACATTGGGCAAACCCCAGATAGGTTCGACACTTTCTTGTTTAGGTGGCAAGTGTGTGGTCTTGCGCTCCCTCAGTGATGTTAAGAAAACGCAATTTTATAGAGAATATAGAAAACCACGGCAACGCAGCGTTTACAATCGTCTCCTGTATCGTAACCACCCCACGTCGTTGGCTCGCCATCGCGCCTGGTCTCGTCGTCGCGCCGCACGTCACTGTCCATGTCCTCTATCGCCCGCCTCATGTCCCATCTGTCCTCACCCAACTTCACACAGCCTTGGTGATCTGTTGTCGACTACCCCGCCTCATCGTCTTGCCAGGCTCGTTGCCGAAATGAGATTGCCTTGACGTGCTTCCATATGATCGGGGTCGTGTTCGAGTTCGGGGACTGGGACGATGGCATCATTGTTGTCATGTTCAAGGACGGGGCAGGGACAGAGATGGTCACGGCGTCGTGATCGGGGTGGTGACAGTGACGACGTCGTGATCGGGGCGGTGACAGTGACGGCCTTGTTGTCGTCGTGATCAGGGACAGTGGCGGCGTCGTGATCAGGGCGGTGACAGTGACGGCGTCGATGGGACGGTTCAAGTGTGATAGAAAAAGTACCTACGAGCGACAGGACGCAGCTTGAGTTTGAGGGGTCGTCTTCATTGTAGTTTTTGACGGAGGTCGGCTGCTTGTGAGGAACTTGAGGAGCCGGCATACCATCACTCTTCCTTGACAGCGGTGAGACCCGAAGGCCACGACTGCCAAGGCGACGAGTCCCTCAGCTCAGGTGCCTGCCCTGCAGAAGCAGAGACAGATGCGAAGATGGCGATACATCAAACCGCAGACTGCGCCATGTTGCCTGGTGAGGGCGTCGGCAGAGGATGTCGCCTTCGCGAAGGCTCCCAGGTAGGACTCTGTGCCACGAGGTTTAATGAAAAACCACAAGGGTCGTTCCTGCTCATTACGACCGCTTACGGAGGCATTGCACCTCCGGGGCCAACTGGGACTTTTCGCGACGACGATGGTATGAGACTTGCATGGACGACCATCGCTCTTGCCCTGACTCATCCCACGTTGCCTACACGAGGCAGGGCACGAGGAAGAGGTGCGACCCGAAGGCCAACACAAACAGGGTGTCCCCCACTGCTCGGGCACCAGCTACGCTCTGCCCGTCTCCGGTGCAGGCTACAGACGTATCGCGGAACAAAGCCGTGAACGACGCCTGCGCATATGTGCCTACAGGGGGTACGACGGCAGAGGAGGCGCCGGAGTCGAAAACCAGAGTATGAGGTGGCCAGCGAGGTCCAAGTTCGAGGAGACGGTATGCCATATGAGTGGTTGAGCCCATAAATTTGCCAGGTAATGTGAGAGAGGGGGGGGAGAGCATGGATGGCGATGAAAGTGAGAGGAAGGGAGGATGGAGAGAAGACAAAAAGGCCGCACACGAACAGTTGACGTGGCGTTGGTCACGTGTTGGATTTCGCATGCACACGCGCATGCATGGCACAACATGAGATGCAGACCGGTCCGGTAGGCGCCATATAGCTAATAGTTCCAAATCCAGTAAACCTTACCCCGCACGCGCGGGCCCGCATATAAGTCTATATTGATGTGTCTAAATACATGGTGGGCTATCTTCTTCGTCCCCGGGCACGTCATCTTTGATACCAGCCATCATCACGACATCGAGGCCCGGCTTCTCCACAAGGAAGAAGCGTTCAGATGGGGGAAGTCCCGGTATTTCTGGCTTATGAGGTATCATCGCGACGACAGATTGTATTGTCTTGACATCGATGAATTTGAGTGCGCCATCGCCCTGGTATTCGCTGGACCAGAGTGTGTTTGCAGAGATTGAGAGCAGGTAATCGTCTGGTTTGGAGTACAGAGATATGAGCACAAGTCCCATGTTACCCTCCTCACGGCTGATGTGTATGAAGAAACGGACTTCTGCGATATGTACTTCATTGTCTAGACATATCTAATGCATTTAGCACGTCAGCATGGAGTAACCACAAGAATATACAAGCACAACGTACCTTCACTTTCCACGCTGTGCAACGCTTCTTGAGTTGTTTCAGTGTTTCCTTCCAAGCACTGTTACAGTTCTGCCCTGTGGGCAGCCGGAGCTTTGCCCACCTGATAACAGGTATCTCAACCCCTCTCTGAATAGCGGGGAAGAAGTCACACAACGCCTCCGCTTCACATTCCCGCAGAGGACTTGGGTTTCCTTCGCGTGCACGAAGTAAAATGAACCCGCCCCCAAGATCTTTAGCACCACAGGAAAGTCGTCCCTCTGAAGGGCCATCAACGCAGAGGTCCGGAATCATCGCATTGATTGCGTTAACTTGGGCCCGCAGAATTCTGTGCTGAGACAAGTTAGACCATGCGTTGGAATGTAATTTGATCTCCTTGGTGAGATTTCCAATAGTACATTCGAGAGTCCACTGAGAAGAGCAGATAGGGGGACCAATGCGAATGACTTCCTGTGGCAGATGGACAAGGGAATGTAGGCAAGGTCGAACAAAGTGGATGCGAGTAGCAAGCCGTTGGCAATAGATCATCTCAAATTCTTGTGCAAATGATGCCAGTGCCAGTTGTGCGATGCAAACGCTAGTCTGAGTGATTCTATGCTGATTCATAATGCGCATCCCATATACGAGCTTGCAATAATTAGTGTAATACTTGTCAGAAAGGATTCCCAAGAGAAGACCGGGGCTGAGGCCATACAGATACTGCAGAAATTCCCAAGCCTTGTACCCGCTGGTTAGCTTATCTGCAATGTTGCGAGGGGGATGATCAAATGAGCTTGGAAGATAGTGGAGACAGTCAGCGATGGCCTTGCCATGCTGCTGCCATACCTCTCCTTGTAAGACGGCCCAATCCCAAGTGGCTTTATCGTCTGGCCGTGTGCAATCCATAGTCCCCCGCCAAAGGCTGATCATCAAGTCAGAAATGTTGAGCGCACCAAGGTGCATGATGTCCGAGCCTGCGGACTTGGGTAGCCCGAGAGTACTGGAGGACTCGATGCCAGAAAATATAGAAGGTCTTGATATGCCTGTTTCCAGCCGTCGAGCGCGATATTGGGCCTCATTCGAGGACGTTACGAGAATACTCAGATTCCTCTCGTATTGCTCGCGGGACGCTTCTCGAATAACCCTGATATCGACATCAGGATGCAAGCTGCCTTCGACATCATAGTCTCTCGGCTTCAGAAGGGCGGGGAAGTAATGCTTCCCATGGCGTTCCCGTCGCCCAGAGAGTCCACAATAGAGCCGACAGCTGTGCTTGCCATGGTACCCAACAAACCCAGTTATATGCATCATTCCAGGTCCATCTGCAGTGATCAGAGGAAGGAAGACGCGGGAGTGCACCTCGCGCTGACGTGCAGCATCCCAAATCGCTAAAGATTCCCTCTGGAGAGCGGCGAGATGTCCAAGACCGGGAAACAAGAAGGAGTCGATGTTCTTGGGATTCTTCGGCCCAGGAATAAATCCTCCAACAAAGACATGTTTCTTTTGGTAACGTCTTGTGGGAGACAGGTTCAATAGCACCCAGATGTAGATCCAACATGCAGACAACTTATGGGCATAGAGCTGAGCACCGTCGATAGAAAACATGAGAGCAACGTCGTCCTCTCCGATGCGGCCATCTCGAAACGCTTGGATCATGTCAGCACCATGGAGCACATCCGAATATTCGTCCAGATACGGCTTTTGATCAAGTTCAGATAGGACGCGCGCTCGTTCTTCGCGAAGGTAGTGGGCATGAGTTGCACTTTCGGGATCTCGGTATAGAGCCTGGATCTGTGGACCAACGGGGATAGTATGGAATGTCTGCCGGGGTTTCCTTTCCCTCCTGCTGCGGGATTGAGGTGAGGACAGCTCATATCGAGATTCCGAGCAAGCTGGGCAAGTCTCCAGTTCAGAAAATGGGCCTGTGTATGCAATGCACGAGTTGATGCACATATCGTGTACGACGGATTCTATTCCAGTTAAGTCTGCTATCAAGCGTCTGATCTTGTAGCAGCTAGGCAGAATATCATCTGGATGCCGACGTAGTATGGTCGCGCGGCTCTTCTCGTAGGCCCTTTCAGAAGGATCGTTTAGAAACAATTCGAGTGCCATCCTGGTATCAGCGTCAACAGAGAGGGATGGGTCCTCGCGAAGAGGATTCCGCAAGCGTTCGACAGCATCGCTAGACATGCCAAGTATAGGATCGTCCAGTGTAGTCTCTCGGAGTGCCTTTACGAAGTCCGCGCTGGTCCTGAGATCGTCAAGATGAATCGTTTCTTGCATCCAGAGATCCTCAACGTCGCCAGAGGGAATGCCAGGCTGACCAGACGTGTCTAGGGGTGCTGGCTGTGTGTCCTCGCCATTATCCCCATGCCTTGGATTGTAGGAATCAAGGCCACCATGCAAGTTTTCAGTATCAAGAGAGCCAGGCGCGAAAGGATCGGTATTGTCCCAGTTGTCCGATGATTCGTCAAGCGGTCCAGAGAGCGAGACATCATTGGAAGGCAAACCACCAGCACTGGGAGGACTGGGCTCAGAAGCCTGGAATCATACATCAGTCTTGCCGAGTATACCTATACCAAACGCACGGACAGAAGTGCCTTCGCAGTGGCTATCATCCGCTGGTCCACGCGTTTGTTCAGTCCCAGGAGAAGAGTTGGAGAAGCCAGAGCCCTCCGGTGCATTCGACGGCGCCCCATAGATGATCGGATTACTGGCAAAGATGTGCTGGAGCCTCGCTGAGAACCGGGTGCTAGGGTCATGAAGTTTCGCGTGTCTGTAGTATGTGGCTGGGCTAACATATCTACCGCCCTTGCACTTTGATAAGCAATCACAGAGCACCTTCTTTGCTGTTGACATTATTGCATATATTTGCATGGTTTTATACTACGGAATACCTGGGAGAAGTGGAAAGATCGTTAAAACAAAAGGCGAGCGATGACAAAAAGTGGACTTACAAAAATCGCGTCTACTACGAGCTGTGCATCTGGCCAAACCAGATCGCATCGTGCCACAGAGACCCAACGCGTGGACATATGCGCCAGAAAGGGGGTCGGACTTCATCAATAACGCCGGGATTTGATCTGCTGTGATGCGCTTTGATTTCGTTCGGAAATGGTTGGAATCATATCAATTCATTGGGAAAACATTTGATATTATTTAATCCCATTCGATAACATTTGACCTCGTGATACGCATTTCCCACTGGGTATGAAGGCCCGTAGGTGAGAACTAGTGTCTTCTTGGAGCTACCTCACACGCCGGCGCAAGCCAGGGGCGGTCACTACCAATACGCTGGATTCCCGTCCTTGGATCCGGCAGGTGATAATAGGGCCATACTTGCAACAAATAGAAACGGCCTACGATGCCAGTGGTTGGGCATGGTGGAACTTGAAGTAAGGGCGCCGACTAACAAACGTGAGGCCGATGATGTTTCTGAATAAGAAACCTTGTTCAAAACATAGGCTTCATGTCTGACAAACTAATTTTCCAGGCTTAGAGAACCAATGGTTCCATCGAAACTGACCTCTCTACCCTCGGCACACTGAAGCGAGGCTCCAACTTGTAGTCGCCGTTCTCTATCAATCAGATACGGGAGCTACAGCGACGGACATCGTGAACAACTCCAAAAAGCCCCGCTGTCTCGAATTATGTATCAATCTAAATCGTCCATGGGTGCCGTGAGCAGTTCCCGCAGGTACGCACGAGCAGCGAGCTTGATTTGCTCATCAAAGCGCTCGAGCAACTCGCGGCGCGATCTGGGACGTAGGCAGAGGGATAAACATTCGAATCATCACCTAGGCAGAAAAAAAAAGCCTACTGGGGCTGACCAATCGCATCACTGCTGGCGATGATACCCGTGGCTATGCCTGTGCTCACGGCGGACTTGAACACCTCTGAAATAGCAGACTTCAGTGGGGCATTCAACGGTTTGGGTTTGGCAGATGCAGGATCGGCGGATTGAGGCGTCGACCCCGAACTGGAAGGGGGATGCTCAGAAGAAGGCCTCGAATCGGAAGGGGCAAATGGGGAAAAATTCCCTTGAGGCCGAGGAGAATTGGGACTGGCGAGTTCTGTAATGGAACCGCCCTCAGACTTGGGAGGGGAACCGGCATTTGAAGAGGAAGGGGCATGCTCCGCAGGCAGTGGGGGAAGAGGCTTCGAGGTGAGTGGCTTCGAGGTGGGTGGCCTCGAGATGGTGCCGCCCCGAGATCTGTAAAGAAAGGTAAAACTTGAACATCGCGGGTGCAAGAGGCGTACTTGATAGCAGGGAGCGGGAGCGCGACAGACGGTGTAATCCCAGCAGCGAGACTTAAAATGGCAACGGCAATAGAGGCACGCATTAAAAGGCTGCGTAGAAAATAACGACGATGGGCGGTAACCAGTACCTATTAGAGAAGGAAAGGGACAGCAACAGCTAGGGAATTGGTGTCGTAAGTACCACGAGTAGTTTTTTATTTGAACCCTGGATCAGACATTCATCTACGGCCATCCGAGCCTGGCGAACCCGACGCACGTTCATCATCCTCAGATGTGTCGTAAGTATGCACAATACCTTCAGTTGCGGTCGATTTCATCGACTAAAATCACGACATGTGCAAGCAAGATCGCGGACGTATCGCGCTCATAGTTCTCACGGTACTAGGCTGTATACCCCACGCGTCGCCGGCTCGGCAGGGGGTGTCTGCAGTGATCACCGTCATCAGCTCTGGATCCCGACCTTTGGCTCCGAGGGTCATCACCCGGGTATTGGTTGCCAAAAACTCCGACATAGCCGTATGATGACATGACAGACGGGCTGGAGAGTGTGAGCACGCCCACAACCGGCTTACATGGCCTCACGTCGCCCGTCGTCCAGAGCCTGGTACCTTACGCATGGATGGTCGTCATGTACATGGTGCTGCATGCGTGCGAAGACGTACCTGCTTTCCGGCTCTCCAAAGTGGGGCGCTGTGAGCCTGATCCGCCTAGCCTCGCCGATGCGGCGGGCCATCCAATGTTGACGTCCCTTGCTCGTCATTGTCACCATCGATGGCGAACAGGACGTTGTCGCCCGACGATGATGCGGACGGGGACGGCGAAGTCCTTGCGGGAGCTGGCGAGGAGGGCTGCAGTGGCTATCGAGCCCGTCCGAGTCGTCGACTCGACCGTTTTGGTGGCCACCCCGGCATGTCATCAATTGGTACGATAATTTGGATCATCGTCCTTACAAAAGAGGTGCGGGGTAGTGTGGCCGTTAGTGGTTAGTCGAAGCGTGTGAGTTTGAAGGAAGGGAGGAATAAAAGTAGGTCACTATCCCGAGAGTCCGAGAGCCCACAAAGAGGAATCGGGCGAAAGCACGCAAAGGCAAAAGGGGAAGAAATGGCATATGATTGCTTGCTTGGCCAAGGGCAGGCGAGGGGGATTATATACAAGTACGCTACGTGTGAGGCGAGTAGATGGTGAGAGAGAAAGGGGAACAGGAAGCGAAGAAATCTGATCGTATCTACGTGCACGACATCAGGCGCGTAGACAACGAGGGTGAAGGAAGCAGCAACGTTCGATGTTGAGGGCTAGAGTAAAGCAAAAGGAGTTAAAAGGGTTCCTAATCGGAGGCTCGTGGTACTCGATTCCGAGGTTACAGCGTACGCCATCCTGAAAACGCGAGTGAAATGCCGTTGATGCGACACCAACATGACCCGTTACTATCATGTGATGTGAGATTGCACAACTCACTGGCACTGTGGTACTGTACCCAACATCATCCTGTCCCCTACTCTCACATGTGTTGGCCCTCCACTCACGGCCAATCACGTCTAGTCCGTCTGCTGGTATCCAGACTACGCAGCACTGTGGCTCGCGTATCATTCGTTATTTTGATGGATCTCAACTACTGTCATCATACTATTTTAGGCGGTGCGTTCCACCTATAGAAACTCTTTGTTTTTACGACCATGAACGTGCGTGCTTGCGTTATAGTGAGGTCACCGTCACCACTCCTGCAGCGTCATTGGCGTCGCAATACTCACTCTCTACGAGCACTCGCCTCCCATTCCCGCAAGCGACCCTCAGCAATCCCGACACCCAATCTTTCATCACGTCCGACTGGGGCCTCTCCAAGAGTCGCACCCAGAACGGCGCTTCCGAGTCCAACTTCGCCCTTCAAGTTTGTCAACGACCACTTCCCAAATTTACCTGCACCTGGTAGCAGCAGCAACACGCCTGGCCCCGTAGTACAGGCACAATACCTGGCCGGCAGCTACGAGTACAACGACTGCGGTGGCGCGCAGCTATACGCGTTGTGGAATTCGAGCGGAAGCGCGTTTACAGAGCATGCTGCTCTCGTACGAGGTCGCGTTTGATTTTGGATTTGACTGGGTCAAAGGCGGGAAGATGCCGGGCCTGCGTGGGACCCGATCCAAATAACTGCTCGGGTGGCAATATGGCAACAGGGACGAACTGCTTCAGCTCGCGCGTGATGCGGAGGACGGACGGCGCAGGGGAGGGGAGGGTGAGTCGGTTTCATATCTGGGCGTCGGTGTGGTCCTCACTTGGCGTGTGTAGAGTGTTCTAAGGGATAACGACATCTGCAAGGACTCAGAAATGCAGTGCAATGACGAATTCGGCATCAGCATAAACCGTCGTTGGCGAAGTCTCAGCTCAATTGGCGTAACACGCGAAGAGCTGCGGTTGGTCGTGGGAACAACTACACTATATTATGGCTCTATGAAGGCCTGTAGGTGAGAGAACTAGTGCCCTCTTGGAGCTATCTCATATGTCGCCAGCCGGGGACGATCACTACTAATGCACCGGATTCCTGTCCTTGGATCCGGCAGGTGATAATGGGGCCGTAAGTCACTTGCAAAACATAGACATAGCGCTTTGGCATTGGATTGCGCAAAATAGAAACGGCTTACGATGTCGGTGGTGATGGACTGGCGTACAAGTCCCGTGGAAGTACTAAGCGCGAGGCCGATGTTGTTTTTGAACAAGGCCTCATGCCCAGTGGGAAATGCGTATCACGAGGTCAAATGTTATCGAATGGGATTAAATAATATCAAATGTTTTCCCAATGAATTGATATGATTCCAACCATTTCCGAACGAAATCAAAGCGCATCACAGCAGATCAAATCCCGGCGTTATTGATGAAGTCCGACCCCCTTTCTGGCGCATATGTCCACGCGTTGGGTCTCTGTGGCACGATGCGATCTGGTTTGGCCAGATGCACAGCTCGTAGTAGATGCGATTTTTGTAAGTCCACTTTTTGTCATCGCTCGCCTTTTGTTTTAACGATCTTTCCACTTCTCCCAGGTATTCCGTAGTATAAACCATGCAAATATATGCAATAATGTCAACAGCAAAGAAGGTGCTCTGTGATTGCTTATCAAAGTGCAAGGGCGGTAGATATGTTAGCCCAGCCACATACTACAGACACGCGAAACTTCACGACCCTAGCACCCGGTTCTCAGCGAGGCTCCAGCACATCTTTGCCAGTAATCCGATCATCTATGGGGCGCCGTCGAATG
>Ga0307510_10004727_pt1 | contig 16103 bp, 4 predicted proteins | sample 12_EM_MG_FD_207224 | JGI IMG/M metagenome (GOLD analysis project Ga0307510, IMG submission 207224) | Populus trichocarpa ectomycorrhiza microbial communities from riparian zone in the Pacific Northwest, United States - 12_EM | ecosystem: Host-associated > Plants > Roots > Unclassified | place...
TACTATTAAAAAAATAAATAAATTTTTTTCAATCTTTAATTATCACTGCTTAGAGAATTAAATAAGAATAATTAAGAGATTTTATTTCTTTAATAAAATAAAATATATTTTTAATATGTAAAATTATCTGACAATTTAACTTTTCATATACCTAACTATGAACGTCCAAATATAAACCCAGAAAGTCCAACAGCTTCAAAATTCGTTGCAATTACTTCTTAAGAACTATTTTTACAATTTTTTTTTAAATTTTTTGAACAAGTTTCTCTATAGGGAGTTGAGAGAACGTGTTTAATGCATATTTTTTTTTTCAAAACGAATAAAATGAAAGGAAATTTCATCTTTTAGAAGAAACCCAAACGCATTACATAATTGTATTGATGATAAACTAATCAAAGTAATCACGTAATTAAACCTAACATTAGAAATTTTATGCAGCATCTTTCCTTGCTTCCCATCCAAAAATCTTGGTCTGCTCCTGCTGCCACGCTTGATTTGGTCCAAAATACGGCAACACAAAGACAGTGTAAAAACCATTTCCCTTCGGCCACGCAGAGGTCACCTGGACAGTTGGACTAGACAACATGCCTAGAAAAAGAAGATATGTTGCGTGTTAAAGTGTCACGGCACATTGGCTTTGCCGCTTACCGTTCGATCACGTGGCTATTGAATTGCCACCAAGTGGCGACAATAAATTGGATTCTTTCTCTTGAAAAATACGGGAATTTATATTTATGATTATATTTTTTTTTTGTGTTGATTTTTTTTAGTTTAACGCGGGTGTCCGGGCCAGCTTGCGTGCGTCTCGATTAATCTCACGGGCCCTGAAGTTAACGACCATGTAAGCCTCCAGTGGCCATCATATGAGCAACCACATGGTTCGAACCTGAAACTACAGAGGAAATAAACCTTTTGATCTCAGGCTTTTACTACTGGACTACCACCTAGATTATTAAACTTTTTCGATTAATTTACCATCTAGATGATTTTTTAGTAGAAAAAAGGTGGGTTTTTCTCCCAACAAGTTGATTTGATAGCCAATATTAGTTGCATGTTATAAAAAAACCAGGAAAAAGTTAAAACATCTTAGAAGAAAAAAGAACATAAACAAAACTTGGTAAATCATGGCAAATTAATTTTAATTAACTCATTTTCTCTCAACCAATCAAGATAATTTTAAATTTACGGTAAGAACCACAATAATCAATGCTCAATTGCATTTTATAAAAAGAAAAACTACAGTAACTCAAAATAAAAATATTTTTAATTGTCTTAGTTGACAAATTTTGCAACACTTCAAGTTCGTTTTGGTATAGAAAGATTTAAAATTATGCAGCTAATATAATATAATAATAAGAAAATGAAGTTGATGGTGTTTATTTATTATTTTTATGAACATCTCACTAACCCACGTTGTGTTTTGATAGCTTGTTGGTTCTCCATTTTGAAATTTTATAATGATTGTTACAAAAAAGATTCAAAATACTTTTCATGTTAATTATATTGATAAAGAAGTTTTATTTTTTAATTCGATCATTGTGTTAAATACAATTAATAAAATTGTCAAATATCTACGTGTTCCTCCCATAATCCATGCTAAATGATTTTCTCTCAATTCTTTAACGAGACCTATCACATGCTTCACGTAATAATTGATGTCATAATATTTTCAAAAAATATTCCTAATTATTGTTCATATTGTATTAAAAAAGAAAACTTCCTTCTAACTTCACCTGCTAGTAAGATCACGTGAGTAACACATATAATCAATTTTATTTTTTTTATTGAAAACAGGGATTAAAGCAGTAAAAAAACCTTAGATTAAAAAAGTTAACCTAGATTACTTAATCAGATTGAAATACAAAATTAAATACAAACTCAAAGGAGGGCTACTAATTATCCAATGATCCCTATCAAGTTAGTTCTTCAACAAATCAAAGTTGATTAACCACAAGCATGATTTTCGATTCAAGAACTAGCTTCTGAATACCTAGCATTCTAGCAAGCTCAACGCCCTTCACTACTGCCCATAATTCTGCCTTGACAGATGAATAAATATCCGTGTTGATCGCAAAACCCTTAATCCAAGAACCGAGCCTTGACAGATGAATATAAAAAATATATTGAATGAACAATTAAAATTACCGTGTTACATTTGAAGCGAGCCTTTTTCAGTGCTAAACTCACAAGTTCAGACACTGGGCCCTGCGAAAGACGGAAACTTATCCAAGTGCACTAATTACATTAAGTTCAAATGTACTAAATCACAGCCCTTCCTTATTTAAGCCTCTTGAGAGATGAAGTTAGTTGAGAATTGAGATATTTTCTTCTCTCTCCATCCACGTACACAAAATGCAGCCTTTTACATACATAAACATAAACAGGCGCGATCCTTTTATTTACCTCCTCTTAAGAATAATTAGATCCCCCTCTCCCTCTCTGTTGTTCTCCATCTCCATGTTCTCTCATCTTTTTTATCAAGTGCGTGAACTTCCATGACCTTTGAATTAACTGCATTTTCATGTCTCTCTTCAGTTTTTTTGGTTGTGATCGGTTTGTATTCTATTTGCAGGTTGCTTTCTTACCTCGACGGGTTTAAGCTTCCGAGTGTAGTAGTTAGTTTCAAGGTTATGGAGTGGCTTTGATTTCTATCGGTAAACGAGCATTCCTTATGCACACACATGTTTCAGTAATTATTTTTGTTTTTATAACTTCTTGTGTTTTTTTGTTGTGTGTTGTGTGATGGATTATTGTTACCTGACTTTATATTGATCTGTGTATTGAGGTTCTTGCATCAATTTCCTAGCATATCTCGCAATTCTACATGGTTTGACGTTTTCTAGGTTTTTTTTTTAATCACTGTTTTTTCTTTGCTTGACATGGTCTAGGGTTTATTTTTTCCTTTGTAGAAAGGAATTGTTACAAGATAGTGGTTCCGGGAGCTCTATACATGTAAGAGTTTAGCGGCGTGACCTAATTTGTGGTGTTGGCTTAAGACACAGTGATGAGAGAGGGGTTTCCTCAGGTTATGTGAGTGGGTGTAATTGAGTTTTTGGATTGAGCTCGGAAATTACTCAATGATTGTGTTGTTTTGTGTTGTATTTATCCCTAACAGTGAAGAAATTTTTTCTCTATGTACAGGCTGGCAGGATTTTACCAAACCAATTAAATCTTGTGCCCGCACTCATATTGTTGTCTTCATTTTTCTATTAATTCGGTTTGCTCAGTAACTTGTTTTGTGCAATACTGATTACCTTAACAAGTGGTGGTGGAGACAACCCTTTGGATTGGATGCAATCGAAACTAGTGCTTGCTTGATTTAGTTTGAGATTCAATACATGGTTGAGAAATTTAATTGAAGAAAATGAAGATGACAGAAAACAAGTAGAAGATGAGGGGATTTGGCCCTTTCACTTCTTACTTTGATTTGTGCTTTATATTTGATGATTAAAGGATATGATCACTCGATAAGGTTTCTAAGAATAGAAGGTTCATACGTGAAACAAGTCTTTAAATCCATAAAAGACGCTGACACTTTGTCCAAGGTTGTTTGATTATGCTTGTGTTGCCATACAATCCTAGTGGAGGGAGAAAAGAGTTTTGTTGTCTGGTATACCTAGAGGAGTGGAGGAGAATAAAGCCTGTGCTAATGGGTACTTAGAGTTTTTTATGGTCGGAGACTGCCTGAGTAGAGTAATATATTCTCGATGAGTTGACGGAAACTTCTGTCAAGAGATGGTAAATAGAGGTACCCTTCTGAATTTTACTAGGAAAGCTGATTTATTGAGTTATACATCAGCGCTGCCATGTTCTCATATTGGATGGAGTCATGATTGTCTGCTGATTTGGTAGTGTTTAGCTGGTAAATGACTGTAAATGGTGTTTAAAGTTGTAGGTATAGATGGTTCTGGGTGCTTCCATGTCCAAGTTCAATGTTTCTTTCTCCCTCCTTTTAATGGATTCTTTAATATCCATAAAGTACAGAAGGGAAATTTCAGGGTTCATTTTAATGTGTGACTTCTCAATCAATAGAGAAATTTTTATTGGGACTCTTCATTTGTATCATCACTTACTCCGTCTCAACAGAATGGACCATGATTTCTTGCTCTCCTGATTTTATCTCTAAGATATGAGTTGCTGTAGGCTTACTGTGTCTTTTTTCTCCTGCTTCTTGTAGTAAAGGTAGAGTTTTCTTTCTTTTCTATAATTTTTCCACCCAACCTAATGATTGCTATTCTTTCAATGCTTAAGGACAAGCTTGTTTTTTTTATGTTTATCTAACCCCCCATGTTTTAAACCTTATGGGTATTCAATATCACTTGAAAGTTAGAAGTTGGTAACTCTATTTTATACTTTCTATTTTTGCTGGCCTCTTCACTTTGTATTGAAAAGCTAGAATTTAGTGATTCTTGTAAATCTAATTCATTGAAATTCCATCATTATAAAAAAATAAATAATAGAAAGGAATGCCGCAAGTAGAGCCATTGTGACACCCATCAAAGGAGTAGTTACCCACCCCGGAGCTACTTTACCATATTCCGAATTCAATGGTTTCAATGAATCCCCTACAATAGTTTGTCTTGGACCAGATTTAGAACTCCCCTCAACGCTTTGTGTAGCCTTTTTTGTATTAACTGAGATTTGTTGACTTTGTATACCACTCCGTTGTAAATAAATGATCTTATCATAGATCCATTGTGGTATGGAAATTCTTATTCTTTTCTTATTATATAATAATGGAAATAGCAACCCTAGGCGCCATCTTTATATCTGGTTTACTTGTAAGTTTTACCGGGTATGCCTTATATACTGCTTTTGGGCAACCCTCTCAACAACTAAGAGATCCATTCGAGGAACACGGGTGCATTAGGATAAGTAGCAAGGCCTAATGCGTGGAGGTCCTCTAGCTAATATAGACTACAGGGAAAGGAGAGAAGGAAGCAGAGTGGATTGGTGACCTAAGGCCAAATATATTTAGCATAACCCAAAAGGAAGCAAGCTAATTAAGACTGTGTTTGTTTTCCACTGGCTTTCATGTTAGCGGTGAATTAAGCGCAACAACATGTTTGGTATTAAAGAGAATTGAGTTTTATGCTGCAGGACCCATTAAAAAATTGAGTTCAAAACGCAGGTTTTGTGCAGCAGTTTTTACATGTTATTTTAAATGAGTTTCATAAATATTCTTTACTGATCTCCTTTTAACTATTTGTAAAAAAGCCAAAACATGTTATCCAAACATTTTATACATGTTTTTTGCTATACATAAACTTCAACCACAATTTTTATCAAATACGTATCTAAATCCAACTAACTACAACTAAAAATACTTTTTATAAACTTGTTTTTTTCAAACCACAACCACAAAACTTACCTTAAAAACAAACACACCCTAAGAGTTCCCTAGCCCTAAAGCTATTGCCTTGATCCCTATCATGGCTACCAAGCCTTTTAAAATAAAAGTCCATAGTGTCTTATATTTTGGATGAGTTGCCTCCCTTCTTCCATGACCTAGGATGAATACATTATAGATTATACCCCTTCTGCCTGGTTTCCTTGTTTGCCTGTAGTGCACTGGTCGTAGTCTATGGTGTTCGTCAAGCATTATGGTGCCCGTAGAGGAGTTATGAGCTTCAATACTACTACGAGTAGTGTGAACAGTGGAGAGATCCTCCACTGTTTACTGGGCTGGGCAGCGCCGACGCAGCCCAAAATGGTTGGGTCGGGTCCGGCCTAGTTTTTCAATGTTTCGATGAAAACCGGGTATTTTAATACCAGGTAGGGTGGTTGAGTCCTTGACCTAACCTGAACAAATGGAATACGGAGCACCTTCTCCATTCTCATTCTCATCTTCTCTTAGAACTCTAGCCTAGTCCACTCCCCTTTGTACCAGGCATGAAAAGCCACTTGAATCCTAGAAGTAGATCCTAAAAGCCATGAGTTTAGGTCTAACCCCGTAAGCATTCCACTCAGGACTTTGCATCACACATGCGTCGCCAAAACACCTAACCTTAATAGTTATGTCTATTGGCTGGACCCCATGCTCCAGGCGGGTTTAGCCTGTTCCATCACCAACAAGGCTATGAGTCAATGCTTTATTCAAGACAAGTCTTTCACTCTATTCTCTTTGTTTCGAGGGTTATTAAGGCTTTTAAAATCATCAATTGGCAACCTTGGAGCAGAGGGCCCATTCCCGAGGAGGGAGTTCCCCAAACCAGCACTATCATGGCATGTGCTGCGTCCTAATGTTTTTTTGTTTTTTTATCAGGAAACTTAAGTAGCGTTTTGATTGAATTTAGTGTACATTTTGTTTTTGCTGAATGGGAGCATTGTGTACTCATATCATGTTGTTTAAAACTATTTTTGCTTAAACTGATAGGTTATAGTGTAACAATGATCGTCTGAAGATTACGTGCTATATATGGTAGCATTCAAGAAATTTGTTTTCAAGATAGGTTATAACTTGGAAAGCAGGTTACAATCATGTAGGTCATGTTTTATGTCATCATGCCTGCATGTTATGTTCTTAAATCAAAAGAAAATAATCATCATTAAATCTTGAAATTCAAATAAATGGGCTTGTGTTTTGTAAGATATTTATATGGTTCTATTAACTGTTAGTAAAGAACCACTGTGGATCATGTTCATTTACATTGCATGAAACTTGTTCCGGTCTTGCTACTAGCTTCCCATTATTGGTTTTGAAATAACAAGATATGCTTTTTTATTCAGGAGACATGGATTGATTTTGGTACTTGTAACTACTTTCTGGCAGTAACACTACACAGTTCTCTGAAAAGTATGGTAAGTAAATTAAATGTAATAAATCTCGCTCATATGTGTCTAAAACAAAGTAATTCTTTATAAATTAATTTGAGAATACATGGTTTGATGACTCACTCAATCCATTATGTAGTTTAACTGATGGAATTAAGAACCTTTTTTGCCACTGGCATTACAACACGTTACTTCCTAATCAGTCAGTCTCTAAATTATGGTATTAGTTCTGGTAGGGGGCACATTAACTGTTGACATTTGCTTACATTGGTCTCGTGGTCTTGATTTCAGAGAGCCATCTTACTCAAGGGCCATTGCTTATGCAACGGTAAAGTTATTGGCTTGGGTTGCAGAGATGCTGTTTTGAATTTTGTACAAAGTAACTTTATGGAAAATGTGAATGGGTAAGGTTACCTTCAGATTAAAACTAACTTAGCCCATAAAAGGTTAGATTTTGTTGCTGCTTATTGACACACTCAAACTTATGAATGAATGCCTAAATTGAAGTCAATTGAGGCCCAAAATCACTTAGACCCAAGTTAACAAACTAAAAGAAATCCGTCTCCATCATGTTTTGCCAAGTGCCTCACATGAGGGATCTCTAAGTTGCAGGTATTAAAATTCTGTAGAAGTAATTCCATTTTTATTTTTTATGGTTGTGTTATTATGTCTGCGAAGTAAGACCAAGTTAAAATCATAAAATCTTTAACAGCATGGAGGCTCAAAGAGAAATTTTGGTCACACACACACACATGAATCTTAAAAAAATTATCTTTTTAATCTTTACAGCACATCTTTTTATTATGAGTGGTGGTACAAATATATTGATTACTGCAAAGGCAACTCAGTGGATGCTGGAAACACAGATAAGTGGAAGTTTTTTTTTTTTTTTATTAATGTCTTTAGTTTTAATCTGAAAATCGATATCAAAACAATACAAGTTCCATGAAAATTGTCTCACTATCCATTCCCATCTCCTTTGTTTAATGTAGTGTAGACACATGTGAGTAAAACATAGGTTTGGTAAAGCATGAATATTGGAAGATGCATCAGCATGCACGCTTGCTGACAGTGGTTGTACTTGCCAGTCTTCTGATTTTTCCACTAATGAACATCTAAATGTCCTTTACAGTTGTGTTGCTCTGGTTTTAATCACTTGCTTCTGTCACTATCAATTCCCAATTGTTTGTTTTCTCATGTTGTGAAGTTTGATGGTATACTTCAACATTTGGAATTTCACTTTTGAAATGGAGAATTTATTGTTGGCTTCCCATTATATATTGATGAGCCATTTCTGAGAGGCAATTTTTAGTCTGTGTTAAGAATTACCTGAGACTTGGAAATGGCAAGTTACACTGCTCAGAAGCTGCTGTACATGAAAATTATCCATTTGTTATTTTAGGAAAAAGTAAAATCTTATATGAAAAAAAAAGCAGTTAAAACTAATGTTGCTTTGGGTAACAGCACAACAATGGCGCTGGAAAATCTTTGAACAATGCCAAAGGTAGATGCTCTGCCCTTTATTTACTGAATTCCTTTACACACACACAAGCACAATGCTTTTATATGCTCTGTCTTGTACTTTAAAGAATCCTGATTGGTCTTGAACTTCAGGTATTGGATATTATCCACTGCTTTTACCGAGGAGTCCTGTCTGCTTAGAGCTCGTCAGCCGAGTTCTATGCTAGACCTGGCAAAGGGAAATGAGGTACAGTTATTCTGACTATTTTAGATTTATGAACTTGTATTCTCGAGATATTGCGTGTTTTTTTTTTGTTTGCAATATTACTGCATAAACTATGCTGTGATGTTTAATTTAGTCTTTATTCAAGGTTTATAGTTGACGAAATTTCTGATAGAGAACATAAGTTTGTGACAGCATTTTTATTCTTTAATCATTTAATGATACTAAAATGCAGCTTTTCTTCATTTACAGTTATGAAAAATCCTGTTCTAGTTACGCTTGTTTCCCTCAATGCCTAGATTTTGTTGCATCTATATGACAAATGTACTAGGTTTTATTGTGTTTAACTACAGGGATTATGTTTTTGTCATTATAAATCAAGCATTCTGTTTTGGTAACTATACTATCTCTCATTTGAAGTTGGTATGTTGTAAGATCAAGCAGCATATTATTGTTTTATTGACTTCCTACATGTTCTTTCATGAACTTCTATTTAAAGAATCGAAGAATGTATGCTATTACAGGAAAGCATATATGGATTATATCGTCCAATAAAACAACTATCATCATCTTATGAATCTTCACTAAGCAAAGCATATATACATAGCACATTTCTTCTAGTAGTTCAATTTTGTTGATCACATTTAAATGTTTTAGACATCTAGAGTACCCAACTCATATTGAGCTTTCCATTCTTGCATATTTGATACAGATAGCTTGTCCAGCAATCATTTACATCATTCTCTAAACATTGTATAAAATATATCATACCAAATAGGATGGTTGTGCTGCTGAACATATTTATCTTAGCCGAGGCTTGAGATCTCATCGCTAGAAAGCATGCACACTTCAACTTAGGATCAATTTAATGGATGATGATTGATAACCATCTTCAGATACAAACTGCTTTCACTATTGAAGTTGCAGCCTGTTGCAAATTTTGAAAAGAATGTCATTGGATTATGGTGAAGCCAATTTCTCATAACTATTAGTTGTACAGTTTCCCATATCTCGTGAAAAGAACTTACCCCAGTTTCATTGATTTTCCTGGTGCCTCGATGTTATGAGGATGTGGCTGGCTCAATTGGAGCTGGATTGGGGCATGCGAGTCATATCCATTTCCTACTGTGCAAGGGGCCTGGGAAGCCCTGTTTGCTTCATCCACATTCTGTCTTCCATAAACCTGGGATAAGAGTGCGGTTATGAGTGTTCAGTTTCTAAAATCCTGAAGTTTAGGTTTCACTTTACTTATGGCTTACTGCTCTTGATATGGTTCCTATGCACAAGACATTAAATTCTATTCGATGTTGAAGAGCTAACTGGTTGTAGGATTGGGAGTGCATTCTACGAAGACCGACCAGGTGTATATATTCTGTCAAGGTTCCTTATTTGGTGGTAAAAGATTAAGTTCGGAGCCGAAGGGGAGGTGGAAAATATTTCTTAGTGATACATGTGCTGCCAAGACTTGTACCTCACGCAGTTCTGAATTTTCTTGACTGACGAGTTTAACCTTCTTGTGCAGCTCAAGGTTTTCTTGATAAATTAGATTACCCTGCAATGAAGCCGATGAAAGCCAGTGAACATGAGAATGTCTTTACAATCAATTCGAGAATTATTGAAGTCAATAGTCTTGGAAAACCTTTCTGTTCAGGTCTTTAATTTCATCAGTTAAAATTTGTTCCTGTGTAAAAAGAAAAAGGCTGCATCAGCATTATGTGCATGCTGCATGTGCATATAAAAAGTGATCTTGAGATCAGGGAGGCTTTGCCTTTTTCATTCGAACTCCTTTCAAACTCATCTCCAGCTGGTTTTCTAGATTCTGTAGATCCTTGGCGCTCAAACCAGACAGTTCTTCTCCCATCAATTGCCTGCAATGTCACAGAGGCAAGTATTAGGTGTGGTGCCAGAGTCTTATACTTTGTCCATGAATATGGTGCTAAAAAAAAACCCTGTTCATAAATACATAGAAAGTCTGGTAGCTTTTCTTTTCTGGCGGATGTGGCGTCAACTGTGATCAATGATATGAAACATTTAGAGATATTTTTGCCAGTAAGGTTACACGGCTGTAAGTTTTTTGATCAGACAAGCCTACACATCATCATTTGAATTCCAGTGGTGATGTGTTGTTGAGATCATCTATTGAGAATATTGGGTGATTATTAACTTTACCGATGGCATTCTTGCAAGTATTGCAGTTCCTTCCTCAAGCTTGCTGCCTCCCTTTGCCAAAACTAAATGAAGCACACATCATTTGACAATCAATAATTCATGTAGAATAGAATTTGATGAGAGCTGCATTAAGAAGTGACTGCCTTAGAAATTTGAATGTCACGCAACAATCTACACACAACACTCGGGGTGTATTTGTCATTTTGCTGCCAAACCTCCATTTCAAGAACATTTTATTTTATTTTATTTTTATTTTGCTCAAACTTAATTTTTATTTTGTATTTTTAGATGTGCATGTTAAAAAAAAATTAAAAAAAATTATCATGATATATTTATAAATAAAAAAACATTTTGAATCACAATTACAACAAACAATATGGTTATTTGTGTGCAGAGTTTTGCACACAAGGTAATGAAATGTTTTAAATTTGTAGATGTTCCTGTATGGTGATTTACTGCCATAATTGGTTGCAGAAAGTTAAAAGTGGACGTTGCTTGGCCCGTTACAAGATCGTATCATTTATGGTGACCCTCATGCATGGTATGATAATGATAGCTCAGAGTTGATGATCTTCTATGCTTCTTTATTGTATATGACCTGGAACCACAATGATGCCATCCGATGTTTAGCCTTGGAGCCATCTCCTTGGCATACAATTATTATAATCTATCTAGTGATTGTGAATGACGGGTGCCTTAGATCCAAATCCCTAATATCTGGCTGACTGTGCTCTATTTGTGGAACCAACTGCTCTGAGGCTTGTTGATGCCAACTTTTGGCGTTCTTTTTTTTCTTAAGAAAAAAAATCAGGGGCAGATTTAAATCCCAGTAAAGTTCCCCTATGGGAACGGTGAAAAACCGTGTAACTAGTTATAAATTTTGTTCCTGTATAGATTGACCTTTAGAGCCCATTGACAGCAATCCTCCTGAAGTAATTCAACTACTCAAATGCATATGCCACTATGCATGCTGTAAAAGCTGCCAAGTGATAGGGGTGTTTGGTGGGTACATACCTTGACTTCCGAAGCAGGATTTAACAGCTGCTGTTGCTCCTCCTTCTGTTTGTTGTAGCGATCGATGATGGACTTCATACTGAATGAGAGCAAGAAGTTCAAAAAAAAAAGTCATGGTTTCTTCTTTGTGGTGATAATTCTTCGAATTTGGCATCCAGGAATTTCATGAACTAATGATACTAGTAAGGTGCAATCCACAAGTTAGAAGCGGGACGAATGCTCACAATTGAAAGAAAACTATAGCGCATCTGATGTTATGTAACTAATTGATGCCCCCATCAATGCCTTATCAAATTTGCATGTGAAATTGGGACACTGTCTCCATATTTTCTGGTCACTGTTCGAATGATCTACAGTTTAGATCCAAGTGAACAAATGAGAGTTGCTGGCGCACCCTGTCTTTACCTGTCACCTCTCAAGGCTGTAACGGAAGTATGGTGTAGAATATTGCCCTTTACTGGCCAGGGTCCTAGGACCTTGGTCTCAGTTACAGGCAAAGAGAAGGTACTCAAATATCTTTCTTGTGGCCCCCCTCGGTCTTCAGCGCTTTGATTTTGTTTTCAACGAGCCCAAAAATGAACAGTTGCCAATATTTTCGTTTTTTTGTTTTAAGAAACTAAATTTGGCAACTGATTGGCTTGATTTTTTAAAATAAAAGAGTGATTTTACTAACAATACCTGATTTTATCAACGTTATTCAATTTTTCATCGCTGAATACAGACTTATTATGTCAACTGGTGACCGCCGCCACTGGGCCCACCTAGCCAACGCCACGATTGGCGGGTTGCAGCAAGCTAAACTGCGACCTTCCTATATGTTACAATTTTCACCGGTCACCACAGTTAACCACGCCAGCATTGACGCTAGTAATCCAAGGTTAGGTGCTTTGGTGAAGTGTTTGGCTGGTTGCTACCACAGCCAAAGGTCAGTGGGGGCTGCCATCACCGCCATCACTTGGTGACCACTGCAATTATATCGTAGGCTCGTTTATTGTCACTACTACAGATATTCAAGGGGCATATGGCCCAACTACCGGTGCCACCAACCAGTATCTTACTAGTTGTTACCATCACCACCATATTAGCACCCGTCCACCACCAGCAACACCAATAGTCACCACCACCTTTGGCGAGTATGCACCGCTATGAACTAATAACAACAACTAGTAATTACCATCACTTCTGGAAATCAAAAACTAAAAATTAAAACCATCATACTAAACGAGTTGCTGCTTTTGACAAGACAAAAAAGAGGGGGGGGGGGGATCAACATGGTAAAGGAGGGAAAAAAAAGGAAGTGATGCAAAAACAGACCGTTAAAGTTCGCAAATATAAGAAATTGAGGATGCATATACTCTCTTGGATATTGGTATTATTATAACTTGCTAGATATGGGAACGACATTGATCTTCATGGAAGAGGTGGAAGCGACACAAGGCACTCAACGTCAAAAGCCCTTTATTATTCTTCTTTATCTAAACAATTTTCTTGATTCCAATCTAAATTAAATAAAGTTGCACATACATGTCTATATATCTTTTAAGTGAAAATCAAAGGCATCCTTTATTTTTCGTATAAACTATAAAGACAATTAAGTATCTTGTGGTAAGTTTTATATATATTTTGAATCTAAATTATGAGAAAATTTTGGAAAAACAAGCAGCAGTCGAAGGATAGGTTAATTATACTTTTTTTTTGGTACATGAAATATAAATATTATGCATATATCACATCACTCTTAATCACTCCTATTTAGAGACCAAAGCTTAAAGGACATTTTTTTTTTTTAGAGAAGCTACAATTAGACGTGGGGATTAATGTGAGACTCCAACGCTCAGCCTCATGGATGAGTGTTCCATGTAGGGGTTATAAAAAAACTGATAAACTAAGAAAACAAAAAAAAAAATTATCCAAAAAAACCGATCATACCGATTAGAATATTTAGAAAAAATCTCGGTTCGGTTTGGTTTTCGATTTTGTAATGCAGAAACCGGTTAACCCGAACCGAACTGGTTCAAAAAACGATACTATAGTATAAATAGAAAATTTTGCCCCCTCTCGCCTCTCCGCTAACCCTAACAAAGCACCCACCCCCTCTCACCTCTCCCTCTCCAATCTCCTTAGACTTAGAAAATAGAAACACAAAGATCCAAAACAGTTTTTGTTTCCATCATCACTTACAAACACAAAGATCGTTAGCTTGATTTGCCCAGTAACCCTAGCTACCAGCACCCGCCCCCTCTCGCCTCTCCCTCTCCTTAGACTTAGAAATAGAGAGATCCAAAACAACCAGACACACCAAATAATTGAAATTTGAAACCAATCAAGTCTCTCAAAAACAGATCGACGTTTTTCATAACCTATCCATTATCTAGTTGGCCTTTCCTCTTCATCTACGTAAGATCACATGGTACTCCACAGTCTCCACTACTCCTTTGTTGAATCAGTTCTATAACAGTGAGTTTTAATTTTGTTTTTTACTTTTTAATTAATTAATTAATTAACTAATGGCTGCTCCTATTTTGCCGAACTTTATCATCTATTTAATTTATTGTATTTGCTTTTTTTTCAATGCAGAGGTCAAAGATACAGTTGCTGTTTTAAATGCTCAAAAATCCATTTATAAGGTAACCATTTGTATTTTTGAATGCTCAGCATGGTATAGAAGGTCAAAGATACAGTTGGTTTATTTTTAATTTATTGTATTTTTTTTGCGTACACTATACAGTTGCTATTTGTGCTTGTTTTAATTGGGTTTTTATTCTTGAGCACTAAAAGGAATGTATATATTTTGATTTAGTGCTTGCGTCTTTGTTTGAGTCACAACTTGAACTGATAAGAAACAATGTTTTACTGGGTATGCTGTGGTTTGCGTCTTTGTTTCTGAAACACAGTAAACTATTCATGTTTGATCCTGCTCTCAATTCAAATTCTTAGGATTATTTAGTTTCACAAAAGTTGGGTTACAAATTTGTTTTACTAGGTATGTTGTGGTTCATGGCCTCCTTTATTTTTGTCACAGTTGATTGTTTTCTTAGGATTATTTAGTTTCGCATTGCTTTTAACCTGCCTGTTGTTGTGGTCTGGCATCACAACACAATTTCTATGAAGCAATAATAAAGCATTTTCTTTTTATGTAATTTTATCAGTAATTTTAATTTCCACTTAAAAGCAACAATCAAAACTAACCCTTAATTAATAAATAGATAACAGACAGTTGACTCCACACTTCACTCACTCACTCATCACCCTATCGGTTTTTTAACCAGTTGACTGTAGTGTGTTTGTTTTTAAGTTTAAAACGTGTTTTTAAATCCTTTTTTTCAAGTCCAATTGACTGTCTATTACTTCTTCTGGTTTGTGCAGTTTAATTTCAGTTTGGTTTAATTTCAGCTTAGCTAAATCTATTACTTCTTCTAGCTATTTTTGGGGTTCTTTTACCTATAGTTGTTGGCTGTTGCATCATTGCTATATACTGCATATTCCAACATGCATAAATATTAACATGTTTGCATTTGGTAATTACAGATGGAAAACCTTCAAAATCAAAATGCTTTATCCACTGGCACTACCCCAACATCAACCAATGTCTCAACTTCAAACACTAACCCAACATCAACTACTGCAGGATCCGCCACGGATAATAAAGGTAAACAACTTCAAGTCCTTACATCAAGGAAAAGAAATGTTGATGATAAAAAAAAAATCACAAATTTGGGATCATTTTACAAAACTTGATGGTGATCCTACAACCCCTAGAGCTGAATGTAATTATTATGGAAATGATTATGCATGTCATACTATTATTAATGGGACAAGTAATATGTGGAGTCATTTAAAAGTATGCAAAAAGTTTTCTTTTGTGGTTGATAAGAAGCAAAATTTTTTGATATTAGAACCTAATAAAGCAGGGGGTGAATCAGGAGATCGAAGTGTGGGAACTCTTAAGGCAATAGGTTATGATTATGATGAATGCACACAAGCACTAGTAAAAATGGTTATAATTGATAAGTTGCCTTTTAATTTTATGGAGGGTAAGAGATTTAGATTATTTTCTAAGACCTTGCAGCCTAAATTTGACATTTCTTCTCGTTTCACTATTATGAGAGATTGTTTGAAACTTTATGTTGAAGAGAAGAAAAGATTAAAGAGAGCTCTTAAAGGTCAACGATTATGCTTAACAACAGATACATAGACATCAATCCAAAACATTAACTATATGTCCTTAACGACTCATTGGATTGATAATGAGTGGAATTTGCATAAAAAAATTCTGAATTTTTGTCATGTTTCCAATCATATGGGTGAGACAATTGGTCAAGTTATTAAAAATTATTTGTTATATTGGGCGATTGATAAAATTTTAACTATTACAATAGACAATGCAAGCTCTAATAGTGTTACTATTTCATATTTAAAGAATGTAATGAAAGATTGGCCAACTAATATATTGCCAAATGAA
>Ga0307510_10004728_pt1 | contig 16103 bp, 16 predicted proteins | sample 12_EM_MG_FD_207224 | JGI IMG/M metagenome (GOLD analysis project Ga0307510, IMG submission 207224) | Populus trichocarpa ectomycorrhiza microbial communities from riparian zone in the Pacific Northwest, United States - 12_EM | ecosystem: Host-associated > Plants > Roots > Unclassified | place...
AGTGGCCCCACGTGACCGTGCATAGCAAACAGTCTGTTCTCGTCTCTTGGGGCGTCTCTTGGGGCTTTCCCAAGCCGCTCACGCCGTGCCGATCATCATCACGGTTTGTCCAGACATGCCCGCTTTGCGGCGAAGTAAAGGGGCCGTGGCATTTCCGCCCTTTCAGCCTTCCAACTCGGGAATTTTTTGCCCTAGGACCAGGCGTTAACTTGCAGTAATAATTGTATTAGTACCAAGTTAACCCCTGGTTAGCGTACATGCGGTTGATGTGAGGATTGACCATTGGCTAGGCCACCACCGCAATTTGAAGCGCTCGACGCCCAAACTCTTCCGATCTCTATATAATCAATTTTTGTCTTGATGTGCGCGTTAGCGCCTTTTGTGTGCAATCGGCTTGTCACGCCCGCTTGGGCCGTCATTGGTGATTGCAGAGATTTTTTGATCTAGCTGTGAAATAAATAACATAAAATTAGTACCGTAAAAGCTTGCGCTCTCACATATGTGCCGTTAGTCCCGTCTCTGAGTCTAGTTTCCTCTGGTGGGCTTTGTGGTTTGTATGTGTGTGCGTTCAGTGGCGCGCGACATGGCAGTGACATGACACAACCACAGCTGATAAGTAAAGTCTGGCCTGGTGCCTGAGATGATCGAGTCTAGAGCGAATGCGATTAGCTAGGGCACCAAACGTTGGTAGGTCCAACCACCGGAGAATATACCGCGCCTGTGCCAGGTGGTATGCCAAGTTGCCCGAGGTCAATTAAAACACTATTAAAACCTAAGGGCATCCAAACCAAACCACGCGTTTCCCGGAGACACATTTCGATCACTCCTGAACAACCATCTTCGTGTCTGCCTGCTGCGCCACTGGCATTACCTAGTTACAGAGGTGTGTGGAAAACAACCACGGCTTGGATGCCGTTTCGAATAAGCGCAAGAGCCGACTTGTGCTTTACAGGGGTCTCGCCGTCGAGGCCGTGAACCGCTAAGGACGTACAGACACCATTGCCGGAAGTACGATGGCACGCTCGACCATCCGGTGGACGAACCTCACGAAAGATCTCGATGCCTCGCCCATTCCGCAAGGTGAGTAATCAGGGGGAATTGTCAGACCGCAGGACCACAGTAATGAGAGGAGCTGTGCGGGTTTGAAAGAAGACTAGCTAGCAAGAGTCAAAAGAACTGGTGTGGGTATGCCAGTCGACAGCGGGTGACCACGGATGAAAGAAACAGCTGTTGCGAAGAAAATAGAGCCAGAAAGAGCCCGAGTGAAGAACGATTTCGGAAGAGGCCTTTGGGAATTTTGGTTCCCCAAATACCAACAGCTATCCTGTGCTTGCCTTGAATTGTCAATAGCCATGTTCTCCGTCTGAGAAAGATACAGCTTCGGTATGACTTCAGACTGATTGTTCTACTCTACTCGGATCGATAGGAAGAACGTGAGTTCTGAGGTTAATAGTCATATTAGTTGATGAGCCCCAATGCCTTCGACTTAAAGTCTGTGTGAATGGAGATATGAGGATGGGTCATCGGGAGGGACAAACCAACGCGTTCAGTCAAACGAAGAGAGCCATTCGACGACAGAGCCAATGATCTGTGAAGACGTAAAACAAAGGGACTGCTGGATACGCCGAGTTCCTACGTGTCTGTGTGTAATGGCACTGTTTAGAAGGCGGGCCCTGGACCGAATATCGTTTAAATGCGAGGGAAAACGATTGTGAAGGTTCGGAATTGGTCAGTCCCTAATACGGATAGCTGTCACGTGGAGGCCACGGTCAGCGGTTGTCGTCGCCCTATGTCCCTTTCCACTTTCCACCGAACGCATTGAATATTGAACTTGCGCTGGCGCTACCCCAGCCCGCGCGGGGAGTCCGAGTAGTCCCCATTCTCCTCTTCGTGCTCATAATGATCGCCGACGTGTTGTTGGGCCTGCTTGCCGCCATCTTTGCACTCATATGGCGGTTCCCCTCAATTCTCAATTCATCTCCTTGGTTTCCGAAGTGGACCAGTCATCGAAGTTTAGACGCGAATGTGTCGTTACTTCAGCTGGCAGAAACCTTTGCAAGGAGGATAGAACGGGAGAAAGCCATAATCGCAGAGAAGATCAATGACCCAGAGACGATTCGCGAGGTGAGTAGGTCATTGATGTACATCCGGGCTGCTCTCAATGCACAATCCAGCTGCGGGAAATAGAAAGTATTCTTACACCCGCCCACCACGCCTTTCTGGAGATGCTCAATCCCATTCGACCGGCGCATCGTTTGCCACGTGAAATATTGATGCAAATCTTCGCGCTTGTCGGATCAGGAAAGAGAATACTTCCCGTCTCTCACGTCTGCCGCCGATGGAGAGACGTGGCTCTCAAGACACCCGAGCTTTGGTCTTCTTTCGAACCCGACGATTTCACCCCCATGCTGCCCGTGGCTTTGCAGCGTTCAGGAGACCACCTTCTAGATGTCTCCTTACACGCCAGCTGTGACGAGATCTGGCGACTTGAACGACTGTTAGAATTTCCCTTCCCACGGCTACGCTCGTTAGACGTCGCTGTGACAGGCCCATTCACCGACGAGGTCAAGGGTATATTCTCCCGTTGCCGCAGTCACGCACCTGTACTGAATGAATTATCGCTTCGGTTCGACTTCGACGCGTCAATCCCCCAGCCAATCCCTTTCGACGAGAATAATTGTTTCGCGGTGCTTTTCGACCAGGAAGCGCCGACAGTTTCCACCCTCTTCCTCAGGAATCTACACCCATGGCCGCCCTTACTCTCCGAACGTCTCAAGTCGCTGACGCTGACCTCCATCTTCATTTCGGCAGACGAGCTTTACTCCGCCCTTCGATCCGTCCCCAATATTGAGACCCTTGCCCTTTTGAACACCATATCACTTCTTTCAGAGAATTTCTCCGGATCAGATACGCCCATTGCACTCGATCGTCTTCGGGTCTTGTACGTCCATCAGCCACGTGGCGCTCTCAAACATCTGAACCATCTCTTCAACCATATCACCATCCCACGCCTCGATCTGGCCTGCGTCTTCATGTCAGATAGCGCCGTAGTGGAGGATGATATTCCCGAAAGCCCCGAACAGTCGTACAGGATATTCAAAACAGTTACCGAGTTGGTCATGCACCTGGATAGTCTGCCAGAGTCCCAATTCTACTTGTACGGAGTTCACGAAGACAGCCTCGCATTCTCCTTTTGTCTTCCAACAGCCACGCTCCCGCGCATTTTCAACACTTCGGGCCTCACCTTGGGGACTATCTCTGCCAATGTGTCTCAGGTGACCCAGTTCATCCTGCGCGGGGACGACAGTAATTCTAGCGTCTCAGCGGACAATCTTTTCCACGTTTTTCGGTGTTTGCCAGAGTTGGAAACCCTCGTCGTCACGGGGATGCCCTTGGACAACGTCGTTGCCGCTTTGAATCGGCTCCGGGACGACTCCCAGGGGCCCGTCCTCCAACGGTTGCGTTATCTATTCACCCGCGGAATCGGAGAAAACGCTCTACCCTTGACGCGCTTCCTGGGGCAAAGGCTAGAACCGGAACTTCCAGTCCCGCAGGTAGTATGCCCTGCATCGCTGAAGAACTCCGTTGGCACCCGGTACGGAGATGTCAGGGCTATCGAAGACCTCAAACCTGGAGAATTTCCGAAACCATTCTCTGTTCCAGAGCCTATGCAGACGTTTCTCAAGACGAATCTGGAACCAGTACGTCCTCCCCCCCATCTTTGCGGGTTGCCGCCTTTAACGAGCACGAATCAGAGTCAGATGGACTGGATACTCAAGCGACGTAACTGGACATGACATACATGACTAACCATCTATGTGTAGCTTATACACTACCACATGCTTTTCGCAATCATGTATCATTACAGTAAGCCGATCTTTCTATCATTCGTAGTCACCCATCGTTCTTCGCATCAATGAGGGGTATGATTTTCGAACGACAGTACAGAGAACGCGCACGCTCGTTCCAATCTATAGTCTTGCAAATATTGGGATGTCTTATCTTCACCATTTCCCCCTTGTACTCATACATAATCATGAACATCGTCTGGAGGGGAATGTACCCTCTCGAGTAAATATTCGTAATGTCCTCTCGTCCAGAGATAGAGACCAATGGACATCCCTGATCCCTCGCCCTACCCTGGGCACGGGCTTGCACGTAGTGGTGCGAAAAGACGGTAAACACAATGCCTCGGGCTATCAGTTCCAGTTCCAACGGTTCCTCTCCATAAGCCAATCCCACTCATTCTGAGCGAAAGCGATCGCCGTCAGCCAAATGTCCGCTATGAGCTTCGCATGCACACTCACTCTTTCCAAGTTTGCCTTTAAGAATTCCCCCATTACCCCTGGCACCGTTAACGGCCTGGGGAAATCTGAGGCACTCATATCTTCGATGGCCTCGACCTCTCCGAAGCGTGATCCGAGTGAGCTCTTTAAAGAAGCGGGGCAGATGACACGAGGGTCGGGCAGACCCGGCTCCAGTCTTTGGCCCATGTAACGCATGAGCGCGAGCGCGTCGGTGCCGATGCCGCGGACATACAGGTTCCGCAGCCTGGGGAGAACCGGTGTCTGCACCTCGTCGCGCAGCGCTGTCAGCGCGCCGACGATGTTGTCGAGAGGCATGCCTGTCACGACGAGCGTCTCAATCGCTGGGAGACGGCGAAAGATGTGCGTCAGGTTTTCCGCCGAGATCGTCTGGTTTTCGCCGTCTGCGCGGAGGATGAACTCGGTCGTGCGGGAGGTGTCGGCGGACAACGCGCCGAAGGATATTGGTCCGGTAACCCCCGGTGCTACGGGTGCCGGCGCCGCGTCGTTGTCGTCACCACCACCAACGCCTCCGAAGATCTGCGGCACTTCGGTGGTCGGGAGACAGAGGGAGAGGGTGAAGGTCTCGTCGTCGTGCACACCGTGTAGATAGAACTTGGATGCGGGCTCGCCGTCTAGCTGCAGGACCAATCTCGTGAGCGCGCAAGTGAGCCTGGTCGGCTGCGTCAAGTTGGACGTGAAGTCATCGTCCAGGGTATCGCACTCCCCCATCAAGATGCATGCGAGACTCGGTCGTGGGATTTGGAGGTGGGACATCAGGTGTCCGAAATGTTTGTATGGGCCGCCGGGTTGATGGATGTATAGAGTACTCAGCCGGTCCAGAGGTATGGGGTCTGACGATCCCGTGTAGTCGTCCGAGAGGGAGGAAATGACGTTGAGGAGAGCGAGGAATGTGAGATTGGGCACGGCTTTGAGGCAAGGATAGAGGTCATTGGCAGACAGGTAGAGCGATGCTAGTGTGAGGGCTGTCAACGTTTCGGATAGAGGGGGTGCCCACGGACGCAAGGACTTGAGAGAGAGAGAAGAGAGAGAAGGGTGCTCTTTGCCAAAGAGAGGGCTGAACGCATCGTCCCCGTCTGAAGATTCGGGACCGGGGACCTTTACATCGTGGTCGAATCGAATCGAAAGGGTGGTCAACAACGGTGCCGGGCTTCGAAAGCGAGAGAAAACATCCTTGAGTTTATCCGTCCAAATACCCGATATTGTCACGTCGAATGATCGCAGGCGCGAAGAGACGGATTGAAGATCCGCGAGGCGCCCTAGACATTCAATATCGTTAGAATCGATGCACACGGAGATATCAAGGGGGGCTCCCTGAGATCTTTCGATGAACGCGGGGAGCATGCGCGTGAGATCGCGGTTCCCGAAGGACGTCCAGAGCCTCGGGGAACGCAGCGTGATATGTCGCCACCGGCGACACACATGTGACAGAGGGACAACGTCTGTCCCCGACCCGACGAGGGCAAAGATTCTACACAGGACTTCTCGGGGAACGCTATTCACAGGCCGTAATGGCGATAAGATCTCCGAGAAGGCGTGAAACGCTGGCAAAAGTACCGCCTCGGTGGCCAGCAACTTTTGCGGGGTCACTTTAAGTCGTGGAGTTCAGAAGTTTCAAAGGTTATGAAATGACACACTTCTTGGGAGACGACGGCGTCTAGAAGCCTATCCTGTCCGATGGTCGCTCGATCGTGTGATATCTTCCGAGCGATGGCCTCTGCCAGCGCTAGCAAGGATGACTCCTCGAGCAGCGCGTCGACGGATTGAAGACACGGTTGTGGCGTGGTCGTTGGTATCAACTCTGATGGACTATGCGAAGGACTTGGACCGAGAGCTGCGATTACGGCTGTCCTACATCTGGCAAGGAGAGTTGGGATCATAGCAGCAGCTCAGGGCCTCTTGTCTAATCGCAGGAAGGTGGCGAGCAGCGACACTTGCACGTGGGAGCCTTGATGGCCCGGGCCAACTTTTGAAATATCATCACGTATCAAAGTCGGACCTATACACTTCAGGCGCCCGTCACTGCTACTGCTCACAAATGAGGTGTACAGATACGTGGCACTCGGACGGCTACATTCCTTCCATTAGACGTCTGTGAGATGATAAGATGGCCCACCTTGGTGGCACTTGTTAACCTTGACAGCTTGTAAATTTAACCGCATGCGCGTAGCGACTCGGAATCGAAATCGAAATTGAAATGATGGATCACTTGGTGACTGAGCCATTACCGGAACCTCCTGTTGCAAAATTTCTTGAGCCCCTAGCAGCGGTCTGGGCGCTGCTGGTAGTGCTTTCATTGTTTTTGTTGCATACTGGTGTTTTTTCTGCAGGAATACCGAAAGGGCATCGTGTCCTTTCTTCACTTTCCGGCGGCCCTACTAGCAGTCATGTACCTCACACAATTGGGTAAACCGAGAATTCGAGAGCGTGTGGTGTGAGTCGGTGTGGTCGTGTGAGGGAAAGACTCGGAGGATGTAGAACCGACGGCGAAACACTCGGAAAAATCGACTGTCATAGATCCCTACATCGGGAAAGGTGCAACATCGACGTGAAAAATGAATCCAAGGCAACTTCATAGACGGGCAAGACTACGACATAACTACAAAGTACATAAAATACCTCTACTACCATTTGCCCTTCTGAGCAGAGATGGGTCAAAAATGCGCCAGAGAGAAATCGTCCGAAATTATTGCTTCCGTTACCATGCAAGGATATGGGCTGTACTCCCATGCCAAATGAAATGAAGTGCTGCGCAGCGGCACCAAAGGCGCTTTGATATTACGCTATGATGATGACGGGTATTCGGTTGTGTTTTCCGAGATCCTACAGTGCATCCGCAAAAGAACAGGGCCAAGAGGTGCGGAATGAGCGGTACGTGCCTGCAGGGTCCAGTTCCATTATGATGGGGTTGTGTTCCAGGCCCGCGGGGTAAGACCAATGGGTGATCGTAGAAAGATGTCTCTACATTATCACAATCCCCTGACTTACTGAGAGGTTCAGACCAGACAATGGTCATATGGGGAGCTACCACCAGCAAAAGCGGGGACGAAAGTGTGGAGTAGTGGCGTCTCAGAGCTACATTCGTCCACGACACTCGTTCCTAGTTAAATCGCCGTACCTTGGCCGTGCCTTGAACCCGAACTGAGGAGTGCGATATAGCAGTCCCATAGAAACCACCAATCCCACTAATTACGCCATGGGGATCCATGGAAGTCGTAAAGGAGTAACGGTGCAGTTGCCAAGAAAGGGCTTATGAAGGTACGGTATCTGTGTTCTGCAGATATCCACACATCAAGATCGAGAGCGGCGCCAGGTGTTTGGTACCTGTATGCAAGCGCAGAAAAAAACTTTTGCCCCAATTTGACTCTGGGGTGGGGGTGGATCAGGACGCCATCGAAGAAAGCGCCTGTTTGCTTGTGAACAGTGACCGTCCAAGGTTATGTGGCGTGGAAGAACTCGAAACCGGGGCCAAGTCGTGGACAAGTAAGCAGCCATCCATCAACGGCACGCTCGCGGCTCAGATACACGGCGCGATCGCTTTTAATTTTAACCAAGGCTCAGCCACTGGTAAGATTGAGGTTATAAATCTAGTTAGACGTGCGAGTGTGAGCACAGCTTGAAGTTAGTGGATGCCGAGAAGTCCAAGTAAACCATCGCTCACTGTTTGCCCACGCCGCGGCGGCCAAGGCGCCACCGCCACAGGCATGGGCCGACGGATGCGCTCAAGACATACTAGTACAGTGCTGATGGATGGTTCGATACCGTAATCCCTGTGCTGACATCCTAGAACAGAAACGAGAGGGAGGGACGAGTGGCGCCAGGAATCACAGCCTTGACGCCGCACGACGCACATGATTGTGATCCCGGCAGTTGTCAAACCGGATCCCCCCTTCCTTACCTGCGCTAATCGAGACTCGTATTAGTGTAAATATTTGCCGAGGATATTTGTAATGCTCACATTGCCAGCGTGTGTCCAAATGATCGCCAGTTGGCCTCACTCACTTGGGAAGAATCAGAGCGCTTGTCAGGCTTAAGCCATGCAGTGGTACGGATTCCGGGATACGAAGCCACCAGCTGACCAGTGACCAGCAACGCCCGGACTCGGAGCAACAACAATCCATTTCATCGCCAAGCCACAATGGGATCCCTCTCCCCTTCAGGAGCAGTAACTTCGAAGCTAGTACCCAAGAAAGGAACATCCGAGGCAACATGTCATAGAGTGACGGATGACCCATGCAGGTGACCTAGCCGTGAATCACGCTCACTCCTGTCGGTGCTCCGAAACACAAAAGTATCCACGCGACGCCCACAACAGGCCCACTCGAACTTCGACACGTCATTGCAATTGTGGGCGTCAGCGACTGTTTTAAGGCGAAAGAACGGTGAGCCGTGGTTGTCAGATGCATCATTCTCTTCAACAACGAATGGTATTGTGTCGTTCACTGTGGCTAAGAGTTGAAAGGACGTGATTTCGCGGGGCGGAAGTAGAATTTAGCCAGAGTCACGCAGGCGCGTGTGAGGGCAGATGACCTATCAGGTGGGCACGGACGCGGTTGGAGATGAATCCTTTCCATTATTTATGAACCGAGCTTTTCGTGTTGTGGAAGGGACGATGGCACCCACTTGCAGTTAGTATTCGGGTGCCCTGTATCATGTACATTCCCTCTCCCTTTCCTCCTCCCCCCATCTCCGCCACTGCCACATCCAGCAACCCTCTCGCGCAAGCTGCTTATGTCTCTCTTTACCTTAGAAGTCTTCTTCCCGTGGTCATATCATGTCGTCTTCCCGTTCAGAAAATCGTTCCCAACTCAGGACAGCACTTCCCTCAGGGCTCCGGGTCCGATATGCCAAAATTAACATCCCACCAGCAGCGTTTCTCTCGCATAGCGTCCCCATTCGTGACCGCAACCCTTTACTTTCCCTCCAGGATACGCACAATAAGGACCCCCAAGCGTGAATCGATCGGATAGGCCTTGGTCCTCCGTGACGCATATATCCCTACCCTTCCCTCCCCGAGTAGTTTACTCCCCAATCTCATTGCGGATCTTCGTGAGTCATGCAACCACATTCTTTCGCACTCCAGCCTCTCCAACCCCAGACGGGTCTTTCCTGAGTGGGTGTCGCCAGACAAAACTTTAGTTTGGGAAGGGGAGAAGGTCCCCATTAGGCGAAGAGGCGAGGTTTGTGTTCTACTTTTTTTAGATTTGGATATTGACGGAGGATCTTCAAATCAAAATGAGGGCTCATCCGCACAACACGCTAAACCAGTCAACGCTCTACGCGAGTGTCCGGGGCCCCCCTCTCCCCCGCCCATCGGCTCATTGATGCTTCCGGCCGGTCGCAAGGCTGTGTGTGGGGCCCCAAAACAACCAATTCGATCAATCTTCAATCTCGAACTGATGCCGTTACTGCTTTCAATTAGCAAGTCGTAAATTTGGATGTTCACCCCGCACTGACAATGTTCTCGCCCGCGCGCGGCGCTGGCTGGCCAGCTCCACACCCCGCGTTGGCGCTTCCCCGTTGGCTGCACAGACTCGATGAAGTTTCCGCCCTCGGAAATAAGATTCACCCTAGGGCAAGGGTATGCAACCCCTCCCCTCCGGCAGTCACGGCCAAGATCGCATTCTTGAAAAGCAGATCCGAGGACATGTATGCATCCGCCGGGTCTCGGCGGTGCGCGCAAGTAGGAGGTGGCAGGAACTAATTTTCGGGCGGTCGCCACCTCCCACTGTTTGATTGCATAATGCTCAGAGCTCAGGAGGCGGAGGCCGACCATTGTTCTGTTGTTTGATGCGCCGACTCCAACGCCACGGTGTAGGGCCGAGGCGCATGTGGTGTGCTTGCTACTCGACTTGGTCATGACTCGTTTTGGCTATGCAGAAGCTTTGTCGATTCTTCTACCATCACCCACATAGAGCTTGCTTCCATCCGCCTGGGCTGTACTCGCTCCCATGAATGCGCGTGGGCATGTCATCTCTACCCGCCCACCAACTCCGCTCATAGTTCTGGACTTATCGGCGCTAGATAACACGCTTAACGCCTGCATTTGACTCGGGACTGGCGCCACCTTCGCCACCGGTAAGGCCGAATCGTTCCGAGGTCGTGCTGTTGGCATTTGGCATGTCAGACCCCAGTTCCGCCCCACCTTCGCAGACACCTAACGCCGCAAATGACAGCTACTTTGCCACACAGCTCAAGCTGTCTTGGGGCACTTCCAACTGTCTGTAGAATTGCCTGTGTGTATGTCGGGTGTGACAGAGTAGACGCCCGGCTACCATCGCGCTGGCTGTGATACACCATGGGGATAATATGCGTTGTCATTTCCTTCGGGGGCTCGACCTTCACCACCTCTCGGCCGATCGCCACCTTTCCATACTTGTTCCTAGCACGTGCAAAGCGCTCACGGCGACTCATCATTATCTAGTATCCACTAGGAAGGCACGGAGGCGCAGACTCGGCCTTCTGATAACAGGTCGTTCGCCGTGAGAATTTCAGCTTGTGTCGATACCATTTCACTTGGCGCCCGACTGCGCGCTGACTCGTCCCATTCATGCTCACTCGTGTCTCTTTATGGCAAAAAATAAACTGAGTGTACTTTTATTACTGTACGGCGCTTTCCCAGTACTTCCCAGCTTCGCATCTTCGGCTGCCTTCTGCTGGGCGTCTTGTCTTAATCAAATGGAGGTGTGTATGTTTTGCTCCGAGCCGCAACGGCACCGTTTTGGGGATCGAGACGTTCAGCTATCTCGGAGTCGGGGAATCGAATGTGGACCGAGGCACTCATCAGTGGAAGGAATGATAAGTGAGTATGGTTCGTACCAGGTGCGCAAGCGAACGAGTGGAACGTGAGAGAATTTTTTTTTGCAGGATGTTTCCCGATGGGGCGTAGCGAATAGACAATCATAAGGACAAACGAGGGCAAGCGCATGACAACACGCGCTTTGCACTGGTTTCTACCACTACCAGCGCACCACATAGCTCCACAACTCGGCGCCCACGCAACTTCGTGCCATCTTTTGCAGGAATTATTTTCCTCCCGGAGCCGTGGAGGGACGCCTCTTTTCTGATGACGACGGATCGTGGGACGTCCCCGGTTTCCTCCCTCTTGGGAAAAAAATGTTACTTTTCGTACCGAATGCTACCCACGGCCCAAGAATGAGCCTTTCCACCTCCCGAGCCTCGGCTCTCTCACCTCGTTCCCTTGCCTCCTTTTCCACACTCCCCTTCTGGGACCGAGTTGTCGTCCCCCTCCCTCAACACGTACACAAGGGTGGTTCTAACGTGGGCCTGGTGTCGCTGTGCCCGGTCGCCGGACCGGGAATCCGACTTGCCATTTCTGTCATCTCATGCCCACGCAGTGTGCTCGTGTGGGCGGCCCCCACGTACTCCTGCAGTAAGGACACACGTGCGTTGCTTATTTTTTCTCTTGTGCTTCCCATGGGAGGGCAGGGGGTCAGGGTTGGCGTGTGAGTTTGTGTGGCTAATGGCGTGCCTAGACTTTGGAAGGACAGGCACCCTCACCCCGCCAGCCTGCATCGGCGATGTAGGCGCGTTGGTGAATGACTCATTCACCTCACTTCCCTTCTCTTTCGATTTTTTATTTGTCCGTTCCTCCGAACTTCCGAGGACATGACGAGAGCGGTATCCGAAAGCTCCGTCGGCCACACGTTCTTTTCCATCCTATGTGCGCTTGTTGTGTCCCAGTCTCACACGTTCCCTCTCCTCTCCCCTTGGGTATCTTGTGCCCGTCTGTTTTCAAATTTGTCTCTATCCCTTCATCCTGTTTTCGAAAGGAGAATGCGGCACTGATTTTGTCGCGCGCGTGATTGAGACATTTCTGTTTTGGGAGGGTCGGAGTGGTCACCGGCCGAGCGGCTTGGCAACAAGCGCGCATTGGCATCGATTACAAGGCGGCATGGGATAGTCGGATGTGATTGGGGCAAGATGGCATGATGCATGTCTCCTCTTTTGAGACTACGGCGACCCCACGTCATTCCACGTTCCTAGACCATACCATAGAATGACACTGGGACAAGTACATGTCGAAAAAATTTGTTCGACAGGCTAACTGCAAAAATGAAACGGATCCCACCAGGCAAGGAATAAAAGGAACATGGCGTCTCCATTCTTTTCCTCGTTGGGTTCAAGGGTAGGGTTGCGTCTATTGGATCGATGGTGACCGAATACAACAACTAGAAATAGCAATCGCCATTCTAGTCGGCTTGATCTGGAGTTGGAGGGATTGTACCCACAACCAACAGGGTGTGGTATATGGCGACGTCATTGAGTGATGCGGCAAGGGCGAATGAGGATCTCCTCTTCTATCCCCCTACATGCAACAGGGTGAGAATTTCTTGGCGAGGGCAGTTCAATTTGCATGCATACACCCATACACACACACACACACAGGCCGTGATACACGCACGACTCTCGGCTGAGACCATAAAAATATATTTAATGAGCCGGTCAAGTAATAAGCCGTAAGTTCGGCTCTGTCGTCCGATCGGTTGTTTGTTGTGGCACCCGAATGTTTCGTGGGGAAGGAAGAGACGATCAATGGGAGCCCTCGCCGCAAGGGAGCCGCGTTGAGGGTTTCGATTAGGGTATGGCTCGAGAGGACAAGCGCGGGCGGAAAGGAGTGAAGTAGAGAATAAGGTGGGGAAGGAAAAGAGGGTACAATGATTTAGAGGGAGAGGAAGATTGGGGTGACGAGGGTCCGAGGTTAAAATAGGATTGATAGGTGGCAAGTGGAGAGGAAGAGAGAGATATTGAGAGGGGGGGAGAGAGCGGGGTGGCGTCGGTGAAGGGGAAAAGCCAAAGTTGGGAAGAGAGAGACGGAGGGGAAGATGATCCGGGCCAAGGTGCTGGTGCACGGCGAGGGACCCCGGATGGAGTCGCGGACCGGGTTGAGAAAGGCGAAATGAATCGGGTCGAAATATAATCAGCCCCGTCCAGTTTTCTCTCGCGCCCACACAATCTCTCTCTCTCTCCATATCCCTTGACATCTCCCTCTTTCCCTCGCCTCTCTTCCTCCCTCATACTTCCCCATATCCTTCCTCAAAAAAATAAATAAAAACAACTATAAACATCTTTAATGGCCTTTTACCCCGCTTCGTCCTATAAACCTCAGATCAGGCAAGAGGGCTTTCATCTCCCGTCCCCTCCTCCATCCGTGCCGTCCCCCCCACCCCAGTCTCAGTTTGACCCAAACAGCATGTTCATGCCCCACTTCCTCCCCGAATCATTCCGCAAGTCCCACCCAGACTCGTCTCAGCCATCCATGGACTTCACCGATGAACTCGCATCCCTCATGGCCAATTCGCCCCAGCCCCCTCCCCAGCACCAGCACCACCCTCACCATCACCAATCTCATGAGCGCTCCACTCAGTCTCCCGATGCTTCCGACCGATCTCCCCATAATCAATCACAGCACCCACAGCAGTATCGCCACAACCTCTTCGACATTGCTGGCGCCCACTCGTCGTACCAGCAGCAACAACAGCAGCCCCAACACTTCTCTCTACCCACCCAACTACCCCCTCTTTCTACACCGTTCCACGATGCTTATAATAACTCGAATCAGTCTTCCTCTGCCCATCCAGCGACACACTACAACAACAATGGTATCCCTACCCTTTCATCGTCCCTTAGATACGATCCACGTGAGGCCCCACCATCTGCATACCACCACCCTGTCGACTACTCCCGCTCTGAATCCGTTGATGCTCGATCCCGTTCTCGCTCGAGGCCTCCCACCGCCCCGGAGCCACCCTCCACCCATGGCGGTCCCGCACGCACAGCCCGTCCCAAACGGGGCAGCGTAAGCTCTGCCTCCCCTCCACGGCATGGCGCCCATCCACATGCGATCCTCATACCGCCTCATCGCCAGTCCACATCGGGCCTCCCCGTCTCCCCCCTCTCCATGCACTCCTCCAGCACCTGGCACCAGGAGTTCTCCCTCCCGACACCTGACAGCCTCGGTACAGGAGCCTTTGGCAGTTACGGTACACCAGGAGCTGGTGGAATCAGCCCCAAGGATATCGGAGCGGACCCGGGACAAGATGCTGCTGCTAAACAGTGAGTCGTTATTTTTGCGTGTCATGCGCATCGTGCGGAATGAGTGACGACAGTGCGTTGCCTAGGGCGATCATCGCAAGCGAAAAGCGCCGACGCCGTCGTGAGAGTCACAACGCAGTCGAGCGACGCCGCCGGGACAATATCAACGAGAAGATCAGCGAGCTCGCGACCCTGATTCCAGAGTGTATGCTTGACCCGAGCGGTGCGCGCCTTGTCCTATTTGGGGTGTTTTTTCCGGCTGATAAAGCTTATCATTCAGGTTCCAACCCAGCGCCTTCCCAAACACCGACCTCGCCAACTCCCGATGACGTCTTACTGGGTAATCTGGTTCCAGAAGGCGCGTCTCAAGCCGCGGCTGGCGAGGACTCGGGTAAAAGTGAAGGCGCCGGAGAGTCAGTTGTCAAAGCGAATAAGGGCATGATTTTACGCAAGAGTGTGGATTATATCCGGTGCGGTTCCTCGTCTCCAGGTCTTCATTCAATCGATTGTTCTTACGCAAATGTCACGTAGGTATTTGCAACAGCTCGTTATGGCACAAGCGAACCGCAATCGCGAGCTGGAAGCTCAGATCGGAGCGCTGCGCACGTCAGACGGGTCCCCCTCGTCTGTCCATCGCAACGGAACACACACGTCTCTCAGCCGCAATGGGACCGTACCCGAGGAACTTATTTTACACAACGAATTACACGTCGAATCAGGCAAGTGGGAGCACGCGCTCACTGCCTTGGCAGAAAGCGAGAGCGATGATGTCGATATGGAAGCAGATAATGGTGCAACGGCTGAGCGGGGCCGCCAAAGGCACCGCACAGGCGCAGTTCCAGGTCTTGGTGAAGACATACGCGTCAAAGAGGAGGGAATGGAAGTCTCATGATTTTCTCCTTGGCGCTGTGTGTCCCTGGATGAGCCTACACTCCACACAAAAATTCATTCCTCATGTGACTCGGTCTTGCTTCTTTTCCACCTGGCTGACACGTTGTCACTGTACCAACATCGCATCCCCACGCTGTACGTCACCATCCTTCGTGTGCCTCTATTTATTACCTCTCGTCTTCGCTGTCTTAGCAGTACTGATACCGACCTCTTGCTCAACCTTTTTCCTTACGTCCCCTTATTCCCGCGATCTCTTAACCTACGGATGCCTCCATGTCATTAGGACGATGATTATGACCGTACATGATCCACTCCTGGCGGGTCACCATCCATCCCTTATTGACGTCTACTGATATCATCATCTTGCCCTCCCATCTTTCCTTTACGTTTCCTTTTTCCCATGATGCGCTACCTATCCTATCACCGGCACAGACGCCATTTCCCGCCAGGGTTGTTGTGTGTGAGCGAGAGAGAAAGGGGAAGGAGGGGAGAGAAGGGGAAAGGCTCGGGGCCCGTTGTACGTATACACCTTCGAAGCAGTTTCATCAAATAAATCGGAAGACCGAATGTTCTAATGATGAAAAAAAAAAGTTGAGAGAGAGATGAGAAGCCAGAATTTGTCTGGAGTCTGGAGGCCATCTGGACTTTGTTCGTCCCTTGCGAGAGGGACCCCGTCCTTGGGAAGCTTGGGAAGCCTTGGAAGACATGGTCTCGACCTCTTCTTGGCCTGGACTAACACCACCGTACGAGATGAGAACCGCCGTTTGGACCCCTCGCAGCCCCTCCTCGGTTTCGACCTCATCCGGGAGTTCATTTCCGGCATTACTTAGG
>Ga0307510_10004730_pt1 | contig 16100 bp, 12 predicted proteins | sample 12_EM_MG_FD_207224 | JGI IMG/M metagenome (GOLD analysis project Ga0307510, IMG submission 207224) | Populus trichocarpa ectomycorrhiza microbial communities from riparian zone in the Pacific Northwest, United States - 12_EM | ecosystem: Host-associated > Plants > Roots > Unclassified | place...
TGAGGATCTAGCGACGTGGTATTATACAATGGGGAGGTGGCGAATGTAAATTGACTACTTGCCGTAAGCTGCTGGCGCTATGCCAATACGGCCCTTGGAGTAAGGAATTTATGAAGGGAAAAGGATATCAACGGAGAAACGGCTATAGAGATCCCGTATGAAGCACCCTTGTATCATAATAAGTGTTAACCCCGTATTGGATCTCAGCGAACCCATAGTTAAGTGCTCTGCTGGGAGCAAGACATACGTGTATGTTTAGTTTTAGATCTTGGAAGTGGGTTGTGCGGCTCTGATCAACAGCAAAGTTGGGTTACACAGAGCTCAGGCGGATCGATACTTGTACAGTACTCGGGTACCACAAGGCGATCACCCGCAAGGCGCAGGGATCATGATGACCCCACTTTTCAATCAGCTTGCTCAATTCCCATCAACCGAAAGCAACTCGCCAATTCATACCCCTACAACATCATAACCAGCGATAAAATGTCACATTCCAATATCAATCATGGTGATGCCAGCTCCTCCAGCAACGCTCACTACTCACATAACACACATTCTTTCAACACTCACACTCACATTGCTAATAACGACTTTGTGTGGAATATTGGTGTCACAGATGAGAAGTCCGAGATTCTCGCATGGTTGTCTCCACTCGAGCCCCGCATCCGACATCAACACCTTCGAACCCGCCGGGCCGACAACGTTGGGGAATGGCTGCTACAAACAGACGAATTTCAACGGTGGTGTGATGGCTCTCAGGAGGTGGGATCGGAGCATGCGACGTTATTCTGTTGCGGGGGTCCGGCTGTTGGTAAGACCTACCTCAGGTGAGAAAAACTCCCGAAGCAAAATTACGAATTCTGGTGCTAATGAGCAGCGAGACTAGTTCACTCGTGGTAGACATGTTATGCGATAAGACTAAAGAACATAATACTTCTGTTGCGTGTTTCTACGTTGATTTTGCCGCTCGGGAGGAGCAGTCGCCAACCAACATACTCGGTTCACTGCTAAAGCAAATCGTCGGGGGATTGGAAAAGATCCCGGATGAAATAAAGCAGACCTTTGAGGATTACAAGAAGATGATTGGTGGAAGGGGACTACGGGTACCGGAAATTGTGCAGATGCTACAGACAGTGACGTCTTTACGGCCGACATTCATATGTGTCGATGCACTGGACGAATGCGTGGAGAGGCATCGACCTGAGGTTTTAGGTTCGTTAAGGCGGATTCTCGAAAGGTCCCCTAATACGCGGATATTCCTAACCGGAAGGCGACACATCCAAGGAGAGATTGAGAGGTGTCTCGGCGAGAGATTGGCAATTTTATCCATAAAACCGAGCGATGAGGATATCACGGGATATATCCGGATGAGATTGAGTAAGGATACATCCTTAGACGCGATGGATAGTGGTCTGGAGGATGAAATCATTAAGAGCATTGCCGAGAATATTCCTGAAACGTAAGTAAGGGGCGCGGAGGGAAAATGCGTTTTGCGTCTATCGCTAATAGACATGTCTAGATTTTTACTGATTTCCCTAACCATGGATGCTATCCTTGAGGAAACCACGGCCTATGATAGACGGCTAAAGCTGAGGGCAATGACCGAGGGCTTGAATTTGGGGGATATTTATGGTGCTACACTTGCGCGGATAAAGGAGCAAGGTGTGAGGAAAACAAGGCTCGGGATGGCGGCACTGATGTGGATCTCGCATTCAGAGAGGCTATTACAACTTGACGAACTTTCACACGCCCTAGCAATCGAGATAGGGTCTAGGGATCTCAATCCTGAAAGGATTCCTTCAGTGGAGACACTATTAAGCTCTTGCTTGGGGCTTATCGTTATCGATAGGGAGGCATCGACTGTCCGCTTGATTCACTATACCCTCCAGGAGTACCTTTGCACCTGCCCCGACCTTTTTGGACCGACCCACTCGATAATGGCTGAAACATGTCTGACATACCTCAACTTTCCGTTTATTAATGACATCACATCCACACTCACTACTCTACCTCAGTCAACTCCCTTCCTCAAATATTCTTCCCTTTATTGGGGAGTTCATGCCAAGAGAGGGGTTTCAAAGCAGGTGACATCACTTGCGCTCCAGCTTTTCGGTCGAATTGAAAGCCATATATCTACAAAGTTACTTTTGCGGAATATCGTGTTGTCGGCGGGTCGATATAGCGGTGATATCCCCATCAACGGTCCCCTAATCGGGTTTACCGGACTGCATTGTGCCTCGGTTTTCGGCATTGTTGAGATCGCAACATCTCTCATCAGCCACCTGAATCACGATTTCAACCAAAGGGATTTTCTGGGTATTACACCGCTCATATGGGCTGCAATATGTGGACAAGAGGGGGTAGCGGAGTTGCTGTTAGAGAGGCACACCATCGACCCCGACAAGCCCGACAGATTTTTTCGTAGAACAGCGCTATCGTGGGGTGCTGAGAAGGGGCATGAAGAGATTGTTAGGCTACTTCTTGGCCAGGCACCTGCTGGGCCTGAGGGCATAAATGGTTGGTGGGGCAAGACGCCCCAAGTGCTCAACATGGTCCTGGGAAGGAGACACGTCAACCCCAATAAGCCAGACAAATACGGTCAAACACCAATACTGCTGGCTGCTACCGAGGGCCACGAAGGGGTTGTGCAGCTATTATTAGGAAGGAAGGATGTCAAAGCCGATGTGGCGGACGGATACGGCTGCACGCCTCTGTTATGTGCCTCTAGTAGAGGGCACTCTGGAGTAGTGAAACTACTATTAGAACGAGAAGATGTCATGATTGATAGGATGGACAAGAATGGGCGGACGCCGCTCCTCTTGGCTGCGGAAGACGGATCTGTAGGAGTGGTGGGACTGCTGCTGGGACGGAAGGGTATCCCTAATACGCGCGGTAAAGTCGGTCAGACGCCACTCTCGTTGGCTGCCAGGTATGGACATGACGGACTAGTGAAACTATTGCTGGGACTAGAAGATGTTAACCCCGATATGGCTGACAACGATGGCCGAACACCGCTCTCGTGGGCAGCCGGGATGGGGCGTGATGCAGTAGTGGAGCTACTTTTGGGGTGGGAGGGGGTCAACCCCGATATGCGTGACAACGGTGGTCGGACGCCGTTCTCGTGGGCTGCTGGGAGCGGGCATCATGGAGTAGTAAGGCTGTTGTTGGGAAGGCAAGAGGTCGACCCCGGCCTTTCCGATAATCTTTTACGAACACCACTCTCGTGGGCAGCGGAGAGTGGGCATGAGAGCGTGGTGATGCTACTCTTGGGAAGGGAAAACGTCCACCCTGATTCGTCTGACAATAATAACATGACACCGCTCTCGTGGGCCGCCCGGAAGGGACGTTCCAGGATAATAGAGCTGCTCTTGGGGCGCCAAGATGTCAACCCCAATGCGCCCAGCGATGGTGGCTGGACACCGCTCGGATGGGCTGCTTACGAGGGACATTCTAGGGTAGTGGAGCTACTTTTGGAACGGAAAGACGTCAACCCCAATATGTCCCCCACTCGTAGCTCGGCGCCGCTCTTGTTGGCAACCTGGTGGGGACATTCTAGGATAGTGGAGCTACTTTTAGAGCGGGAAGACGTCAACCCCAATGCGCCCAACTATTTTGACCTAACACCGCTTGGGCTTGCTGCCTCTTCGGGGCGCTCTAGGGTAGTGAAGCTTCTGTTGGAGCGGGAAGACGTCAACGCCAATACGCCCGACTATAATGGCCAAACACCGCTCCTGTTAGCCGCCATGCATGGGCACGATGCGGTGGTGAACCTCTTGCTAGAACGGGAAGATGTCGACCCCGACATACCCGATAAAAAGGGTATGACACCACTCTCGGTGGCTTCCATGAACCGGCACACGGTAGTTGTGAAGCTACTACAAGCCCGCAAATCTGCAAACCTCAATACCGCTTAATCTCTTCAACACAAAGCCCCTCTCATCGCCCCAAAACCGCTATTCGGCTCGCTCTCCTCATCCCGATAGAAATGCTTATATATGCCACCAGCCTCTCCCAACCTCCTAAAATCACTTTTACATCACCCCCAACAGTGCTCAAAAATCTAGTAGACACCGATAATCCTCCACCCCTCCCTTCCTGTTTCCTCCATCCCCCGCCTGTTCCTCCACCCTACAATTCGCTATCACCTTTTGGTGAATATGTTATTCATGTAGTTACAATAGGAACTTTCAGTCTCCGCTTTTGTTTCTATTTTCTTCCTTTTTCATACCAATTTGGCATCAGGGTTTCAATTAGCGTCTGTTTCCTGTCTATAGATCCAGACTATCTCTATTTTCCATTTGTTTCTAAATCCCTCGTCTCTCCCGTGGAAGAAATATATATAGTGTAATTGTCTAGTTTTCCATTGCCTTCGCCGTGGTTATTCAGGGAATTACACTTCAGTCTGAACCGCGCGATGCCTACGGAGAGTGGATGGAGGGAGCTTAATGTGTCCTTGTAGGACAGCATATGATATTGCAGGCCAATCCTATGGGTGGGGTAACCGGCGGCAAAACTGAGCTGATATACAAGACCGCCCGATTGGCTCCTGGAATTGAGGTTGCTACCCACCTCAGCCCCTATACCCCGCAACCTTTTGCCATCTATTCAGACTCAACAATTATCCGAAAACTCGACCCAACCGCCAACTTATCATCGCAGCTGCAGAAGACCGGATTTCCGAGTTTAATACATCCCCAGTCGCCGGTAAGACCAGAATGGAGACCGGCCACAATCACACGCATGTCCGGCTTGGTAGAGAAGATCTGTGCTATTATCCTTGGGATGAGAGTGTAATTCTCGTGAACCCTAACCCTATTTATAGCGATTTCCTTATGACTGTGAAAGTACAGTAGAAATGATCAGAAACCCCACTAGGACATGGGATTTGCCCCCCCCCCCGCCTAGTAGGTTTCTTGCATTTTTCTTTGACTCTGTCTCAAGCGAAGGCGAGTCTTCTCGCAATGTTTTCCCGGCCTTAATCTGAGGGGGGGGGAGGTTCTCTACGTCTTGGGGTCATTCTCGGTTATTGCGATTTTCATGGTCGCCCTTCAAGTTTCCCCCCCCGCCGTAGTTCGCCGTTAGGATAGGTTAGATTTCCAACCCCCAGAGAAATTGCCCATAATTACACTTCAATGGCTAGGTGGATTATTACATCCCAAACCGTGAGAATGGTGTGATTTACTACTTTCCGACGCTACGGAGTCAAAGCGGGAGAGCTGCATTGCTGGGATTAGAACTAAAGAGGGTGTATTGGTTGCTAAGAGCCCGTTAACCTATAGACGACGGCCTTCTGACAGCTGCAGACAGCACCAACCATCAAGGAGGGATTGACAGTTGGAGGATTTGGAGACTCGCCGCAGAGATATTGTGAGGTTCCGATCTTCTAGCGATAAGGACTTAGGCATGAAGAAATTGGGAGAACGCTTTTGCACCTGCTATCGGAAACAATACTGGCTGAGATGCGACCGTCTAGTTTCATCACCCAAACTTCCCCCGGTTAGTTGAAATACTGCAAGTAACTTTATCAATCACAACTCCAAATGTTTGCGCAAACGGGTGTTATTGGATTATACCTATATCTTACAAAGAAAAAACTAGTTAAGCAAGCGCGACCGTATCTTAATTCTGCAATCGATTCCAGGGATGATGGAATCACTGTGATTACCTCCTCAGTGTTTTCCATTTCGTGCTTGGGTACAGCACTGCCACCCGTTTTTCTTTCGCATCTCCTGCCACCCTACTGTACCCCTGTGCCGGTTAAACGGGGATAAGATTCGCTGGACTAGGGTATACTAGTACTAAGGGCAACCCATATGATGACATGGTTGTTTTTCCCGGAAATGTGAGCATTAGCGTTGTTGGCACGAAGTTACCAGAGTTTGTGCCATGGCACAACCCTCCAAATCGATGTGCCCGGCACGGCACAATGTTGTGCCCAGGCAATATATCTACCAATAAAATGACTTTGTAAGAAGAAAAAAAGGAGAAACTCTCTACAAGCCCAATTCACATTGAATATCCCCCATTTGTATCCTTGTAAGTTCTCACTGGGCTGAAGAACTCCAACATTTGCTTCCTCAATTGCACAAACTGGTCTACGACAATAGAATTGTTCAAGGTTGTGCCATCGGCCAATCTCACCACACTCTGGCACATCGTTGTGCCGTGCCAGGCACATTGGCATGGCACAAGGCACTTCAAGTGCCAACAACGCTAGTGAGCATGGTAACTGTGGGGGAAATCCGGCTTTACTTATCTTAGCTAGTCTGCGGATAACTTAGGGGTGTGGACGGTGGCTCATGATGGGATGTCGGCTGGGCTTGTGGTGAATGCTGGGCGGGGGTGTGCCACATCTATTACAGGGGTGGCTCTTGCTTGGTCTTGGCAGACAGGGGGAGGGCAGAGGCTCTCTGGGGACGATCTTTCTTTTCAGGATGACGACGACAACAGCAGCGGTTTTCCTTCCGGGCGATGGACGAAGGAGAAGAAGGCTTTAAGGGAGGATCGCCTGTGCCTAGATAGTCGGACAACCGATTAGCTTACGAGGGTTGAATTAATCGTGACTTGTGTGGCTTCTCTTTTCAGGTGGGATTTCTTGATAGTGAGGATTGTTGGCTCGTATCTCTTGTGTTTCCGAAAGCAAAACTAGCCGGTATTCCTTCGCTTCAGTACCTCTCTGCCGAAGCCCGTGAGTAGAAACTTCAAGGGCAGATGCAAAGAGCCTGGGGCGGGCAGTCGGTAACCACTCACTACAAAATTTAGAGCAGCGCTTAAGTTACTACTACTGGAATACTATTAGCATTGGAACTGGGCAGGGGGGGCGAGTAGGAACATAGATACTTGATGCCAGCACGAAGAGGAAACCAACCGGCCATGCAATAACTACCCAAAAGAATTACAGAGAGATATATACGATCTGCCCCATATAGAAATATCTCCAAGCCCCCTTCCCCCGGCGCCTACGCAATTTCCATTCTCGCTCAGAAACATCGAAAAAAGAAGGCATCCCAGCCGATTTCTTGCTCCTACAGTACTGCAGATTTATCGGAGCTCTACGGGGGTTTCAACCAACAACAGTGTCACTCCGTAGGCTCTGAGAAGCCTTTCAACATGCCCAGTAACCCTCTCCTCCCAATATTCCACCAAATATCGCTATTGAGGATCTAGCGACGTGGTATTACACAATGGGGGAGGTGGCGAATGCAAATTGACTACTTGCAGTATTGGTCTTACCGTAGATCTTGGAAGTATGCGGCTCTAATAAACAACAAAGAATTGGTTACACAAGGCACAAGCGGATTGATGCTTGTGCTCGAGTACTCGGGTACCACAAGGTGATCATTCGCAAGGCGCAGGGATCATGATGACCCCACTTTTCAATCACCTTGCTCAATTCCCATCAACCGAAAGCAACTCGCGAATTCATACTCCTACTACATAACCAGGGATAAAATGTCACATTCCAATATCAATCAGGGTGATGCCAGCTCCTCTAGCAACGCTCACTACTCACATAACACCCATTCTTTCAACACTCACACTCAGATTGCTAATAATGACTGTGTGTGGAACATTGGTGTCACAGACGAGAAGTCAGAGATTCTCGCATGGTTGTCTCCACTCGAACCCCGCATCCGACATCAACACCTTCGAACCCGTCGGGCCGACAACGTTGGGGAATGGCTGCTACAAACAGACGAATTTCAAAGGTGGTGCGATGGCTCTCAGGAGGTGGGATGGGAGCATGCGGCGTTGTTCTGTTGCGGCGGCCCGGCTGTCGGCAAGACCTACCTCAGGTGAGTGAAGCACCCCAGGGACAAGGGTAAGGGTAATGGTGCTGTGCTAATGAGCAGCAATAATAGTTCACTAGTGGTGGACAGATTATGCGATCGGGCCAAAGAACAGAATACGGCTGTTGCGTGTTTCTACGTTGATTTTGCGGCTCGGGAGGAACAGTCTCCGACAAACATACTCGGCGCACTACTTAAGCAAATCGTCGGTGGATTAGAAAAGATCCCGGATGAAATAAACGAGACCTTTCAGGATTACAAGAAGGTGATTGGTGGAAGGGGGTTACGGGTACCGGAAATTGTGGAGATGCTACGGACCGTTACGTCTTTACGGCCGACATTTATATGTGTTGATGCACTGGACGAATGTGTGGAAAAGAATCGACCTGAGGTTTTCGGTTCATTAAGACAAATCCTCGAACAGTCCTCAAGCACACGGATATTCTTAACCGGAAGACAGCACATCCAAGGAGAGCTTGGGAGGTATCTTGGTGGGAGAGTGGCGATTTTATCGATGAAACCGAACGAGGAGGATATCGCGGGATATATCCGGATGAGATTGAGTAAGGATACATCCTTAGACGCAATGGAGAGTGGTCTAGAGGATGAAATCATTAATGGCAATACCGACAATATTCCCGAAACGTAAGTGCTTAGCTGGGAGAGATACGTTTTGCGTCCGTCACTAATGGACATGGTAGATTTTTACTGATTTCCCTAACCATGGATGCTATCCTTGGGGAAACCACGGTCTATGACAGGCGGCAAAAGCTGAGGACAATGACCGGGGGATTGGATTTGAAGGGTGTTTACGGTGCCACACTTGCGCGGATAAAGGAGCAAGGTGGGCAGAGAACAAGGCTCGGGATGGCGGCACTGATGTGGATCTCGCATTCGGAGAGACTACTACAACTCGAGGAACTTTCACACGCCCTAGCAATCGAGATAGGGTCTAGGGATCTCAATCCTGAAAGGATTCCTTCGGTGGAGACACTGTTAAGTAGTTGCTTGGGGCTTATCGTCGTTGATAGGGAGGCATCGACTATCCGTTTGATTCACTACACCCTCCAGGAGTACCTTTGCACCTGCCCCGACCTTTTTGGACCCACTCACTCGATAATGGCGGAAACTTGTCTCACATACCTCAACTTTCCGGATATTAATGACATCTCATCCACACTCTCCACTCTGCCTCACTCAACTCCCTTCCTCAAATATTCTTCCCTATATTGGGGAGTCCATGCCAAGCGAGGGGCTTCAAAGGAGGTGGTATCACTTGCATTCCAACTTTTCAATCGAATTGAAAGCCATATATCTACAAAGATACTTTTGCAGAATATCGTGTCGAAGACTGGTCGACACAATCGTGAGGTCCCCATCAACAGCAACCTGGTTGGGTTTACCGGACTGCATTGTGCATCTGTTTTCGGTATTGTTGAGATCGCAACAACTCTCGTCGGTCACTTGAATCATGATTTCAACAAAAGGGATTTTCTGGGTATGACACCTCTCATATGGACTGCTATATGTGGACAAGAAGGGGTAGCAGAGCTGCTGTTAGAGAAAAACACTATCGACCCCGACAAGCCCGATACGTTCTTTCGCCGAACAGCGCTAACGTGGGGCGCAGAGAAGGGACATGAGGGGATTGTGAGGCTACTCCTTGGCCGGGCACCTACCAAGCCCGATGGTGTAGATGGTTGGTGGGGTAAGACCCCCCAAGTGATGAATATGGTTCTCGGGAGGAGACACGTCAACCCCAATAAACCAGACAAATACGGTCAAACACCAATTCTGCTGGCTGCTACTGAAGGCCACGGAGGGGTTGTACAGCTGTTATTGCAAAGGAGGGATGTCAAAGCCGACGCGGTGGACGAATACGGCTACACGCCTCTACTATGTGCCTCTAGTAGAGGGCACTCGAGAGTGGTGAAACTGCTATTAAAACGAGAAGATGTCATGATTGATAGGGTGGACAAGAATGGCCGGACGCCACTCCTCTCGGCTGCAGAAGACGGATCTGTAGCAGTGGTGGGACTGCTGTTGCGACAGAAGGGTACCAACCCCAACATACGCAGCAAAGTCGGTCAGACGCCACTCTCGTTGGCTGCCAGGTATGGACATGGTGAAGTAGTGAAACTATTGCTGGGTCTGGGAGATATTAGCCCCGATATGGCTGACAACGGTGACCGAACACCGCTCTCGTGGGCGGCCGGGATGGGGCGTGCTGCAGTGGTGGAGCTACTTTTGGGGCTGGAAGAGGTCAAACCCGATATGCGCGACAACAGAGGTCGGACGCCGTTCTCGTGGGCTGCCGGGAACGGGCATGGTGTGGTAGTCAAGCTACTGCTAGGAAAGGAAGAGGTCAAATCCGATATCCCTGACCACAGTGGTCGAACGCCGTTCTCGTGGGCTGCCGGGAACGGGCATGATGGAGTGGTAAGGCTGTTGTTGGGAAGAGAAGAGGCCAACCCCGATATGCCCGACAGTCTTTCGCGAACGCCGCTCTTGTGGGCAGCCAAGAGTGGGCATGAGAGAGTGGTGATGCTACTCTTGGGAAGGGAAAACGTCCACCCTGATTCGTCTGACAACTATGACATGACACCGCTCATGTGGGCTGCCCGGAACGGACGTTCCAGGATAATAGAGCTGCTCTTGGGGCGCCAAGATGTCAACCCCAATGCGCCCGACCGCGGTGGCAGGACACCGCTCGGATGGGCTGCTGACGAGGGACATTCTAGGGTAGTGGAGCTACTTTTGGAACGGAAAGACGTCAACCCCAATATTTCCCCTAAGAGTGGCTGGACACCACTCGCGTGTGCTGTCTCTGAACGGCGCTCTAGGATAGTGAAACTACTGTTGGCGCGGGAAGACATCAACCCCAATAAACCCAACCATGATGGTCAAACACCGCTCATGTTGGCTGCCACGCACGGCAATGACGCATTAGTGAAGCTCCTACTAGAACGGGGAGACGTCGACCCCGACATGCCCGACAAAAAGGGTATGATACCACTTTCGATGGCTTCCAAGGGCCGGCACAAGGCAGTAGTGAAGCTACTACAAGCCAGCAAATCTGCAAACCTCAGCACGGCTTAGCCCCATCAATACAAAATCTTTCTCACAGCCCCCTGAACAACCATTCTCTGCTTTCTCTACCTCCCGCTGGCAACGGCTATATATACCGCCAGCCGCTTCTACCCTCTAAAATCACCTTTGCCTCACTCCCAGGAGCGCCCGGAAATATCATAGACATGGCCACCCTTCCACCCTTCCCCTTTTTCTACCCCGCGAGATTCAGTTCGCTCTCAGGTGTGGATTGAAATACCATTCTTGTAGTTATAATAAGAACGTTCAGTCTGCTTTGTTTTTGTTTTCTTCCTCTCTCATACCAATCTGGTATTCAGGTTCAACTTAGTCTCTATTTCCTATCTGTGAATCTTAACTTTTTCCATTTTTCCATTGTTCCTAAATTATTCTTCTCTCCCTTGCACGGAATACGTATCGAGTAATCTGTATAGTGCTCCTTTTGCTCTCCCGGCAGCTATCCAGGGAATTGCGGGTCGGCCTGAACCGCCTGATACTTACCGAGGGTGGATGGATGGAGCTTAAGGTGTCCTAGTAGGACAACATATGATATTGCAGGCCAATTCTCTGGGTGGGTAAACCGGTGACGAAACAGGGCTCATATCATACGAAATCGTTCGATTAGCTGCTGTAATTAAGGCTACTACTTGCCACCACCCCTATATCCTTCAGTCTTTGTCATCAGTTCATCCACCCGGATTCAGCAGTTTTCCCAAGACTCGACGCACCTGATAATCCATCATTGCAGCTGCAGGGCACCAGATTTCCCAAACTAAATACACCCCCAGTCGCCGGTAGAACCAGAATGGAGACCAGCCATGATCTGTGCTTTCAGGGATGTGAGTTTAATTCTTGTTAACCCTAACCCTATTTGAAGACTTCTTTATTACAGTAAAATCAAAAATTATCAAAAACTCTGCTAGGACGTGGGATTTACCCTGCTCCCCGAGCAAGGTTTTGTACATTTTTCCTTTCCCCTGTCTCAACTGGAGGCGAGTCTTCTTGCTGTTCTCGGCCCTAATCCAAGGGTCATTCTCAACTCTTCCGATTTTTACGTTAGCCCTTCAGGTTCCCCCCATGCCATAGTTTGCCATGTTAGTAGGCTAGATTTCCAACCCCCCCGCAAAATTGCCCATAATTACACTCCAATGACTACGAGGATTATCGCATCCCTAACTGAGGATGTTGTAGTTTACTACTTAATGACGCTACGGAGTCAATGCAGCAGAGTTGCATTGTTGGCCTTAGAAGTTAGAACCAAAGAGAGAGGATTGGTTACTAAGGCCTGTTAACCCATAGACGGCGGCCTTCTAACAGCTGGAGTCAGCGCCAACCATCAAGGAGGGATTGACAGTTGGAGATGTAGGAGCATGCAGGTTGTGTTTACCAGCCCTAGCTTGCCCTCTAGCATTTGGTAGAATTTGCAGACTCGCCGCAAAGCTATGGCGAGGTTCTGACCGTCTAGCAATCAGAATTTAGGATTGAAGAGGATCGAGGGAGCACATTTGCACCTGCTATCGGGAACGATACCAGTTGAGATGCCACCGTCTAGTTTTATCACCCAAATTTCCCCCGGTTAGTTGAAATACAATCAATCACAACCCCAAAAATTTGTGAGCAAACAGTCGTCTACGGCGGCCTATAGCGACCAAAACCGCCACTACAACCAAATCTTAAAACTTTAAAATCGAAATATGCAAAAAGTCCCTCAACCATCAGAATTTCGTGGGCTTATTTATAATTATCATCATTCATAATATGGGATAAGGCGCAATGGCAAGACAGAATGGTAGAAAGATTAGGAATCGAAACAAAACTTTAAAAACCAAGAGGAAATCAACCTTGTAAAATAAGAACTTAAGTTAGAGGAAGAAGAATGTATGCAATCGGGAGGGTATAGGGTGGGGATAATCAAGTGCCAATTGGACACAGTACATGGGGTATTACTCGTGGGTGTAGGTAATGTCCCGGAGGGGGTAAGGAAAAGGTACAGCAGGCCACCACCCCTGCCTCTGCCTGTAGAACAATGCTAGAAGTAGGAAGGGAAGGATTTGTGGACTTTGTCGTCTGTGGTTGGGTATTCTAGATTTGTGCTTTTCGTTTCTAGCTGTTAGCTGTAACCTTAATGTATTCAGTATTTCCAAGCTGCCAAGGATCCCGTCCACTCTGCAAGCATGGCTGGGACTTTCCCGGGCGCCCCAGGCGTCTGTCTCAAGCTGGAAGGCAAAAGCATAGGTCCTTTGCGAAATACTACCGGCTAAGAGGGTGACCGTAGGGCCCTCCAGTCCTCGATTGCTAATCCCCGAATTGTACCAGCAGTTCTCACCCATTATCTGTAGCCCTCACCCCTCTTCTGCAGTTCTCATCAATCTTGTGCAATCCTCACTGTGACCAATTACCTGTAGGGCCCGCCCATCTTCCAGAGTTACCTGGAAAATGGCGCCTCCTGAGACACCTGCTGTCCCTACCAGTCAGTCTGAGTCCCGCGCTTTCATCTGGAAGGGTTCTAAAATACATGTCTGTCCCGGGCGCCCTTTCAGCTACTGCCATACCTCCCGTCTGGACCTGAAGACGGACAGACTGACTGGACGCTTGGGAACATTGTGTTGGACATTAACCACTTTAGGCTGCTCACTAAATATTCTGCATTCCCAGTGGATGGGAAACGCCACTACGATAAGCCATAAGCCTAAACAAATAGTGGCTTCACGAATGTTCCACCACTATTAGCTTCTTCCCACCTGACACCCCGAGCCTGCATACCTGGTGCGACATCATCAAACGCCGATCCACCGACAATGAAACACAAACACCAGCAAGAGAGCCAAATATTTATCCTCACCCTCAGTGACCGACACTACGCGAGGCAGGTGGCATAACACTACCCTCGGCAATGATACCTTTACCTCAGATATGAACCGGCAAAGCACAAATGGAGGATGGCCTAGGAATGGAAAGTGGGAGAGGAATCTGGCACGGTGAGGAAGTGGGTTGGGAAGGTTTTCACTTGATGAGGATACAAGACAGTGTGTTCTCGCCTTTGTTTGTTTGTTATCAGTTTATCATCGCATTTTTCGCTCACACTTCTACGATCATCTCTTGTCTTCTTAAAGTCAATCATTCCTACATACGATCTCTTTATCCTTTCTCGTTGTCTAATATCCTTTCACTATCATTGTTGTTTGTACGAATAAACATTTTCTCTCATTTTGTAACTTGGATTGCATCGACTGCGTCCAACCACGCCTAATTGTTTAAAAATAGAGGGCCGAGGTTTAGTACTGGCTCCCTGATCGGCCAGCCTGGCCTACATAGCATAGGCCGACATAAATAGTTTAGGATAATGCATTCTTAGTGATCTTCCATGTAGTTTCTCCGGCAAAAATTGAAAATAAATATTTCCCTCTATTAGCTCAGGGATTTAATGGATGTATTGTGGAAGAAACAGAATCTGGGGGAAGAATGGTAAGAGTTGACACGGTGGTTACTTTAGAACTTGAAGTGAATCGTCAGGATTATACCCTTAACGCGATCAGTTCTCAAGGCTGATCAACAAGCCAATAACTTAGGCACCTATCATGTCTGATGGGCTTTCACAAGCTGGCCGAATTCGACCTATATCAGCCTAGGCTATTTTCAGAGCGGTTTACCAACTGCATGGCCTTTAGGGAACACGGTCTGTGTTGATTCATTGGGGGGTTTTTTTTGTCATCTTATTTTTCCAGCTTTCTTATCGTCCTTTTTCTAGCATGCTATTTTATAGTGCCCAATGATACCTATGCTCATCATTAGGCTTATTGCTTGCGAAATTGTGATGCTTGTGGGACCTTTACTTTTTTTGATTTTCAAGTTTTAAGATTTGGGCGTAGTGGCGGTTTTGGTCGCTATAGGCCGCCATAGTCGTCATTGGATTATACTAGTACTGATATCTTGAAAAGGAAAAACGAGTTAAGCAAGCGTGACCGTATCTTAATTGTGCAATGGATTCTAAGAAGGATAGAATCATAGTGCTAAATTTCTCTGTGTCTTCCATTTCCATGGTCGAGTACAGCACTGCGACCCTTTTTCTTTTACATCCCCTCTCATCCTACTCCTGCGGACATAGAGGTCCATCTGGTAAAAACCGGGGATATGATTCGCTGGACTAGGTTATACTAGGGGCAATCCATAGGGCGACTTGCTTGTTTTTCTCGGAAATGTGAGTATGGTACTGTTGGGGAGAAATATGGCTTTACTTGGCCTGCATATCTTAGCTTACGGCGGGTCAAACGTACAGGAGGTGCAAATAAGAATTACGGTGCAACCAAAACACCAATCCCAAAACAATGAAGGCCGGGTAACCATGCCATTTGTGCGTGAGATTGGGATTATAACTAAATATATATTAACTGCACTGGAGCAGATTAAGAAAATTAGCAAACTGAAGGAGCTTTCAACTTGTGTGTCCGGGGTGTATGATTTTTTTTCTTTTCTACAAGGTAGTTGACACTATGGCTTAAAAAAGTATCATGTGCTAAGTATTATCGGACAAGATATAAAAGATGAAATGCATTGAAGCGAGAGTCCAAAAGTTTTAAATTATTTCTAACTAGAATTCTGCATGATATATTTGCACGATAGTAAATTATTACTGAAAATACAATTTGAAGCCCAAAGTCCAGTCAAGAATGTGTATTTCCTAGAAGGTTATCACTATATGAGCCCCATAGTAAGGCTGACTAGTGTTCGTTACAGGGCCGGGGGGTATGTTTCCGGTAATCCCCGCCCCGCCCCCGTCAGGGGCCCACCCGCACTCATTCCCTGGACGGGGCCCTGTGTGTTACCACCTATTTTTAACGGGGTGTCACAAATCGTGACTAAGCAAGGCAGATTTCACATGACTCATACTTATGAGTCATAAGGTATGTTGGATTTTACACTATGACGTTACTTGACTCATAGTTCTCACATGACTATGCACTTGCGAGTCATTGTTATGTTATGATTGGATTGATTGTTTCATGACTCACGATTGTGACGTCATATGATGTAATGATTTTCGCACATGACTCATACTATGAGTCATGGGTTTCAGGCATGTGACTCGTTTGAGCACATGACTTGGTTTATGAGTTTTGATTGGTTATCGGAATGTGGGGCAATGACTCATATGAGTCATCGATGGATTTCGCGCTATGACTCACTATGAGTCATAGAGGTTTATGTAGCGCGAGGTGATGAGTC
>Ga0307510_10004731_pt1 | contig 16099 bp, 17 predicted proteins | sample 12_EM_MG_FD_207224 | JGI IMG/M metagenome (GOLD analysis project Ga0307510, IMG submission 207224) | Populus trichocarpa ectomycorrhiza microbial communities from riparian zone in the Pacific Northwest, United States - 12_EM | ecosystem: Host-associated > Plants > Roots > Unclassified | place...
CGCTCAATACTTGTTGAACTATACGTGTCGCAGCGCTGATCAGATCTGACTTTGGCCGTTCCATCAAAAGAGGTCAGAACAGATCACAGCCTACCCCATACATCCCCTCCCACTTTCCCCCTCGTGCTTCCGCCATGCGACATCCAAGCAAGCAAGCAGAAGAAGTCGCTGATATTCCCCTCGAAGAGGTCCCGCCCCTCTATGGTGGCCGCGTCGCTGCCCTCAGCCTCAACATCATCGTCGTCGGCGCGGGCATCGGCGGCCTCGCCGCAGCCCACTCGCTCGCCCACGCAGGCCACCGTGTCACGATCCTCGAGGCTGCGCGCGACATGGGCGAAGTGGGCGCAGGAATGCAAGCCTCGCCCAACGCGACACGACTCCTGCTCCGCTGGGGTCTCGGCCCCGCACTGCGTGCGCACGGGGTCGAGCCCACCGCGATCGTCTTTCGCCGGTACGACACGGGCGAGCGCGTCGGGTACACGCCCTGGGGCCCTCTCATAGCACGCGACCACGGGGTGCCGTACTACCACATCCACCGCGCAGACTACCTCGCGATGCTCCATCACCTTGCGAACTCTGCCCCTGGCGTGCGCGTCTGCCTCGGCGCCACGGTACGTGATGTGCAGCCAGACCCGGCCGTCGCGGGCGGGCCGAGCGTCACACTCGCCTCTGGGGAGGTGCTCCATGCGGATCTTATCGTCGCTGCGGACGGCGTGAAGAGCACGCTGCAGAAAGCCGTTACGGGGCTCGATGACAAGCCCACGCCGACGGGCGACGCGGCTTATCGCGCGGTCATATCCACCGATCTCATGCTCGAGGATCCCGCGCTCCGGCCGCTCGTCGAGACTCCCGAGATGACGGCGTGGATGGCGCCCGGCCGTCACCTTATGGCTTACTGCATCGTGAGTTTGACCGTGAGTGCGTGTTTCTTGGTAACACCTGAGGATGTTGGCTAGCGATCGAAAAAAGAGTATAACCTCGTGCTGATACACCCAGACGATGGATCTGTCGAGTCATGGACAGAAGAGGGCAGCGGAGACAAGATGCGTGCCGATTTTGCGGACTTTGAGCCGCGGTACGTAACTTCTCTCGTTGTGGGATGTGTATCATTGGGTCGTCTGAATCCTCTACCAGTGTCCAGAAGCTCCTTTCATTCGTCAAATCGACTTTAAAGTGGCGTCTCATGGACCGCAAGCCCCTGCCCACCTGGGTCCACCCAAAGGGACGCCTGGTGCTCTTGGGAGATGCGTGTCATCCGATGCTGGTACGTATGCCCTTATCATCGCGGACTAACTGTGGCCCCAGTGACACGCGCTAATTCTCATCTCAAGCCTTACCGCGCACAAGGGGCCGCGATTGCGATTGAAGACGCAGCAGTCCTCGGGGCCCTACTTTCGTATGTCTCCTCACTCTCGCAAGTTCCCGCACTTCTACAGGCATACGAAGACCTTCGGTGCGTATTCACCACTTCCCTCACCATTGCCCCCTGATCTGTTCACTGATCTCCGAATAGGTTACCGCGCGCGACGGCGACACAAGAGACCTCCCGCCTTAACCAGAAGATCTTCCACCTGCCAGACGGACCCGCGCAACGCGCACGCGATGACGGAATGCGTGCTGCGATGGCTGCGGAACTCGAGGGCAAGTCGATCCCGGACGGGAACCCGAACCAGTGTGCGGACAAGACAAAGACCCGGATTCAGTTTGACTATGATGCGTACGCGGAGGTCGAGCGGTGGTGGATGGGCGGCGGGAGAGAGCGCATTGAAGCCCTCGCTGGTGGGCTTAGCCGCGATAACAGCGACCATACCTCTTCTGCATGAGATGTTGGTGAAGGTCACGGTGTGAACAACCCTCTCCCCCTTCCCCATACACACACACCCCTTCACTCGTTCGTTCTCTCCCCCTTCCCCCGTGTCCATCTTTTATCTCTGCAGATCTCAGTTTCGAGCTGACACTGTCAAAGGCCCCCGATATTGTATGTCTATGGTCCATACGTTTGCCCAAAGGACAGCCGGTCATCGTCACTTAGCCCTTTTGTAGGAATATCAGCTTGTGTATATCAGGTGAATGCAAGACAAGGGCCGTCGTATGTGTTGTCTTCGTTGGGATTACGGCTTTGCTCAAGTCATGGCCATGGCTCACAGTCCACGGTAAGGTGCTTGGACACGCTGAACTGCTTGCCCGTGCACCACGAAATCGGGAATGGAAGATTTGTTGGAGGACAATCGCGCACTTGGCGCACAAACATTCACGATGATTTGCCCACTCGTAACATCTCATTCTGACAGCATTGATATCTTACACTATACGCTTACCCAATATTGGTACCGTTCATTGCAGGTTACCGTAAACATTTTCTAGATACATGTATGAATTTCCGTGTATCATGGACCACTCGAGACACGTGATGAGGCACGACGTAATGTCATCGCGGCAATTTCTTTGACGCGCCACGTTGACGCGTCTTAGTCGCGTCTTCCGCCATCGCCACAGTCACCATGCAAGCCACGATATTAGTTTGCTGTCTCATCAAGCCCTATGCTGCACAACTCGCCTATGTGGTTGTATCAGCTGACACTGATGTCTACGATCTCACAGAGATAACCAAGGTGGGGCTCCTAGACCATCTTGTCCATGTAGACGCCGACAGACTCGAGGCGTGGAAACCCAACTGTCCAGCGGTGTCCAAAAAGAAAAACTTCGACCACATTAAGGAGATAGTCAGCCGCGCCAAATTCTCCGAGAATAACGATATCGTTGAGCTCCTTGACTCAGCTCAGAATGTTATGGGTCTCAACCTACCAGAGGACGGCTTCCTGATCGTGCGGGTACCACCACTGCCTGGTATTACGTCATTGTCTTATTTCACCAGTTAATCATGTCTGACGAACACGGTGCCTGAATCTACGGGCGAGAAGAAAAACGCTTACTCGACTCAGACCTTGTCAGGGAATACAGAGACATCTTCATCAAAGTGAAAAAATGGGATTCCTTTGATAGCTCTGACGAAGACTCGAATAATTTATGGGAAGTGGATTGGGCCCCTGACTTTGTCGCCGAGTTTGAACGAATGCTAGACAGCAAGCCGGGTCTGGCTCCTGATGTGGGCTCCTTCCTTGACTCCTCCGTCTCGTTGTCAGTTCTAACCATTGAAGTAGATGCATACTACGACCAAACATTTTCTACGCGATTCCCGATCCCGGGCTGCATATTTTGAACTGCCTGAGGACTGGACTGCCGAGGGTGAATCTGATGGGATACAGCCGTGGCGTTCTGCAGGGCGAGTCGAGGTATTGCATATCGCGGGTCTTACATCTTTGAAATGGGAAAACTTCTGGCAAGGAAATTCCGAACATGCCTTGGACAAACATTTGGCCGAAACGATCTTCTTTTTCAACCTTATCAATGATGTTCCGGACAGAGAGACCACCGTTCATTTGTAGGTACTCACTTTCTTTCCCCCTTCAACCGCAATTTACCCCCGCCTCAGAGGTGACACTCCGTGGCCATTCGATCTCGTCATGAAACGTGGTGGCGTTCAATCCACGCAAGAACAACTCCGCACGTTCAAACCTCGCAATGCCTTAGCCATCTTGAAGTCTACCCTTCCTCGGCTGCTTGTAGATGTACAATCGACACCGGCTAAAGATTGGCCTCCGGAACTTACCCGGATGCTGTTGGAGGGAGCCGCAATCGTTCGTTTCGCAAACACATTTCTGGCCGCATTCAAAGCGAAGAAGGACTTCATTCTCGTTGCTGTCTTTGTTTGGGATGATGGCACAGCATTTCGGTATTCCCTGTTTCAGCAGCAACATGACGATGCGGTACGTTATGTTTTGTATATACATGATCTCACCGGCTGAGATGTTGTAGGTCTATTATAAACCCAGGGAACTTGAGTTGAGCAATTCGGCTGGCCGCGTTCGGTTCGTACGCCAGTTGTACAACATCCTTCATATGCCAAGAAGGAACAATGAGGAGGCCAAAGACACGACGGCGAAGGTCCAGCTGCTCATAGACAGGATCTCGAAACATAACCAGGAATTCCCCATGAAGTCGTTTTACAAGACCAAGAGGGAACGTGCTGGCCTGAGTGATAGTGACGACGACGGCAGTGATCCTGGAGACGCAGGCGCAGCAGACTGCGCAGAGCTTGGAGCACACGGCTACGAGGTGAAACAGGAAGTCGTTTCGGATGATAACGATGGTGTAATGGAGCAGGCATGGCAATCTTTTTCTACTTTTTATTATACGATGCCCTGACGCTCGATGCCTAGATGCCATCTAACAACATTCTTACTGTACATCGACCATCGAAGCCAAGCACAGAACTCATCGCAAAAATGGTCCGCAAGGGATCGAACGAGCTCGAGATCTTCAAACATCTCAATACCATCCAGCCGAAGTCCAAGCATGTCATCTCGTTGGTAGATTCGTTCCACACGCAGTCCAGGGCATGGGCTATTCTACCCAAAATGGACTCTGTCGCGTATTGCGTGGAACACACTCCTAAGCGGTTTATTAAGAATGTCACTCAAGTCTGCTGGGGCATTATCAATGGCCTCGCGTATCTTCACGGCCTTCGTATTGCCCATAGGGACATCAAGCCTGACAACCTTCTTGTTGACCGGAACTTCTGTTTGAAAATCGCCGACTTTGATATCGCCATGCAAGTAAAGGACGAGGACGAGGAGGTCAACGACCAATGCGGGACGAAGGATTGGATGGCGCCTGAGGTCGAGAACAAGTCATCGATGTACAGTCCGATAAAGGCTGACCGATGGTCATGCGGCCGTGTTCTTCTGTACCTTCTTGACGAGTTCAAGAACAAAGAAAGGCTCCTGAGGGTGATTGGGAGGGAGCTGAAGGCGCATGATCCCAAGCGGCGGCCGTCGTTGCTTGAATGGGAGAGTTGGTCGGATGTGGCAAGCGTACGAAAAACTGGCAAGAGAAAGGCGTCGCGACCTATAGACGACACAATGGAAGTCGACGGAGAAGACATGCAGCTCCCGAAGGCGAAGAAGCCGAGACTCAGTGGGAGGGGCCAGAAGAGAGAGGCGTTGTCACCAGCGCTTCGTGCACCATGAGCTCCAGATGCATTCCATTCTTGGCATCGTTACAATTACAATATCTGTCGATAATTTCCAGTAGGGTAGCATTCGTCCTTGCTGCATGTCCCTTGCGTTCGTTGGTTGGACACGTGGGCAATGCGATCGTCGCCGTCATCTACCTTCGCTTTCAACTGGGACTATGTCTGACTGCTTGTGGCGACGTAGACAGACAACTCAACACGACTTCAGTAACAGTGCTCCACCGCGGGTTAGAGGGAATGCGTTCATATGTATCCTCTGATTGTGGGAAGAGCTATAAATTTGCACCGAGATCTATTCTCTGCGCACGGGGCACTACCGAACGGTTTCATGGTATCCTACGACATCTCGGACTTTCATGTCCTTTGGCTTGTGATACTTACCCTTAATCTTCTTACTTCGACCCTTACTGCTGGTCATGACTTGTTTACTTAAACACCGTCGCTCTCGTCTGTAGAACCCCGGTCTTCTATGTTATCAGACTAAGGTTAGTATTAGCAACCGTGTCTCTTTTCATTGGCATAGTTGCCGACTCTATTGTTAGCGGCCGTCTTTGTCCGACAGGCACGTACACATAGGGTCGCTAATATTAGTATTTTCTTTCATCAGAGTGAGCGCTGTCCTTTGTCCGACAAGATCGATCCTGACGACCACAAAAAAACGACCTCCAATGCCCATAACTAGCCTATCGAAAGTGAACACGCAAGACAAGTACAGACGTGATGTGTCTCGTGATGCGGACGATGGCTAGGAGGAGGACGGAGACCATGCGCACGCCGTCTTCATCGTGAGTCGCGAGTCGTACCTCTGTGATATAGTATTGCTGTGGTATCGTCACCACGATCTCCGGAGCCACGTTCCCAAGAAAATACCATGGCGCGTTATCGGATCTTGGTAAGGAATGAATAATGGGGCTCGGACCGCTCGGTACCGACATCCAAAAAGTCGGCAGACATGATGCATGATCGGTAATAGCATGAGAAGGATCAGGAAGATTCAACAAAGTTGTGAAAATTTTCTTTCACTTCTTACAAAGGTGCTCGATACCTAAGGCATGTTAGCTAAATCTGCGTCATCCATCCGTCCTGTTTGATCTGGCCCAATCCCTGCAAAATAGCCGAGGGGCCACGGTAGACGGATGACCTGCTTTGTTGCTTGTGTTTACATGTCTGTCGAGCTTTCGCTGACAGTTCGTGACTCGGGTCTCAGCTGCGCTTGATGTGCTGAGATGGTTCAATCGTCGAAAAGGGACTTTTGGTTCGTGGGTGAACTCTTGGGTGAACTTGTAGGTCGGGTCAGCTCCAAGCCTAATGCACATAGAGCTGTACATAGATTCATATAAGTAGCCGGGTATTGCCTCCGAAGAGCGCCGTTCCCTTTGTCTTCGTACTGACCACATAATCATTCATCTCCGAGTTACCCGTGGACACGAAGTCACTGGCCATGACAAACACTCCTAGCTGGCCCATACGCCGAACTGAACTGAACCTAGGATCAGCAGATTGACACTTATATCACTCACTCGAGATGCGGATACAGGCATCCTGTGGAATAAGGGATCGGGGAAGGACGTCTGCACCTGTCGTCCTAGCGTCAGCGTTCGTGACAAGTGGTATGTATCGGCCCGGCGGGTCCGGGTCTACGACTTCATTCCGGTTAACTCCGATATGTCATTACCACAGCACTCTCCCTCAATTCGCTACTTGAGGCTAATGTAGTGTAATAGTACATATTCTCCTACTATCTGTGACCTCCAAAGAGCCCTTTTGCCCGGGAGTGAAATTCGTCTCACAATTCCCCACCCCCGCGTTCTCAAAGGCCAAGTAGTACTCATTGCTTGCACATTCTTCTCCTCTCCTTTTCTTCTCATCTCTAACATATGGGCGCGACTCCCATTGCGCTTACAAAGTAGTTGCCGAGGAGATCCATTTTTGGGTCAAGTCACACCCTGCCTAACTCCCTCGACGCGGCATCTTGAACTCTGGCGACTTAGTTTACACCGAGCAAAGATCTCCCCCCTGGCCGCTGCAAAGATGGTCTTCCAATTCCCATGCAGTGACAGATGGCTGAGGCCTATCAACACGTACGATTATGCAGCCGTATGTCTCAGTGCGTAATAAGTACGGCACCGAGGACAAAATAACAAAAGCCTCGTGTTCCTCGCAATTTTCACCAGTGAGTCGTGAGTCCTGTCCATGATATGAGCACATCCACGCTCCAGATTTTCCCCGCACCAGCCGGGCATTCGGATTGGGCCCCACAAAGAAACCTTCTGTGGTTGGGTCGCCGGTTCGGTGTCCATGTCGGCGTGCGTAGTCATCGCGATTCGCGGGGCGTGCAGTGGCATACTGTGAATCTTGGCTCGCCGATCATTCTGCAACTGCCATGGGAAGTCGAAAACTTTTTCCGAAGTGTTATTTGAATGCCGTTTAGCTCATGTTCGGACGCAATCACGATGACAATTGACCGTGCCTCTACCCCAACTGCCGTTCGATGTGGGGAGGTTTCGAACTGTAACGCACTAATGCAGCTTGCTGATATGATGAATGCTTCCCGGTCGGAGGCGAAGAACAACGTCCCAACGATCTACTACGCTAGTGTGCGTTAACTTGGAAGGATGAAATTGAGGATCGAAGGAATCGTAGGAACGTACGTTTGTGGAAGGGTCTGCCAGATCGTGAAATCGCAGGCAGCAATGGGGTGGACGATATCCAGGGGTCATGAAGAACCCCATTACATGACCGTGCTTGAAAATAAACGGAACGCATTGTCATCGTCCTAGGCGGTAGGAAGTCAACCGGACGGGAGTACGAACAACCTGAGACCTGAGACCTGAGTAGTGGCGTAGTGCGATAGTCGGGAGACATCGGGTCGGGATGGTCGGGATTGATCCGATAAGTTTTATCGATTTTGCGGATTCGCGCGCCGGCAATTTGAAATTGGTGCGCACTTTTAGTATAGTAGACGGATTGCTAATAAGTCTCGAGTAGGAATGATGGGGCTGTTCGTACGTTCTGCCTCCGAAAAGCCCATTTTCCCTGCTTTTCAGCAGTATAGATTATAGATTATACATCATCCGTCATGTCTCCGTATGCCAAGCTTTTTGTGGCCTCAAATTCAAACAAAACACTACCGGCTATTCGTGTTGCGTGGAGCCGACCGGGACTATGTCACACTATTGGTGCCTTGTGTGGAGATATCGAGGAGGGCATACTGGGCAAGGCACGTGCGCGCCACAGGTCTCCATGAGACGGTCGAGCATTGGACAGTGATAAGATCACCCATGCTCGGTGCCTTTAGGCATTCAAACATTACCGTACCGTTCGCCCGGTATGGTCGGCCACAGCAGATTCGGCGGAATAAATACTGTCAGGTTCCCTTCAGAACCGACCGCACTCACCTCATACACCACCCCTTCTCCCCATTCTCTCATTCTCCTACTCCTGCTATGCGCTATTTCGACGAACCCACAGTACTAGCACCAGAGATTCCCCTCGACAAGGTACCGCCCCTATACGGTGGCCGCCGCGCCGCCCTCAGCCTCAACATCATCGTCGTTGGCGCAGGCCTCGGTGGCCTCGCCGCGGCCCACACGCTCGCGCATGCGGGACACCGCGTCACGCTGCTAGAGTCTACGCGCGTGCTGGGCGAGGTGGGCGCGGGGATCCAAATCTCGCCCAACGCGTCGCGGCTCCTCCTCCGCTGGGGCCTGGGCCCCGCCCTGAAAGCATCCGCCGTCGAGCCAAGCGCGATCGTCTTTCGGCGGTACGACACGGGCGAGCTCATCGGGTATACGGGCTGCGTCCCGCGCATGGCGCGCGAGCACGGAGCACCGTACTATCAAGTCCACCGTGCGGACTACCACGCGATGCTCCATCACCTCGCGTGCACGGCGCCTGGCGTGCGTATCCGTCTCGGTGCCACGGTATGCGACGTGCAGCCCGACCCGGCTGTCATCGGCGCTCCGAGTGTCACCCTCGCGTCTGGCGAGGTTCTCTATGCTGATCTCATCGTCGGCGCGGATGGCGTGAAGAGCAAGCTACAGAAGGCCGCCACGGGAATCGATGACAGGCCCACGCCGACGGGCGATGCTGCGTATCGCGCGGTCATATCGACCGATGCTATGCTCCAGGATCCCGAACTACGTCCGTTCATCGACTCGGCTGAGGGGACCGTGTGGATGGCGCCTGGCCGTCACTTGGGAGCGTACTGTATCGTGAGTAACATCGTGAGAGCGCGTTCATGACGACGTCTGATAACCGCACGGGATCTTCTAGCGAGCAAAGAAAGAGTACAACCTCGTGATGCTCCACCCTGATGACGGATCTGTCGAATCATGGACGGCAGAAGGTAGCGGAGAGAAGATGCGCGCAGATTTTGCGGACTTTGAGCCAAGGTACGCCACTGACTTACGGCTCGGACGACTCTCGGGGGTGTAACTTCGGACTGTCATCCTCTATAGAGTCCAGAAGCTCCTGTCATTTGTCAAGTCAACACTAAAGTGGCGTCTGATGGATCGCAAGCCACTGCCTACCTGGGTCCATCCAAAGGGACGGCTGGTGCTCTTGGGGGATGCATGTCATCCAATGCTGGTACGTGAGGCCTCATCACCACCGACGAAGGGTAGGCTGATTCCCTTCTCTAGCCTTACCGCGCACAAGGCTCCTCGATCGCCGTCGAAGACGCAGCGGTCCTCGGAGCCCTGATGTCGTACGTCTCATCACTCTCACAAATCCCCGCTCTTCTCCAAGCCTACCAAGACCTTCGGTAAGTGACCACCCTTCCTCCCTTCACAACAAAAACCCACTCACTTATCCCCGAAAAATAAAATAAAAAGCTTGCCACGCGCGACGGCGACGCAAATGTCCTCGCGCCTGAACCAAACGATCTTCCACCTCCCCGACGGCCCTGAGCAACGCGCGCGCGACGACGCGATGCGGGAGGCGATGGCGGCGGAGCTCAATGGAACGCCAGTCCCGGGCGGGAACCCGAACCAGTGGGCTGACCACACGAAGAGCCGGATACAGTTCGACTATGATGCGTACGGCGAGGTCGAGAAGTGGTGGACGTGCGGTGGGAAAGAGCGCATCGAGGCGCTCGCTGGTGGGTATGGCAGCGATGATAGCTGTATCACCTGGCCGAGTTGGTGGTGACAAGACGTTTTGGTGGACGACAACGTCTTCCTACCCTCTCTCCTTTGGTCTTTGCATTAAATCCTAGACAAGTAACCCTCGGTATGAGGTAATAGACAAACCGACACATAGTGTACTTACGAGTAAATAATCAAAGTTGCAACATGGCGACAGTGGTATGCTGTGTTGTGACTTACCCTTTAGTAGGTAGTAGTAGCCTACAACAGTAGTAGATGTGTGACTGACGCACGCAGGGCAATCGGTGTGTAACCCGCATGATTACGGCATCATGCATCACGTGCATCACGGCTCATTCCTTTCCCTGCTTCCTTCTTTCCCGCAGCCATCCTTCATCTGTGATGCGATAAACCTCGTATTAAGCATGCCCATTATACGACCATGGTCTATCAGTTTACATTCTGGCTGTACAGTATCATACTCAGCAGACCTAGGCCACCGACTAGTATCATCGTCAAAAAGATATAGGGAAGACAGAAACGACCTTTCGTGGCTTGTTAAACAATCTAGGGCAAGACGAACGTGATCGCGAGTGTCATGGGTTGGTGTACGATTTACTCGTATGTGTAACACAAGGCACCGCCCGTTGTGTCAATCACATCTCCGATAGTGACATCTGGGAACAGCCCGTCCACAGGCATGCTCGAATCCAGCTACGCAAATAAATCAGAATGAGTATCTCTATCCCAAAGTGGCCAGTACTCACGCCGAGGTAAGGAGGAGCGCCGTTAGGGTATTGTTCGAATGCCTCCAAGCTTTCGAGGGTCAATACCGAACCGCCGAAGAAGCTATTACCATTCGAGGGGTGACGACGTTGCCAGTCGTGCCATATTTTATCAACCATCTGTAGACACAGCAATGTGTTTAGCGCCAAATGCCATCGACTATTTTCTTGGGTCTTCACTCACGGCATGATGCAAGAAGAAAAGCGGGTCTGCAAGGCGAAAGTACCGTTAGCGACACATTGTAGGAGGGGAAGGGCCCAACGGAACAGGACGCACCGTTTGCGGACCACGTTGGGGCCTGTTGACAATTCGGTGGAGCATTTTTGGGGCAAGTTCCAGCCATATCGCTAGTCAGGCCGCACAGAGTGAGAATTTGCCAGAGTTCATGCGACGCTGAAAGGACTCACCCGCCCATGATCAAATGCACAGCGCCGTGAGCGCCCTGGGGCCACTAACAACGTTGTGTCGGAATGAATAAATCAATTCAAAGGTCACTTTGTCTATGCTCCTTACCTCCCACGCTACTTGGAAGGCTTTGAAGTCCCCCACGTAGTTGTTGATGATACGGTCGACCCCATCCGCCGTAATCGATGCGTTTGCCATCTTCGAGGTATCCGAGAACCATGGAATCGGAAAGTCGAACGGCCGGAGCGTAAAGTTGCGGCGGATAACGTGCGGGGCTGGGTATGTAACATGCATCCCACTGAAGCCCCCGTCGACAACAGCGAAGTCGTCATTCGGATCGCCCCAGCCGCCCAATCCGCTCACGGGATCAGAGTCCTTCCAGAACGATGATTCATAAAAGTTCTGTGCATCTACGTGGATATGAGATGTTTTGAAAGGCAACGCGAAAGATGACAAATGAATGACCTTTGGTCCAATCCCAATACGGCGATACGCCGGTGTAACCACACCTGCTCTTGAGCGACTCTTCGAAGGCGTGCACATACCAGCGGTGCCAAGGGAGGAATAATCCCGTATAATGTATCTGGTGGTGTGTTTATTGAATGTCAATGGGTTTTGCCTGGGTTCATCCCGAGCGTACCTGCGTACTAAGGTCCATGTGTACGTATACCAGATCTATGGAAACGTGATTGAATAACCCAGAAAGTGAGGAAAGGGACAGAATGATACCATCATAAAACGAGCCTTCAGGGTTGACTGGGGGGATCTGTGATATCGAGGGGTCTACCGATGGGGCCAAAGCTGGGTCGTGAGGGAGTTGTGCCAGGCACTGCCGCACAAAGACCACACGTATGAGCATGACGACTATCCAACCCTGAACGAGGGGCGCCATGTGACGCACGTTAACAGCACCGATCCATTCTGCTTTCTCATGGGAACTGAGCTTTCTCCATTCTCTGCGTACGGCCGGCTTTGTGCAGGGAGTCTTTGGATTAGAGACACGGTACGGCTCATCGGTTGCGGACCAAAGATTAGCCAGAAGGAGGGAAAAGAACCTCAAGACGAGCATGGTTGGGAGGGGCGGTGTGTAATATGCGGGGCGTGGGCAAAGACTCGCGTCTTGATCAATTTATGACCCTCGATTCAACGAACGGCTCGGAGGGTGACGCAAGCGCCTCTGTTGAACCATGAAAGAAATGAAGGAACAATGACAGGCGCAAAGGCGATGAGCGGCGCCCGGTGGTTGAATCGACTAGTACTGATTGTTGATGCCATGCGTGGGGTATCGATGTATGTTTTTCTGACAGGCAAACCAGGAAAAACACGAATTATACGTAATCCTAGGCCCGGAACCAGCCGTTTTGCTCCACACTCAGGCTAAAATTGTCACAATCAACTCCGACTGCTTAAGTAAGGAGGTCGGAATGAATGCCCGCTAGCGAAACAAACGTGCTGCATCGTGGCGCAAAACCAAGTTTGAATTCCCAACTCCTCTTTTTGAGGTGAACACCTGCGGCTCAGTTGAGCGAAATCACCCGCATCCCAATTCGCGGCAAGGTCAATGCATCGCTTTTTGTTCCCGGTCTCAACTTCTGGGCGTGGGCTCTTGCAGTGTCGTCCTTTCCCTTATGAAGGAGATTTGTGTGCGCTGGCGACTGTGGCGCACCAGGAAACTTCTCGGCGCCTCAACGGATTGAGCCCGAAATGGTAATTTGGGGCTCGCTACGCGATTAAGGTGCCATAAGGTTTTCTGATGCATCTAGGTCCGACGGACTCGGTACCATGTGCTTGATATATTTGCGCGCTATGATTCTTGTGATCTGCGGATGGCTCATCTATTGCTCGTTTAAAGTGGTTTTTGCGTAGTATGGTAGTTCCTGATTCAAGTGTCCCGGGGCCGCCTTCGGAGTTTGCGTATAATCATGATGCGTCAAACGTCAAAGGCTCTCGTTGTTTCTCCCAGTTCTTAGTAGTTGCATCCATTTAGCTTACAAAAGCTACAGTGTCGGACAGCAAAAATCGACAAAAAGGTTTAAAGTTGTAATTTTGTTAGAAAAGCTCAAATAAATACTTTTAAAAAATGTCATCCAAAAAAGATTGTCCAAAGGCAAATTTAATGCACGTGACTTGGAAATACCTCCAATCGACTCATTTTGATTGTCTGAGTCCGATCCCGGTCTCCGATTGGGCTGGAAAAATCTGTGAGGGTGTAGATAATAATGAAAATATTATACACCAACTGGGAATCAAACCAACAGACCTCCAGCACTCAGTCATGTAAGCAAAACACAATAACCACTACACCATCCAGGCTCACATTCCTTTCACTCTCAATGATATATGACTAGATGCCACGGGATAAAACATTTAAAATATAGTGAGCAATACCTAACCAAGTTATTTTTATTCTAAAATACACCCCTCAAGCGATATTTCCCACAAGTCCCATTTCTGCACTGTTGCCTGAGTTTGAATCTGACACTGTGACAACATGTGATGATTTGTGTGATGAATGTGACCACCAACTTACTAATTTGGTAGGGCATAATATAAAAAAAATTGAAAAAAAAATCGTCCAAAGGTAAAAAGCGTGGGAAAGTCTCAAGAAGTGTGTTTTTGGATGTTTTCAGGCCCCCTGATCACAATTCCGGTGTCCATTTTCCCTGAAAAAATCTAGATCGGGCGCTAGCGAACTTGTCGATTTTTGCTGTCCGACACTGTATCACCATGTGGATTTGACAACGTACCATATGGATCCATGCTGAATCTTGAAATCTGATTGGCTAGCGTGCATTGCCTGTCCTGTCAGAAACCGATTTGGAATAAGTTGTAGGGCCCACTGGTACACAATGATCGTAGCTTGTAGTTTCTTTGTTAACTTGTACTAGTACCATGACAGTACAGGGGATACCGTAGTAAAACGGGCTCGACTCAGAAACCTGGTGATGGTATCCTGGTAGCGTCCGTGCACGTCGGACGGGCACACTGTGAATGAGTGATTGTTGTTGCGCCCATGTGAGAGTTTAAGGGAAGTCCTGCCTAATGAGTTGGCATAACGTACAACGCTCGGACTCGGAAATGGGCACCCTGGAGCGCCTGCGACCATGTTCCGGTATGCGGCCCGGGCTGCCCTTCGTGACTGCGGTCCACCTATCCCCTCCACCTCGTCCGAGTCTGTCGCACACCAACGACTCAACGGGCCTAACCCCCTCCTCGATACCTACCCGTATTCCTACTTTCGTTGTCGGCCACATTGGATACTCCAATCACACGTCGAATCCTTCGGGTTTCTCGATCCCATGCGCCTTGTCTTACTTTGGATACTCCCTTTCGCCGTTCAGTTGTACCCTGTTTTTCCTCATTCGCTTTAACGCTCTGCCGGGCCTCCGGTGCAAAGTTTGCACCGACCCCTATCCAGACCACTCGTCGCCCTCCTGCTCTCCTCGGTCGCACTCTCGTTCCTAGTTGCTTTTTCCCGTTCTTCGCTGCGAGAGTCTTGCGAAATTTCCGAGTCGGTCAGAAGGGGTACAGTACAGCCCCATGCCGATACACCCAGATGGTGGATCCGTCGAGTGAGGGACGAAGGCAGGATAAGTGGCGATTCTGCGGACTTTGAGCCACTGTACGTAAGTCGTCCTAGACTATGATAGGCTGGGATGACTACCAATGGTGTATCACCAGACCGTCCTGAGCGTCCTCATGCTCTGCCAGTGCTGTATCCAGAAGCTCCCTCCATGTGTCAAGACAACGTTGGAGTGGTGTCGCATACCATGGACTGCAAATTGCTGTCCATCTGGGTTCCCCCCCCGAAGAGACGCCTGGTGCCCTTGGCGGACGTGGCGCGCCATCCGATCCTGGTACTTACGCCCCTACTATCACCGACCAACTGCGACCTGCTCATTCTCATCTCCGACCTTATCGTGCACAAGGAGATGCTTCGTGTCGACGTTAAAGCGACGCCTCGTGGACCTCAAGCCGCTGCTCACCTACGCACGATGCTCTTGGGAGGCAGGTGCGATCTGATGCTGGTACGTATCATCACCGACCAATTGCGATCTGGTTATATGCGCTAATTCTTATCTCCAACCTTGCGGTACACAGGGACTTGCGATCAGGGTCGACGATGCAGGGGATCTTGGTGCCCTGCACTCGTGCGTCTCGTCACTCTCACAAGTTCTCGTCCTCCCCCTTCACCAACCCTTTCAAGACCTCCAGTGAGCATTCAACCCTTCAGACATCATCCCAGCCTTCCTCTCCCTCGCAAAAACCCACCGGCTGATCCCCCGAAGAATGTCCCGCGCCCTCCGACGCCGCAAACATATTGAACCCGAAGATCTTCCACCCTTTCCGGATGGGCCCGAGCGGCGCCCCGCAGTGATGGCGGCAGAACTCGAGTGCAAATCGATCCCGAGCTGGATGGAACCCGAGTCGGGAATCAGGTCCTGGATCAGAAGAAGGTCCAGTTTCCGGTTCGGTTATGACGCATAGTACGTCGTGGAGGTCGAGCGGCGGTGGATGGGTGGCGGAGAGAGCGCATGGCATCGACTCGGAGGCGCTTGTTAGCGGCGTGGGGCACTTGCGCGCGCTGTACTTGGAACGTCCTCAGCACCTCGTTTTCCCTGTCCATCCATTCCCGACCGCCTCACCCGACGTGACCGATGCCACAGGACAGCGACCGCGCGTCCATGCCGCGGCAGGAACCATCCGCCGTCTCTCCGTTCTCCGC
>Ga0307510_10004732_pt1 | contig 16099 bp, 10 predicted proteins | sample 12_EM_MG_FD_207224 | JGI IMG/M metagenome (GOLD analysis project Ga0307510, IMG submission 207224) | Populus trichocarpa ectomycorrhiza microbial communities from riparian zone in the Pacific Northwest, United States - 12_EM | ecosystem: Host-associated > Plants > Roots > Unclassified | place...
TCTTCAATGGTGTGCTTGAGTGGCATGGAGATACTATATATCTCACGACTCCTTCATGAATCACTGGTAGAATTTAAATCCATGACCAATATATATTATCATTGATTTAAATTCTAAATTAAATTTTATTTTGAATTACTTTTTATATAGATCTTGTTAAGTTCAACTAAGTCGAAACTAATGATTTTTTTTTTTAAAATATCATTTTAGATTAAAAAAATAAATCTAAGTTGATATCCCGACTTAAATACATGAACATTAGAAAGGATCAATTCCAAACTATAGTTTTAAAAATTCCATCACTCTAAAAACTAATACCTATGTCACCTCAAATATTAATCTTCATGGAAAACACACACTAAATACATATAAACGTGAGAGAATCAAGCGTTGTTACTTGTTGGATACGAAAAAAAAAAAAAAAAAAACTATGAATCAACCCTTCAATGGCGCGAAGGGGTTCTTGGGAGATCTTATATTGACACGAAATGTCACTAGCCATAGCTACAAACACCAGATGACAAGAAGACAACGTCGAGAAAAGCCATATCAAATTAACATGCCCTACAAAGAATGAAGTGCAAATGTAGGATTCATGGGAAAGGCCTTTTTTCCTTTGTCATGGAGTTGTCAAAATGACAAAATCACAATCTTAGGTGGTATGGTGCTTCCAGGGTTTGGGGGATCGATTGGCATCAAGTACTTGTAATTTCATTTAGAAAGTGCCCCGCATCTTCTGTTTTTTTTTTTTTTTTTAATAGTAGAAAAGATATCCACGGTGCTTTTTTTTTTAAATTTAAAATTATTATCACTACCTCAATATCTAAAAATATTAAAAAATAATGAAAAAAATTCAAGCCAAACCTAGTAAATATGTTGAATCCATGATTCAAGACTAGATATCAGGATAACTTAATAGAAAAATAAATAAATAAACAAAGAATACTCATTTTCAAAAAAATAATTAAAAAACAAAATTTCTTCAAGTATTGTGTCAAATTAAATGCCAAAGATGCAATCAATAAATTTAATTTAATATAAAACTATAATAGGGCCAATCATTTTTTTCATCATAGAAAAGATATCAAGACGATGCGAACCTTGTAAATCCGGGTTAAACTCTCAAACCCGCAATTCATTAAATTCTTGATCCAAGCTCAATCCAAGAACTCAATACCTAAAAAATTAAATGTTGGAGGATGAAATCAATTTAAAAACAATCCCTACAATTTAATTTCTTCAATATTATTCCTCATTAGAAAAAGCTTCAATCTTATCTCTAATTGCCATTAAATACTTAACAAAAACCTAATGAAGTCTGGATTTCTTACTCTCTCTCTTTTCTTTTTTCTATTTTCATGCTTTCTCTCTTCTTTCTTTCCGGATTTCTATATGTATCATAATGTCTCATAAAAATTCTTCACAATTAAAAAACATAAAACATAAAAATTAGGTTCTTATTTTGTAATAAATTTTCATTATCCATTTAACATTTAAAACGTATAACATTTTTTTTTGTCAAATATAAGATCAGCATCAAAAAGTTTTAAACTATAAGGATAAGATCAAAAAATCACTCAATCTATAGGAGACAAAACATGGTTTCACTTATTTATTAAACCCAGCCTGAATTCTAGGGTTTATAAAAAAATTTAACATATGTATAAAATTTTTGCATAAGCAAGCAATTTGTATGCTATTATTGAGAGATTCTGGTGGAGAGTTTGCTGTCCATGATTATTAAAAGAGTGTTTACTACTTACTACAAGGAAGCATTTGGCCCAACATCCACATACAAACACACCTGTTGGCTGCTGATGAGTTGAGTGTTTTTGTGCCTCCTCGTGATCACTATTTCCTTAATTTTTAATTTTATTTTTTTATTTACTCCACCGAAAAAATTAAAGGCTCCAATCCCAAATGATGAATGTGAGCAAAAAGAATAGTCTTTGTTTGGACTTGCACAATAGTCCAAGCAGATGTCTACTGGGGTTTTAGCACACCCATTTGAAATTGGCCACGTACTGCACAAGATTTTGAGACCCAACATGAATCTTGTCAGAACTCACAAAACCCTTGATGATTTCCATGCAATTATCTACAATATTTTCGAGTTTTCTTTTTATTAAATGATTAGTGATTTTTATTCCTCATTGCATTCTTCCTTTAATTAGGTAAACAATGCATTTTAGGCTTTAGCTATATATTGTTATATATTTGCCAATAAGTGATGTAGAATATCTAGTAATAATGCATAATACTTATCCATTCACCAACTAATTATAAATCAACTCATGTTACAAATAAAAAAATCATAAACCATTCACGAATAGATATAATGACAATCATACTAAAAGTGTTTATTTTTGTGGTACAATTTGCTTTTTAAATTCTTTTTAAATTGTTTTTTATGAAAAATATTAAATTGATGCGTTTTAGGTATTTTTTAATGATTTTGATGTGTTCCTATTAAAAATATATATATTTTTTAAAATATTTTTGATACATTATTAATTGAAAAGTTATTTTATAAAAGTACCGTCCATCACATTACTAAATATACACTAAATTGGTTACATAAGATTTAAACTATGCATCTTTATCTATTTTAATCTCTTATGAATTTCGTGTAATAGTTTTTTTTTTAACAAAAACTAATATATAAAGTTTTAGTTTTTCAATGTTGTGTTTAGTTAGTATTTTATTATAAAAAAGACAAAAACATGTTTGGTTGCATAGATAAAGGTTGAGATATATATAAAAATAAATCTATCTTTAAAATAATTTTATAATAATTTTATATCATTTCAAATACAGAAAGGACAATAAGACATGTTCCATCTATATCAACTGTTTGTGATTTTTTAATTTTAAAAAATAACCAAATGCTCTTAAAAGTAATTCCTAAAGTGGAATAAGGAATTATGATATGCAGAATGCATGAGTGTAAACGAATTTCCATATGATAATTTTTATGAAAACTTAAGCTGTTATAATTAATATTAATTGTGCGTTGGGATCTTAATTAATTTGCAAAGCCATGTTACCAATTATTAATATCTTAAACAGTCAACTAAGGGTACGTAACATGATGCCGACCATGAGAAGAAAAATCAAGAGAACATGTGCTTTCCTCCTCTACCCTAAAAATAAAAATAAAAATAAAATTATGACATGTGATAAAATTAAGCACACAACTCTTGATTGATTATGCAAATGTTTATTTGTTTGTCTGTGATCACGCATGAAAACCAAATTTATGAAGATAATTATTGTTAATGATTATATATATATATAAGAGTTGTATATTGCGGGTTTATTTTTATTGTCGTAATTAGTTATATTTTTTTTAAAAAATTCCATATTAGGTAATATATAAAAATTTAAAATTCATTAACGATTTAACACACATAAATCCTTAGAAAACCAAGTTTTAACCACTTGAATAGGTTAGCTTACACCATTTTTTTAATATATAAAACCCAACAAAAAAAGGCCAAAGAGATGCCAAAATGAACTTAGGAAAAACATCACAAATCCTTAATTACATGATTTTTTTAAAATAAATCTTCAACGTTGGCAAGTATATATATGAACCAATCACATTGCTTTATTTCTGTGGTTAATTTTCTGTAGTCATCAATACCATTATTTATTAATTTAAACAAAACCCTTAAGAATTAATTAAATAATTATTGCCATCTTTGGTAAACCTAGTGAAAGGGACTGAATCACACTTACCAAAATTTTTTAGCAGTTAACTAATCCGTGTATTGAGGATGCTGTCTCACCCAATCATCTTTCTCTTCCATGTAATTATTTTTTTCTTAAAAGTGATTAATTAATTAAGCTATCAGTGTGACTCTCTCTTCCACCAAAGGTTCTTATGGCCAGTAAAGGGTTTTGTTTAATTTATTCCTTCAAAAAGGGGTTTAATTATTAAATAATTAGGAAGTTGGCTAGCTAGCAACTTGATTAAAATATTGTTAAGCAAAGTGGTTTCACTTAATTCTATTTATTAATTTATTTGGAAATTTTTAATTAACCTTATATGCTATGGTAACTACGAATACGCAAGCTGTTGACATTCATTAGTAAAATCAAAGTACAATATAATGAGTCACTAATTTTTAACTAAATTTTTATAAATTAAAAAGGACAATATGGTCTCGTAAATGTACTTAATCTAAAGCATTTGAGTTTTATTAATAACTAAACTCAAGATAATATGGGCTTAGAAAATATGTCAGATCCAAGATAATATAGGTCTAGCAAACGTGTAAGACTTAAGACACTTGAGTTTGAAAATCTACTAAACTCAAGGTAATATAGATCTGACAAATATGTCAAACCCAAGATATTTGGATTTGACAATCATCCAAATCCAAGACAATATGAGTCTGATGAAAGTGTGAAACCCAAAGCACTTGTATTTAAAGACTATCGGGTTCTACAACCATGTGTCGAACTATAGATGATCTCCTAGATTAAAAGTATTTTAGGTATGATAAACCATCATGCCTCTTCATCTAGAATAATTATACGAGTCATTCATATTTAAGATAATGATTCCCTTACACTTATAGGTGTACAAAAGATCTCTTAAAAGACTTACTATACTTATTATCTCATTAATGATATATATGTAATGGATATTTATCTCTTATTAATGCTACCGAAAACAAATGACTTTTTAATTTTTAATTTTTTTTTTGAAAATGACAAGGTTCAAGGAATACACCTGGCCATGACCAAAACCTTGAACCGAGCTGATTTCAATAACTTTGTTTTTTATGTTTCTTTTTATTTATTAAAAAACCTTCTTTTTTAATAGACACTCTTACATTTTTTGTTATAATAATCAGGAAAAATGCAACTTGGTGTGTGGTCTATATATATATATATATTGATGAACAAGTATTCCTACGGTTATATAGGAATTAAAGGAGCCAGTGATGGCATGCTAACATGCCATGGTCATGGTATATAAACACTTGCCATGGGGTCGTGATTCATATGCACCTATGTGATATAATTTTTTTTATATTATTACCTAACGTTTGCATTTGGTAATTAAATCATTTCCCCCAACTCATTAAATATATGATCTTTGCATTACAATTAGTACATTTATGAAAAAATTATTTTTTGAAACCTGATTTTGAACACCAAGTTAGAATTAAGAAAGAAACATACCTAACAGAAGTAAAATGTAAAATGTGCCAAGGCTCCTTAAAGATTAATCCTTGTATTAAACGAACTTAGGTTTCTGTCCAAATTGGAGTTAATATTAAACGCACCTCGCATGTAAACTCTCATTACATATATAGCCCTAAACACACGTGTTTCTCTTGTGATTTTTATATCACATGCTAATCACTTGATAAATACTAATCCTAACTTGATGGAAAAGTAACATAACCTAACAGGAGGACTAATTATTACTCTTAATCTTCTTCAAGGACAATATACTTTTAATAAAATGAATATATATAACTATTTACGCTTTGATCAATAGTTTAATAGCTATGACATATTTTATTTTCTCTGCCTTTATCGACAAAGGAGGATCAATTAATGAGGAATTGCGATGGAGGCTAGCCAGGTCCAAATGCCGAAGGAAGAGACGAGGATGTGGCTTAGTTGTTATGGTTGCATAAACTATATATATAGGCATTGCCTTTTTATAGACTAAACCAACTTATCACCATATCCTCCCAACTAATCGAATTTAATGTGCTGTTGTTCATATAAATTAATATTCAAACTTTCTTTTAAGTTAATGTATATTCTAGTGTTCCTTTCACTCGGGCACTACAATGCAGTATCCAGCTAATTATGTGTTTGAGAGTATGATAATAGTTGTTTTTTTTTAAAAAATTTGTTTAAAAATACATTAAAATAATATTTTTTGTAATTTTTTAAAAATTATTTTTGACAACAATATATCAAAACGATCTGAAAATATAAAAAAATCAAATTTAAATAATTTTTTTTTAAATTTTGATGAAACATGGTTTAAATCAAATTCCTAAACATGGTCTAATTGTATTCAATGTGCTCCCTTACTTATATCATTACCACAAAATTTTTAAAAATAAAATAATATTTTGTAGGTGTTTTCTAATTTTCTGATAATATAAATCGGTCGGACTTCTTTACGTATTTCCCCATATAAATGTATACTTATTACTTAGGAAATAACATGCTCAAGGCTTGTAAGAAAAGAGGAATAACATAAATCAACCACCCCCGTCAACATGGGATATGTGAAAATAAAAAGATCCATTATGAAAATACATCATCATTAGTTTGTAAAAGAGACGAAAAAGAAAGACTACAAGTTCTGAAATCTCGAGTTCAAATCTTTTTTTTTAAAGAAAAAAAAATAAAAAAAATATTTTTTTACACATATTATGTAAGTGTTGTAACGAGAGGTTATACTACTGATTTTTTATTTATTTAACTATAAATATATATTTGAATCAATTTACTTCAGTTTTATTCAGTCATGTCATACCATCGAACACAAAAATTTTAGCATTGAAGAGAACATAATCTTAAGCATGACCCAAATTTAAATGTATTAGCTAAACTGATCTATGTTTAAAACTTAATTAATCTTAATCAAGACTTTTCACCTGCTTTCCTACACCAATTACAGTGTAAATTCTCAACACACAAATTAAAACTCCCATCTTGCTGCCTCATCCATTGTTTTAAAACCCTAATCGTTCGGACTCACTTGTCAAGTTAATTCAAAACATGAGGTTTAGATTGAAAATAAAAATTGAAAAAGAGAAAATCTCGCCTCACTAACATGTTGACTTTTTTTATTGATTTTTTTGTCAAAATAATTTTGTTTTATTATTATTTTTAATTTTTTTTGGGATCGATCTTCCCAACTCGTGATCGAGACCTTACTCTAAGTTAATTCCGTATCGGGTTTTAAAACTATGACTCATCATCCCAACATATCTCCTAGGTAGCATTTAGTTACTGCATTGGAATATAAATATGTTTAGTTGATGAGACAAAGATAGAGACCTAAAAATAAATTTATCTCTAAATTTCTGTACTTTCAAAACATGAGGTACAAAGAAGATATGTTTTCAAAGATAATATTTTTTATTCTTAAAATATCCTTGTAAAAAACTCTTAATTTTAAAATTGTCCAATTAAGACATGTAAAGATAAAAATGATTATTATCACAGTTTTTAAACACAACTTGGGGATCGATTCAGGGCAAAGCTTGGGTCACTGGTCGATGCTTGAGTCATGGGTTGGGTTGACCCAGGTCAACATAAGAATAAAAATGGTTATTATCATAATTTGAAACCCGATTTGGGAGTCGACTCGGGGCAAAGCCCGAGTCATGAGTGTGGTTGACCATTGACCCTTGTCAACATAATAATAAAAATAGTTATTATCATAGTTTTAAAATTGATTTAGGGGTCGACTCAAGGTAAGACTCGAGTCATGTGTCGGGAGGGTCAATTCGGATTGAGTCGGGTCATCATAAAATAAAAGTGGTTATTATCAAAGTTTCAAAACTTGATTCAAAGGTCAACCAGAGGCAAGACCCGGATCACGGATCAAGAAGATCAATTTGGGTTGACCCGGGTCAATATAATAATAAAAGTTGTTATTATCATATTCTTAAACCTGACTTGGAGGTTAACTAGGGCACGACCTAGATCACGAGTTGAGAGGGTTAGCACAGGTTGACCCGAGTCAACACATGGATAAAAATGATTATTATTATAATTTTAAAACTCGACTCGAGAGTCAACCCTATGCAAGGTTCAAGTCACTGGTAGGGAGGGTCAATCCGATTGACCCAAATAAAAATAAAAATAATCAAAGCGACCTTGTTTTAACCAATTTTTTTTTCCAAAAAAGTCAATGATTTTTTTGTCCGGGTTTTATCCTGGCTTGGCTTGGGTTTTTGATTGGGTTAAGTCGAGTCAATCATTCATCTTTTTCTTAAACCCGAACCAGTTCAGGTCCCGGGTCAACCAATCAAGTCAGTCTTGATTTTATAACTATGGTTATTATAATATTATTAATTTCAATACTTAATATAAACTAAATTAAAAAAAATATCTAATTATTTTTTAAAATCTATAAGTTTGAAAACAATATATATTAAGGATAAAATAATTTTTTTATATTTTATTTTATTTTATTCACCGTAACTAAACAAAATAAAAAAATAATTATTTTATCTTATACATCACTACAAAATACAATTATATCTCTCTATCGTTTTTTATCTCCATCTATTCTGTGTATAACCATTAATCAAACACTTCCCTAAAAATAATAAAAGGCGGGCAAATCAGGAGAACTCCCTTCCCATTTAAAAAATACTAAAAAAAAAACCTCTCTTTCTCTGTAGTAAAAGCATGAAGACAGAGAAAACACAAGTATAAGAGACCAAAGTGGTGATTTCCAATCTTTTTTTTTGGTTGCAGAGAAGAGACTATGAATGTCACTTTAAAAACACAGAAAGAGAGAAAAAGATTTATAGAATATTATATAAATTAAAAAGAGTGAAATTCTAATACTTTTGACCTCCAAATGCACATGGCTTCTTGGTGTTAGTAGCTAGCTGCCTAGCTATAGTATTAGTATTATACCTTCTGTTCTCTCACGTTTTGTTTTTGTTTTTTGCCTTTCACATGCCCTCCTTGCTCTCTCTCTCCCCCTCTCTCTGTTAGTGGCTAATTATCCATTGAAAAGAATTGACTCAGTAGTTAAAACCAGGATCCAGATTCCTCATCATTAGATCTACAGTGAAAAAGTTTTCCCCCCTTAAAGTTTCATTTTCTTGTCTGCCCATGTTACTTTCTTGATCTTCTTTGCTTCTTGGTTGCATGAGCTTTGATTCAATCACCATTCACCAAGGTTAGTTGTTTCTTTGTGTTTCTTGAATTCAATGTTTTGGGTTTGAGTGGAAGTGTTTCTTGAATTGTTTTGTTTGATGGATCCTTTGCTTTGTACGTGAAAAGTTTTTGACAATGGCATGAGTTTGCGCTTCCTGTCCTTCAATGTTGTTTGAGGTGGAAAATGATGCAGCACAAGAAGCCCTTTATGTTCTTATAAATGAGAAAATGTAGACCAAATTCTTTTGCTTTGGTTAACTGATTTAACTCAAAGAATCCCCCTTTCTCTGTAGAAATTTTTGTTGCCATTTGGTCTTGTATAGGCTGTTCTGGCTTTTGTGTGTCAGCTTTTCAGTTCTATACTTTGTTTGGTTTCCTGGAAAGTGGTATTCTTCTCTCTTATTCCTTGCATAATTCAGCAAATTAAGCGATTATCAGAAGTTGTTGAAAAAATTCTGAATTGGGCCATACTATTTGCATTTTTTGATTATTTTTACTTTAATTTTAATAATTTGTTTTCTTTAATTTCAAGTTTGTTGTGAATGTCAAAGTGAAATAGCCTAAGTGCTGTTTCAAGTCTTGAATCAATTGGTTCAATATTTATCAGAGAATTTTGTTTAATAGATAAAACTACTATAGCCAATCAACTCTGCTTTTATTGTATAGCAATCCAATTTTGCTGTTATTTGTTGCTCTTGCTGCTGCTTCTGCTCCCTTATGTTCAAGATTTTGATGCATGATATGTTTGTAAATGTATATGTGATTCTCCATTTCTGAAGTGTAAGATGTGAGTTTTCTCCAGTAATTCATTTTTGCTCTGTTGGTTCCAATAGGAATTCACAATTTTCCTGTCAAAATAAAGTGCATCAGATTTCATGGTTTTGGATTTTCTACCACTGCCGTTTGAAGATTTTCTTATGCAAGTAACGGGTTTAAGAAGGTTGAAGTTTTTCATTGTTTCTGGTGAGTAGAGTGGCGCGAGTACAGTGGTTCAGTAGCCTTTGAATGATGGACGCATAAATTTGATGTAATTAGTTTAATGGTCTGCGAAATGGAGAATGATCAAATGGAGGACATGGACATTGAAGCCCTCTCTTCAATGTGGCCTGAAGATATTGATAGTTCAAAGCCATATGTAGAGAAGCCGGTAGGGGATCAAGACATGTTAGAGGAGGTTACCATAGTTGAGGGGCCAACTATAGTTGATTTCCATCATCTTGTCGAGCTGACGAATTACACTGATAGGGGCTCTTCTCAGTTGGCACATCTTGTACAACACTGGGAGTATAAACAGGCAAATGCAGTCCGCCTTCTCAGAGAAGAGCTTGACATCTTAAACAAACAAAGAGAGGAAGTTGAGCTCAAGAAATTGGAGATATTGGAGGATTTTCGGTTTGAGGAAGAAAGATACAGTGGTGATAAACGACAGATTTCTATTTTGGATGAAATATTTGATATATATCAAGATATTCCTCGGAGAAAAAGTGATATCATTGTTCAAAGCAAGAGAGTAGACATAGATGCCGAATTCGACACTGTCGCATACTGGAAACAGCGAGTAGTGCATTTAGAGAAATTGTTGGAGGCCAGTGTACACAGAGAGGAGTTACTGACAGAGAAGTTACAAGAAAGCATACAGAACTTGGAAAAGCAATCCTCCCCAGTTGAAGAGTTGACACAGATTCTGAAAAGGGCTGATAATTTCTTACATTTTGTACTTCAAAATGCTCCTGTTGTTATAGGCCATCAGGTATTATGAGTAAAGCAGACATAATCCTATTCTTTCTGCCTGCCTGCGCCCAATTTCTAGCTAAAAGGTCTGATTTGTTGATTATTTCTTTCAGGATAAAGATTTAAGATATCGCTTTATCTATAATCATTTTCCGCGTTTGCAAGAGGAGGTAAGAAATTGTGATCGAGGCAGGATTTCTTTTTCATTTTCATTGTTCCTCTTCAAAGGATTGCTAGCTAGCTCGAGTCACTGAATTACCTATCTATAATTCTATATTGTCCATTCCATTTTCAGGAAATTATAGGAAAAACAGATGTCGAAATTTTTTCAGGCGCAGGAGTTAAGGAATCTCAAGATTTCAAGAAAGAAGTTTTGGATAAAGGATTGCCTGCAAAGAGGGAAATCACATTTGAGACAGAATTATTTGGTTCAAAGACATTTTTGATCTATGTGGAACCTGTTTTTAGCAAGTCCGGGGAGACAATCGGTATAAACTATATGGGAATGGATGTAACTGATCAGGTAAATCATTCTTTTTCGTGGTTATTTAGAATCTTCTTGATCTTGCAAAAGAATAGACATTTATGTTCCTGGTTGCAAAACAGGTAAGGAAAAGAGAGAAAATGGCAAGGCTTCGAGAAGAGATAGCAGTACAGAAAGCTAAGGAAACAGAACTTAACAAAACAATCCATATAACAGGTTTGTTTTTTCGTCGACAATTTCTGTGGTGGTGACTTAAGAAGTTCAATCTGACTTTGTACCTCTGTACTTTTGCAGAGGAAACAATGCGTGCAAAACAAATGCTAGCAACCATGTCTCATGAAATAAGATCACCTCTCTCTGGAGTTGTTAGCATGGCTGAGATTCTCTCCACCACAAACCTTGATCGCGAGCAAAGACAACTATTGAATGTCATGATATCTTCAGGAGATTTGGTTCTTCAACTTATAAATGACATACTCGACCTTTCCAAGGTTGAATCAGGTGTTATGAAGTTGGAGGCTACGAAATTCCGACCACGAGAGGTAGTAAAACATGTGCTGCAGACTGCTGCGGCATCATTGCAAAAGATTCTGACCTTGGAAGGACGTGTAGCCGATGATGTTCCCATTGAGGTAAAAGTTTCATAACACAAAGTCGATAGAATAACTTTTAAGAATAACTTTAGATGCAGCATTGCTCATGAATATTGTTTTTATATAAATTGAATCTGCAATATCAATATTTTTGTGCCATTTAGCTCTGTCTGAAGGTAACATCTGTTACGATTTTAAATTAAAATACTAATCATGCTTTAGTTTTAGGTCATTGGAGATGTTCTTAGGATCCGGCAAATCCTCACCAACTTGATAAGCAATGCAATCAAGTTTACTCATGAAGGGAAAGTAGGGATAAAACTTTATGTCGTATCGGATCCATGTTATGGAAAAGCTGAAAGAAAACATCAGAAGTCATCTGCAGATCAGTCAACCACAAATGAGCCAAAGGAAGGCAAGCCTACATCCTCGTCTCAAAGTAGCAGCGATCGAAAAAGTTTCCACAGTACAAAATACAGTGAAGGTCCATATCCTAATCATTTGCCTAGCAATGAACCTCAAACACCGGTTAAGAATGGAAACACAATGGACGGAGATAAAGGGGAGGAACCTGAAGTACCTGGAACAACAGTGTGGCTTTGCTGTGATGTTTATGACACCGGCATTGGAATCCCAGGTACATTATCAATATGCTTAACTCTATTCTAAAATCATCTGCCTAGTCGAAGAATTGAGTATTTTCTTTCCTTCTTTTTTCTGTTTATCAATACTCTAGCTGTCTATTACATTCCAAGTTAATTTCTATTGTAGAAGCACTCATTACATTTCTTTTTGATGTCAGATAATGCTTTACCTACTCTATTCAAAAAATACATGCAAGTTAGTGCGGATCATGCTCGAAAATATGGCGGGACAGGGCTAGGCCTTGCGATATGCAAACAGCTGGTGAGTTTTCTGACCACCCAAGCCATTTGTGATTTGTACTTTGTCTGTAATAAACTGAAATTTGTATTCTGAAACTTTGATACAAACATGCTTTGATAGCTTAAATTGATGGGAAACAGAACATCGTGTGAATACAGATTTTGAGACAGCCTTCTTACATTTCTATGCATTTGGATTAGGTTGAGCTGATGGGAGGCCGTCTCACTGTGTCTAGCAAAGTGAAATGTGGATCTACGTTTACGTTTGTGCTCCCGTATAAGGTATCATCAACCTGTGATTCTTCCGATGATCCTGATGATCTTTCAGAGATGGCTGATCATGATGCTCCACTAGAGGATGAAACTGCTGGCTTCTTTCAGTTCCAACCACGTACTTTGGGCTCTCTATTCTCTTCTAATGGATCCACCAGGACTCAAAAACTGTTGCCACATAGTATTGGTTTCAGTAATTCCCCTATACTCAATGGATTCTCTGAGGATTCTTGCTCATTCCCTTCTGGTAACGTTAGATTGAAAGAGACAACTTCTGTTGAGGATGCCTGTTCTATGGTTGAAGTTGCCGAGACATTATCTGAACCTGAAAGCTCATTTAGTCATAGTCCAGACCGTGACAACGAGAATGTAGTTTGTAGAAGAAAACGATGTCCAGATGAAACAAAGAGTAAAATCCCTAATGGTACTAAAAACTGCAATAATCACAAAGAAGTGTCAGGTGACCCACCAGGGTCGTGTCAGGCACAAGAGAAATCTGCCACAAGTTCTCAGTGCACTTCTAGCAGCATTCCACAAGAACCAGAATCAAAACCAAAGCCTAAGATCCTTCTAGTAGAAGATAACAAGATCAACGTAATGGTGACGAAATCAATGATGAAGCAGTTAGGCCACACCATGGATGTCGTAAATAACGGAGTTGAAGCAGTGCGTGCAGTTCAGTCCTGTTCTTATGATCTCATTTTGATGGTAATTTCTAGATTCAAATAATTTCCACCACCTCCTTTTCTTTGTTCATGCTTCTTCTGATGAGTTTAGGTGTGAATGCAATTTCGATTAAGCTGAATACTTTGATTCTTAAGTTTCAGTAACCATGAATACAAATTTTGCAGGATGTCTGCATGCCTGTTATGAATGGTCTTCAAGCTACACAATTGATTCGTTCTTTCGAAGAAACTGGCAATTGGGATGCTGCTATTAAGGCTGGAATAGAGCCATGTGCACCATCTTCAGCTTCAGTACTAGATGGTCAGAGTTCAATTCATGATCACAAGCGGATTCCTATAATTGCAGTAAGCACTTCACTATCAATAACCCTTAAAATCTTGATACCCCATTTCCTCTCCTGATTCACTTGTAATCTTACTATCCTGAATATTATTAGCCACTTGTTAAATATTATTATCAATCAAAACACAGCAATGTGTCTTGGTTTCTATACTAGCCGATTTACGCCAGAACCACCGAAAGATGTCCTATTTTCTTCTGTCCGCGTACGCTAACAGATTCTGCTGGTGAATGTGCAGATGACAGCAAATGCATTATCAGAGAGTGCAGAGGAATGCTATGCAAATGGCATGGACTCATTTGTTTCAAAGCCCGTGACTTTTCAAAAAATAAAAGAGTGCTTGGAACAATATCTACCATGATTTCTGCTGTAAATTTGTGTACAAAAAATGCTAGGAAAGTTTTGTAACCAATGTAACATGTTCTTTGCAGCCATTAGTATATCTCAGTAGAAGTTGTATAGATCCATGTCATTACTTTTTCCCTTCTCCAAGATTATTTTAACATTTTTCCTCAAAGACTAGGTGATGATTTTAAAAGGAAGAAAAGAAAAGAAAACACGAGAGAATTTTATTATAATAGTCTGCTATTGTTGTCCAGACTTCAGTTACTATTTTATTCATTAAAACTTCATTACATTTATAGTAAAAACAAACAACCGCAAATCAGCAAATAAAATCTTAACCAACTAATTTGTTCCTACATACTAGCTCAACATTTATTTGATGATAACAAAATAGAAAAAAATAGGACTCCAGAAGGAGTCTTCAACACTCCTTGCTTCAGGAATTAAAAATTCCAATTTTCTGTCTTAGGAATTCGAATTTGCTTGTTGGAAGTGCCTTGGTGAACATATCTGTTAACGGATCTTCAGTTTTACAGTGAATTAACATAACCTCATCATTTTTCTACATCTCTTGTAAAAAAAATAGAGTTTCATATTAAAATATTTGGTTTTTCCATGAAACACTGGATTGTGAGAAGTTGTTATGGCTGCTTGATTACCCACTGAGATCTATGTAATTTCCTTCTAGTCCATGTAAAAATCACATAGAATCTTCTTGAGCTATAATGCTTGATTCACTACTGCTGTTGTTACTATCATTTCAGCTTCTGCAGTAGATTATGCCACAATGTCCTCCTTCTTTGATGACTATGAGAACATTCCTAATCCTAGGCTGAAAGAAAAAACAGGACTCATGGATTCCTGAAGCAATCTTCAACACTAGGCAAATCTCTGGGTTCTTGTTAAGTTAGGACTTGTAAGAAAAGGCAAGAAGTATATCACAAATATGAAGGTACAGAAGGTAATGGCAGATGCTCCTCAGTAACACAACTCAAAGAGATAAACAGAAGGCAAGAAATATAAAGTAACTCAATTTCTGAAACCCAGTTTAATCCTACCTAAATCTTAGTAAAATAATCACACTTACATGTATTTTTAATACAGTAATTCCATTTCTTTACAATGCTAATGACTACTGGTGTCAGAAGTGTCAAATGATAACCTACAAGTCAATTATTTTCATGGTCTATTTCCAAAGCTGCCGGTCTCTCCTGATTTCGGTTGGTAAGCTGATCGATATCTATTGCTACCTCGTGAGGTGGTTCCCTATTTGGACTAGAATCATAGCTTGCAGAAGATCGATTGGCTGGATATTCCGTGTCGACTGAATAGGCTGATGGGCTTGGCGCACACATAGTAGGCAGACTGATGCCATTTCTATCATTCAGATCACTTTGTCTGAAAGTACTGGATGTCGAGTCCCTTTGAATGAAAATTCTAAAGAAGTTTTCAATTCTACTCCATATTGAAGCTGTGGAATCAGAGGACCTCAAGACGTTTCTTTCTCGGTAAACAAACATGACTACGAAGATAATGAGAGCTAACAATGCAGCTAGTCCTGCAATTAAAAATAACCCCCAGAAACTCTTCAGACTAAGGCTATTAGATGAAATTGAGGAGCTGGATTCTGGACAAGTGCTTTTTTTGCCAAACCATGCACCCTCTATTTGCTTCATTTCATCTCCCTCGGTCACATTTAAAATTGCCCTCGATATATCAGGCACTAGAGGAGAACCTTTAGGGAAGACCTGAAGTTACAAAAAGAAAGGATACATGAGAAACTATGCACTTATTAGCCACAGAGTAAATGGAAATAACAAGATAGGAAAGTGAGCTTACAAAGCCAAAACCGCCGGTTTTAAATTTAGGATCA
>Ga0307510_10004733_pt1 | contig 16096 bp, 9 predicted proteins | sample 12_EM_MG_FD_207224 | JGI IMG/M metagenome (GOLD analysis project Ga0307510, IMG submission 207224) | Populus trichocarpa ectomycorrhiza microbial communities from riparian zone in the Pacific Northwest, United States - 12_EM | ecosystem: Host-associated > Plants > Roots > Unclassified | place...
CAAGTTGGCATGTGTGCTAGACCATGCGTGTTAGCGACCGGCGTTGCTGCTAGTGGAGGTGCAACGACCTAAAACTATTTTTTTAAGATTCCAACCATATATGACCGGAACAATAGCTAAAAGTTTTTAAAAAAATATCATGAGAGAAATAATTTACTTTTGGGAAAAACAAATTTGCATACAAATTTAATTTATAATTAATATCCATAATAATTAAAACATACAATCAACAACCATAATTATTTAACAAAGACTCTGATATCATGTAGTGGAAACGATAAATTTAAAATTTTTCAAGAGTCTCAGGAATTCCGTTAGATATATCTAGAATTGTTTAGGGTTTATACGAAAATTATATGAATATTAAATGTTCTTTTTAACTTTGAATAATTATTTTAAGACTAGGTTGTCGCAAACCACAAGTGAGAAATCTCTTAAACCTTTTTAGAAGAGAGGGGTTGCTACACCTTTGATAGTGCTAGCTTTTTTTTTGTGTTTAAGTGTTTTTGTATTGTACTATTATACTATCATGTATAGAAAATAAGAAGCATAACATTCTATTTATAGAGAAAAGTAAAACCCTACAAATGATAAAATATGAATTTGCACCTTATTATATTACATATATTATTTTAGGATAATTTTAGAAATTATCCTAGGTCTAAAATTGTAATCCCCTGTATTAATTATATTTTAGTCCTCAAGTCTAAAATTTATTTACAGTCAAGTCACTCTTGATTAATCATCTCATTTTAATTTTTGACCAATGATTCTTATATGTGTGACTTGTTAGGTTCCCTAATAAGTTGGCTCAAATATAAATCATAATCCTAAATAAAAATAGGATTAAATAAATTTAATTTAATTTAATTTATTATCAATCCAATAATTAATTGATTTATATTTGAAGATTAAGTATAATGTCTAACAACTTGTCATAGTCCTCTAAATATTAAAAAAGTTACAAGTGGTTTGACTTAACCTTTCAATGATTAGTTTCTTAATTTAATTATCATCCCCTAAGTATTGAGTATGTCTTTTTAGTTAAATCATTTTAGTTCTCAACACTATGATCATTGATAAACTCTTCTCAAATATCATTCCATCTTGGTCAAAGATTTAACCATCAATATTATTTGAAAAAATATGAAACATTTTCTTTAATTCATCTAGGGTAATGAATCATCTCTTGATAACTCAAATATCTTCATATAGTTTATGTTATATCCATTATCTATTTGTTTTTTTACCTTTGATTATGATAACATGTGGTTATGATCAAAGTATAATACTTTTTATATAAGATAACTTAGGAATTTTAAATCTAATGATTATTTACACAACTACCATGTGAGTCTTTTTATAAATATGGGTGATTTCTCCATATGAAATTCTCTTATTAATTAGTTCAGTATGCATGTTATCTGACAAATACTTATATATTAGTTATATATATTTCTCAAACTTTAGTTTACGAGGTTAACTATATTTTTTATAAAATAATAATTAATACGCAGTTTTAATAAAATATTAACAAAGAAACAATGACTTGCTCAATTTGGAATCAAGCCGAACATGAAACTCGACAGATATGCGTGTTCAACGATGCAGCAAATACAGCCAAATTTATGATTCCCTTGCCGTAATCTTGCTTTCTATCTACAGATCACAAGGAGAAAACGCAGTCCCCTTCTTTTAGAAATAAAGAAATACTTTTTGAGGCTTTCAATTTGAAAATCATCCATAATCTGCCAACTGTCAACACCATTGAAGATAAAACATCATAGAAAACTCCGAAGTACAACCAGTAATTAAGAGGATGAGAAGCTTGCCAGAATGAATTATTAGCATCTTCCATAACAGTTAATAACATTCTCTATCAACAATATATAAATGAGGAACCTGTCAATTACTCAGAATTCAGTGCATAAAACAGCAAAAAAAGCCATTCTCCGGCTGCTGATACCTCCTGCTCCATGCATAGATCTTTTTCATGGCAGAAATAGGTCAGCATCCAGGAACAGAAATTGAGATAGACCTTCCCAGAATCAATAGTTGACAAAAACAGAAAAAACAAGAAAGAATCTTCTCTCATCAGCACTCGAGTATTTTCCAAGAATCAATAATTGACTGGGAAAAAAAAAAAAAACAGAAGAAGAATTCTTTCTCGCCAATGCTAAGAACACGCAAGGAGCTCATTCGCCGTCACTTGTGATTTTTCTTTGGAAGTCTCAGGTTCAAACCTTAAGATTTCTTAGGAACTTCCTAGCAGCTAGCACAAAAAAGCAAGTTACTTATAACAGTTATAATAACTATTTTTCAACTACCTCTTGCAATGCCGATGCACAAGCTATATTGTTTAAGCATCCAGTAATGGAGGTCTTGACAAGACAAGGCAGGCTGCGTGTCTGGACAGGCCAGCTTGTAGAGATCGTCAGGCGCACGTCTGTGATTACTCTCTCGTTTTGTTCTTTTATATATACACACTATTTAATTGACCCGCGCGGGTCAGAAAAAATAAAAATAAATAGCGAAATGGCTTAGCCAACATGAATATGTAGGATTATCCAACTTTTTTTGTAAAATAATAAAATTAAAAGATGAAATTAAAAAAAAATTATGAATTAACCTGAGTTAACTAACTAAACCAGTAATTAATATAGGTCTTGATCTCTATTACATATAAGAATTTTTTATATAAAAATTCATTTTTCATCTAAACACATGTCAATGGGTTTTTTTTTATAACAAATAAGAATTCACTTTTTTGGAAAGAAAAATAGGGGTGGTGTGCTCCATTTTCAATAAAATCAATGTTAAATAATGGAATTAAAAAATAAAATTGGTTAACAAATATTAGTGTCAATTTAGATTAATATCTCACACTTGTGACCGAGGTCGTAAGACCGGGATCACCGCACTAGAAAAAAATTACAATTCAAACTACAAACCAAAAATATTTAAGGATGAAACCGGAAAAAAGTCAATTACAAAAATGATATAAAAAATAGCAATTAAAAGAATAAGGACCAAACCTAATATAAAAATTAAATTTCAATGGATGAAATTGAAAAGAAAAAATAATAATTAAAAGAATGAGGACCAAATCTGATATAAAAATCAAATTAAATAAAATCTCAAGGGATGAAATTGAAAAGAAATAATAGCAATTAAAAGAATGAGAACCAAATCTAATATAAAAATAAAATAAAATTTAATTTAATTTAATTTTAAGGGATGAAATTGAAAGAAAAAAATCAATAAAAAAAAGATCTGATATTTTCAAAGATTAATAAAAAAATAGGACTATAACTGAAATAAAAATAAAATGAGAGGACGCATTTCAATTTTTGTTTAGCCGATGCACATCCCGAGGCCATGTAAGAGAGAGAGAAAAGGGGAAAGAAAAAACTTGGTCGCCGCCAAACCACCGAGAATCACAATACATGCACCACTTTACTGGAAGCATCACCATGTGATAGTGTTGGTGACACAACGATCAAGCGTTTTTGGCCGTGCAGGAGAGAGCACGCTTCACTGGAATACAACAGCCTTTCTCATGTGCTGGCGCGTGTTCTTCAAACGAATACAATATATATATATATATATATATATATATATACTCAAATCCGATACAATAACGCACACACTTCTGTGATGAACCCAAGAAAAAGTAGAAGAAAACATATATGAATTTCTTTTGCAGAGAACACTGGTTATTGTTACTCAGTCATCCCTTCGATGACTCTACTCACATTCTACTCAGAATCCCAAGTTCCTGAAACATTCAAGCGTGCAAGTAAACTGCGTTATTTTTCTTATACGAAATGGCGAAATCTCTTTAAGCCATGTCAAAATTGCAAAAAACATATAATTAGTGCCACTGCCACTGTACGTAAATCGCAAAACCCTTTGTTTTGAAAATATAGTTGTAACTATAGTTCTTGGGCTTTTATTTAAATGTCAAACTATAGTTGTAAGCTGGATGACGACTATCTATTTTTTACTTAATTATACAATAAAAAATATAGATTAAAAAAATATTATCTGTCTAGCTGTGAGAATCTATGTAAACAAGGAGGAATCATGAAAATATGGAGATATAGTTTAATAACCTGATAACTAGATGCTAGATGACTAGAATTTATAGCTGCGTCCATTTACAACCTATAACATTTATGTCATCACACACTTGATATTGTCACTTTCTTGTTTCATTCTCAGTATCCCAGGGCAAAGCTTGCTGCAAACATGAATGTAGTACCCTGAAATGAACTGAAGCAAGAACTTTCAAAAGGAGGATAAAGCCAGAGGAGAGGATACATCTTTGAATATGCGAATGACGACCATAATGAAAGTTAAGGGAACCGTAGTATCTTCAACAACAACAAGAAGCCATGTACCTAGTGGAATAGGAAATAAAAAGTGACAGCTCTCCTAGCATAGAAACCTCTGTGCTTGAAGGCAAAGAGTATTGGTCCTCAGTACTGATCATCTAATTGTTCTATACCAGTTGGCGTCGACTAAATTTGCTATGCAGGGACCAAAAGACTTCATTATGCTAATCCCAACTTTAATGGCAGACCTTTACACTGATTGACAGACAAGATGGCTTTTAATCTGGTACTGTCTGCTCCATTAATCTTCTAAGACCTTGTTTTGGTAGCCAACTCTACTTTAAAGCCCCAGCAAACGAGTGATATCTAGATGTACGTAAAAATATGTACTGAATTTTATCAGCATAAAGGATAGGCACTGAAATGGAAAAACTGGCAAGTTTGACATGAGGCTGGGAAATAAAGAGAGCGATACAAGAGGCTGTTAGGAATGGTAATGTGAGTGTTGTGCAGTTGTTGATAAGGTTTGATCCGAAGTTGGCTTGTTTTGAAAATCATGCTGGCGAGCCTCCGTTGTTTCTTCCTGCTAGAGAAGGGAAGAGGGATGTTTAGAATCAGATTCTGACATCAACTCCATCTTCAGCTCATGGGGATCAGGGGGCCAAACTGCTTTGCATGCTTCTGTGATGGAGACACATTCAGGTAGTGTCCCGTGCTTGGAAAATTCTTTCTTTTAATTTATCCACATTCAATTCTATCTTTTAAATCCTTTGCCATTCTTTGGGTTCTGATGCAACCTGCTAGCTGTGATCAAGGCTTCAAATGACTCATACTAAGTAGATCTCAAGCTTTTGTGCAGTTGTAGTTTCATAATTCATTTTCCATGTGATGTCAGGTATCATGAAAATCCTCCTGAGACGACTCTATCAGGTTGCATCCCTTGGAGACCACAAGGCGGCTGAAAGACTGCTGGAATTTGATACCTGTAATGCGTATGTATTGAATAAAAATGGCCATTCACCCCTTCATGTTGCAGCCAAGAATGGCCATGCCAATGCAATAGAAAGAATTATTCACTGCTGCCCAGATTCTGGAGAGCTTCTGGACCTAAATGGCAGGTGTTCTTCATTTTTTCCATTCTTAGTAGAAAAGTAAGCGTGGTCAGGGGTGTCCTGGAAACAGCAGAACTACAATGGCTCATAAATCAAGCAGATAATGGATCTAAGAGCCAGAAATGAAAGCTTTTGGAGGAACACTAATAGCAATGGTAGCAGTATTTACAGCATCTTTCGCACTTGTAATATGCCTTAAGAAGTTCCTGAATTTCTCCTTGAATAAGTTTGTAATAAATGTTGTTTTTTAAAAAAAAAATTATTTAAAAATATATTAAAATATTTTTTTTTATTTTTTACCTAACCATGTTAAAATAATAAAAAAATACTTAAAAATATTAATTTAATTTTTTAAAAAATAAAAATCTAAAAAAATACGGTCACTTATGAGAATTAAATAAAAAGTGTGTTTCTATATATATTTCTCAAAAGAAATCTCTCTCTCTTTAGGAATTTAATAGAAATAGTATACCCAAAGTTTACATTTTTTTTTTTTTTTATCAAGCCATATACAAGTAATTCACATGGAGAAAATAATTTTCTGAGCTCACTTACATCTTGTCATTTCGAGATGGCAAGAAAGGGTTTTTGAGGTTACGAAAACAGAAAGCCTAAAACCCTCGGCAGTCCTCACATCTTGTCATTTCGAAGACAAAGCCACTGCTGCTTAATCATCCACCCCCACCAAATGCCATGCCCAAACCCAACAGCCTAAGTAATCTCTTCCGTGCCGCCTTCAAAACCACCAATACCTCCACCGCCTCCGCTGGTGACAGAACTCGCGAAAGCTTCATCACCAATCTCGAATCCAAAACACACTCTAAAAAACCCCCCAAACCAAAAACTTCCTCTGAGTCCGAAAAACAACCTAAAGCTAAAGCTAAACCTCAACCTCCTCCGTCACCTGCAGTTAATTCTAGCCTTCATGCTCTCAAATTAGAAGACTCCGATTATGGTACTTTTTTTTGTTCTTTTTTAACAAATGAGAATTTTTGTTACATTTTATTTTAATGTTTTGTTTTGTGTGATTAATGCAGAGGAGTCAGTAGCAAACCCGACAATGCAGGACATAACAAAGATTATAAATGGTATGTTTTTTTATTTTTTCTACTACATTAATCAGAAACAGGGTGCAATTTTTAGTAGCCAAAAGAAAGAAAAATTAGATGTTAAAGAATTGGTTTGTGTAATGTAATGTAATGTTATTGTTTCATTTCAATTGCCAAGAAAAGAAAATTAATAGAGTATTTAAGTTGTTAGAGTTCTAGTTTGGATATCTGGGTTCATTCAAGAAATGGGGTTTCATCATCATTATTTTTTTGCAAATTGGTTTTTTCTGTGTTATTATTATTATTATTATCATCTTGTTAGATGGGTTTTGATTATTTTTTGCAAATTGGTGTTTTTCATTTTTTTTTTCATTTTTTTTTGGTAGATGGTGTGAAAATTAACACACCGGATTCCGAAGAAGCAGAAGATGAGGAACTTGTAAAAAAAGCTTTGGAGATACCATGGCTTTCAAGATTGAAGAATAACAATATAGGGATGCTGCGAAAAGACGTGTCCCGTGAAAGGAAACAAAAATGGGTTTTCACATATAGTCAGGTCAATCATATTAACCGAATTGTTGATACATGTGCCGACAAGCTGGGGACAGATAATGCGATGGAGGTATTTGGAAAATTGGGAAGGGAAACAGGTTTGAAAGAGTTCAATGCATTGATGAAGAAGTACATCGAGCAATGCAGGGAAACTGATGATGAGAGTGTTGCAATGAAACATATTTCTGCAGTTCTTCAACTTTTTAAATCAATGAAGGAGCAGGGTTTCTCGATAGAAGAGGAAACTTATGGTCCATTTCTTATACTCTTAATTGATAAGGGTATGGTGGAAGAATTCCATTTTTTCTCTGACATTATCAAAGATACAAATCCTAGTAAAAATGCACGATTAGGTTACTACGATATGCTGTTATATATTGGTGTCAATGATGAAGAGAAGATTCAGGAACTTTGCAATTATATTTGTATTGATGATGGGGACAATAATATCAGTTTACGAGGTATGTGCCTTTTGTGTTGGTCTACCTTAGAAAATAACTATTATCTGACATATATGTTTTCAATCAGCATGTTGAGTGTCTGGAAAAAAAATTGGCAAATCATGTTCTCTTGAGCCCTTTATGACACAATCAACTTTTGTGCATTGGGCATTAGTGATAACTACATGATCTTATTCCTGTTGCAGAAAATTATTTGCTGGCGCTTTGTGAAAGTGACCAGAAGAATTACCTGTTGCAGCTCTTAGAGACTATGGATATAACAAAATTTTCATCGTTGGACCATTCAGCCAGTATCTTTAAATCCTTAGGGAGGCTATCATTGGAGTCCTTTGCAAAGAAGTTCCTTTTGGTGCTCAAAAGTTGTGGTATGTTACTTATTCTATTATTTATTTGAAATCGAGAATGCTGTACTGATTATTTATTGAAGGTCATGAATAGCTACTGATAGCTGGAAACTGATTTGCTTTTCTAAATCAAAATAAAAGGTGTTGGCATCTTGAACTTTTTCTAAGATGTCATTTTTCAAATTATCATTTCATAGCTACATTTTTCATACTAGCTTCTTTGAAAATGTATCACTTCTAAGAAATTAATTCAATTGGATTGCCTCCAATGACCACATTGTAGAACCCATACTTTTAATTCACAGCCCTCTGATACAGGATCTCTAGAGGATCTTTTTCACTTTCTTTTTTTCCCTTTTAAATGAAGATCTTAAACCAGACTCTAGTTCTGGTATCTGAAAGAGACTGAGAATGTATGAGATCGGATGAAGACAAAGCATGCATTTCTTCTTGACACCTTCATCTTATATGCATTGTAATGTATTACTATGATAAAGTGCAGATTATGGAGCAGAGGATATCTCAACTCTCATCTTTAGTTATGCTACTAGCATCCCAAATTTAGTGGTGAGGAACTTCTCATGAATGCTGCTGGTAATGTCCTCAAGGCCATGATTCTATGAGGCACAACTGCTTAAGATGCAGTTTGCTTCTTTGAAACAAGCTCATTCTGAATAAACTTGAGGGGAACTTGAATGTTGTTTGCATTTATAATTAGTGTCCAATAGTAAGCTGCTTGTGATTGATTCATAAGCATACTAGTGGTATTGTGATGTTTCAAGATTTTTATTTTCTATACGCTTATTTATTTACTGTCTATTTGGGTTAATAAGGTGGTGGTGATGAGCCAACTTTGCTTTTAGTTTGATCATGAATTGGGAAACTAATGAGTATGAAAATAATTCGCTTATGGTAACTGCAAGTTTGGTAAAAATGGCTTTGCTGTGCTTATCAGAAAGTGATTCAGAATGTAAGCTGTGGAACTGGTAAAAATTGTCTGATTAACTACTTATTACATAATAGGACCTAATCTAGTTTCAAGGAGATCTATTTTGAGAGTCACTTTTGACTAAATTTTTTCTTCTGTTTAATTGATAGGAGGGCATTAGTAGTCATTGAATGGGATGCAAGATTGGTACCTGGGCAAGCATGAAAATGTCAAGATTTATTGACACTTTATGTCATTCAGACTGGTGCTATATATTAGAGCTCCTCATCTGGATTATGCCATATCAACTGTTTTAATGTTATCTGTCACTGTGGCTATCAGTATGTGCAATTTGTCAATCACAAGTGGCTGTTTTTTCATCACAACATCACTCCTTTGTCCTTACTTTTCACTTCTCTTTTCATAGGGCATGGTGTTGATTTCTCTTGTTTGCAATACCTTGACAGTAGTTGGATATGTTAACGGCCAAAATTACCATATTAACTGTTCTGTAACTCTGTCTTAAATTCTGTAACAAATACATATGAACTCAGATATTTTTAGTGTTTGCACTATGGAAAATCCATTTCAATGTCTTTATGCATGAGATTTTAAATTGGCTTTTAAACACGATGAATGTGATGTTGCCTGTTGTAGGTTGAGGATGTTGTTTCAAAATTCAAAACCTTGCACATGATAATGAAGATGAGTCCTTCTTCAACTTCATATGAGAAGCTCGTCGTATACAATTGTAATTTACTTAAGGTATGGCCTAATCTTTTTTACTAAAAGGGAAACAGATATTCAAGGTCCTACCTTCTTCAGGTTGCGATTCATTTGAAAAGTTTAAAATGGGAATTCTCTTCTTGTTCAGGGACTTAACTGCTTAAGAACCCACATCAAACTTATAAAATACTATCTATTTCCATATATAAAATTGATCTATATCTGTTCATCTTAATGCAGGTGCATCTTGCTCTTGATATAGTAGACCAAATGTGTAAAGAGGGTTTAACCATATCCATAAACACAATACATTCAATATTGAATGCTAGTGAGGAGAGCTTTGATTTTAATTTGGTATGTTTTGTTGACTCTACATATCTTGGCATTATATATATATTATATTGGTCATTTGGATACACTAGTCCATGTCTCATAGTGTGATCTTACCTCACCTGAGGCCACCAGAATTGACCTTTGAACTCAAGTTTGATTATGTTACTGAGTTTCACTGATGCTAACCTGTGTTTCTTAATAGCCGCAGATGCGCTTACAAAATAACATTATGCGTCTTCTTTGCAATTCAGTTCCCATGAATCATATTTGCTGTTTACATTATTTTCGGCTTTATTCTACTATATTATCTATTGCTCTGAATTGTTTTTTCATGCCTATCTTTTCTCACCTTGTTTGATGTTTAGGTTCGGCGAATCTATTCATTGATTTATCACCTGGACTTGACACCAAATAATGAGACATTTAGGAGCATGATAAGTTTAAGTGTGAAAATGAAAGATGTAAGTTGCTAGTGGCTCTCTTTCTTGCTTGCTCTCTGCATGTGTATCTGCTGGGCTGTGCACTTAATTTTATTTTCATTTCCTATGCTATCTTTTGCAAAATGATATTCCCATGTGCAATGGTTATTTATTTTTCTCCATCTCTTCCTATTCAATGCAGTTTGAAGGTGCATATGGTCTGCTCGATGATTTGAAGAAATTGAATTTGGCACCAACGGCCAGCATGTATAATGCTATAATGGGTGGATATTTTCGAGAGGTAACTTAACATCTCAAGATATTCTTCCTGCTCTATCTCGTGTGTTTTTTTATATTTTTTTACTGCAAGTTGGTTTTGACTCGTTGCACAACTTGTGACATTTTCTGCAGCTTTGTTTTATTTGGTACCTCATTATGCCAGTTAATATGGATGTTACATCTTCTGCAAGTATACTTTATATAGTTTTGACCTGTACATGGGATAACTGCTAGTTGCCTACTTTTACAACACTTGAGAGAGAGGGGAGAGGGATGGACATGTGGTGCAAAATGAGGTAGAGGTTGCACCTATTGGTGGGAGGTGAAGGTGGTTAATGATATGCGGTGCTTTTGAGTGACTGGATTTGAGGCAAGGGAGACACAAACACAAAAATATAGATTGAAGGTAGAGGGTGATGTAGCTCAAGGTACTGCCAAGGAAAGAGAGTTTCTTTTTATACCATTTTATTTCTTCATGTCCCAAGCTTTATGGGATGTAATGACCTTACTACAGATTCCTGAAGAAGCTAGGGAATAGTTGCTAGATATGTTTAGGACTGCATAGTTTATTTACTTTTTTCCCGTAAATTTATTCATTCACGAAGGAAAACTAATTGATTGTATGCAAAATAAGGATTCATGTAATAATGTCACTTTGGTGGGACGGGGACTTTTATTCATCTCTAGTACCATTTCAGATATTTTTCTTTACCCTGTAGTTATGGGTCTGATTTGTAATCACATGAATATTATGATTGTGTAAACTTTTCTTTATTTGTTAGCTCGAACATTTTCCTACAATATTGAGTTGCTTCTCCTATATACGTTGATGCTACAGATATGATATTTAACTAGCACAAAACTTCTTATGTTACACTCTAGATTTTGTTATTCTTCTTAACCACATGCTTTTTTACTGTCTTCCTCTTATGCCGAATGATCTTCAGAAAAACATTAGGGGCGCGTTGATGGTTCTCAAGCAAATGAAACTTGCAGATGTGAAACCAGATTCGTCATCTTACAGTTATTTGATAAGCAACTGCAACAATGAAGAGGAAATTATCAAGGTAGTTTGAGACTTGCATTTTAGTCAAGGGGTCATGTTTCCCTTTCTGTATGAAAGGAGTACAAGCTAATATTCTTGTGTACTTGTCGACTTGCATACTTTTAAATAAAAAGAGTGCAGTGTCAATACATCTCAAACACAACACATTGTGGATTGCCATCTGGTTATTTTCTTTCAGTATTATGAAGAAATGAAGGTTGCTGGAATTCAAGTATCGAAGCAAATTTTTATGGCGCTTATTAATGCATACGCAACATGTGGGCAATTTGAGAAGGCCAAACAGGTAAGCCGTGTGTAGATTCCCTCAACCACCACATATTTTCAATATAATTTCATCACTTTCTATCCTTTGAATTGTTCATAATTTTTTTGTGAACGCTTCTTCCACGACCCTGTTTCCCCTGCCAATCCTATGGCTTCTTTGACAGGAACCTCTCTAGCTGACATTCATCAAGCTCACAAAAGCTCTTTTGTTATGATTTTCTAGTTTCTTATTTTCTTTTAGAGGATGCCCATCTTTCCTTTTGTGATCCCGTCCTCTATTTCTTCTAATAAAATTTTCTTCTTGTATCAAAGGGGAAAAACCCAGTATTAATCTGTTTCCTCCCTATTTAGATAATTTTGTTTTTTAAGGTACCCATATCACTAAGCAGTCTTTATGATTCAAATAATATATGTTGTCTATGGTTATTTAACATATCCAATTCAATGTGGTAGGTACTCCTAGACAAAGAGTTTCCAATTAAACACTTAAACGAAATTAGAAGTGTGCTCGTCTCAGCTCTTGCTTCACATGGACAAATGACTGATGCCCTTAATTTGTATGAAGAAATGAAGCAAGCTGGATCCAATCTGGAACCCAAAGCTGTCATAAGCCTTATAGTAAGGTTTTTGTGTATACATGCTTTATGCCCTTTGTTGTGGACAAAAATGAGATTCTTTCTAAGATTCTACTTGTTTAGGAGCACGTTGATTCTGAAGGAGAACAAAGCAGACTGCTTAAACTACTGGAAGAATTGGATGATCATAATTATTGGGTGGATGGCTGTTTCAGAGTTATCCTATATTGTATTCGCAATAAGGATTTAAGGTAAACTAACATTATGCTTTCACTTTCTTGAATGATCTATCTGCTTGACCAATTGCTTTTGTTTTTTTCTTGGGTTTTGCTTAATAAGGTCATTATATTTTAAATTAGGTCTGCTGTGGATTTGCTCAAGCAACTCAAAGATAGGTTCTCTGATGATGAATTGGCAATGGAAGTTCTGTTTGATGAGGTTTGCTTTTGGCTGTCCCTAGACCACCTTTATTTTAGTATGTAGCTCTTCAAATGTAGATGTTTGTCTCATTTTCATTTATAGCATAACCTTTGGCATACTGATGTTCAGACACTAAAGTTTTTGTGTTGTGGAGAAACCTTTCATATACCTTAGACTGTATTACTGTGCTGTTTTCTGAAAAATGTGGATTGCAGTTTGTGAACTTGTAGGGTTTTTGTTTTCATTTCTGATCTGTGATTTGTAATGCGTTATGTAAACCTATGGATTTATGGAGCTTAAGGTACAAGATTTTACCGTTCTGACATAATGAAATCTACTCTCTGGTTTGACTATCATTATTTTGTAGGTTTTCTCACAAGTTGCTGAGACAGAGCCTGCAAATGTGCGGATAGGCATGGACTTGCTTCAAGCCATCAAGGATGAGCTCGGTGCTTCACCTTCACGAAAGTGTCTTGATTTTCTCCTTACTGCTTGTGTTAATGCCAAGGATTTGGGTAATTCTCTCTTGGTTTGGAAAGAATATCAGGCAGCTGGGCTTCCTTACAATGTTACGAGTTATTTAAGGTATTTGATTCGTGTCCCATTTGTTAGTTCTAGGCTTCGGTAAGATGGAAATGTTTAGATTCAAACTCTTGGCCTTATATGGGGTTTTTCCCTTTGATGCTTTGTAGGATGTACCAGGCCCTTTTGGCATCTGGAGGCCACGTATCTGCAAAGGTTATGCTAAATAAAATTCCAAAAGATGATCCCCATGTTCGCATTGTAATCCAAGAATGTCAAAGAACTTATATTGGGCACACTTCTTTAAAGGGAGAAAAGAAAAGAATCAAGGAAGAAGGAAGAAGGAAAAGGAGTGCTTGATAAGATAGGTTACAATTTTGATGGGTATTTGAAAGAAAACAAATCAAGGCCCTTGTAGTTGTATCAGATCATTCATTCATATATTCTTTGCAATAGTTATTAATAAAGATGACATGTTAAAGGCCACGCCTCAAGTTAAGAAACGGATTTTGCTCTGTATTGAGCTGAGCTCCATGTTCGGGAAAGAACTTTGGGCTCGTTGTCTGTTATACGATTGGGAGCAATGGCTGTGAATGAAGTCTTTAAATGCCTTTTCAGTAAACCTTAGGCAAGCTTTGTTTTCTGATCTTGGACATAAAATATGGAAGCAGTGATTGTAAGACTTGCTTGCCAGCTAACAGTGCAAGTATGCAGAATCTAGGATGAACTTTCCTGAAGGAACCATCTCTTGTCTGCAATTATGAGTTATGAATAACATAGCGCTTGGGATTAAGAGAACTCCCTTTTGTAGCAGGAGGAATCTCAGATATTAGATTTGAGCTTGGGGAGCTATAAATTGAGGATTTAATTGAGTTAGTAATCAGTACATGGAAAATGACAGATAAACAAGCAAAAGCGAGCATTAATACGCATGCAAGACACAATTTTACCCCTTGCCCTTTAGCATCTTTGCGACCCTTAGCTTCGGTGAAGTCAAAACATGCTTTTTGTTTTATTTTTGTGTAGGCAGCTAATGGCGTAGCGACCATCACAAATTAATGCTCAGTGTTAATTTCTTTATAAATAATATTTATTTTTCTCCTTACTCTATATTATTAATTCAATTTTCACAAAACACCTACAACTTTATACACCACGAGCTATTTGTAATAAGTTGACATAACTATCATCTATAAATAACTCTGGTCAACCATAAAATATTAAATCAAGCTAGGCAAGTAAAAGTCATTCACAACATATATTATTCTTACCTTTTTTTATATACATTTTTTTCTTGCTCCTTGCATATATATATATATATATATATATATTAAATCAAGCTCCTAAGGTGGTCTTCACTTATGCCATTAGAATTGTCTCAATGGTGGCATCCTTATGAATATATGGGTGTGAAGATACAATGTAGCTTTGCTGACTCATTCTTTTATTCTATCTTCTCTCTCTCATCTTATTAATTTTAACTTTTTACTCTCACCAAGATAGAAAAATGGTTGTCAATTGTTTTTTTATCAAATTTAATTTTTATTATTTTAATTGTTATTTTTAGAAACAATTATTTTTTAATTTTATCTTTTAATATTGTATTGATTAAGAATTGGGCTTCATAATTTTTTTTGTTTCCTTCTTATAAAGCTATCTCGATCTCATGATCTGAGTCGTGAATTTTACAGGTTCAATCGGGTTTACTTAGGTCTTTTTTTATCTTTTTTATTAATTGATTTTTTTTCTAATTTCATCACTCTACATTGGATTGGTTATAAATTAAGTTTCATACTTCTTTTTTGCTTTTTATTAGGTTATACCGGTCTCAAGACCCGAGTAATGAATTTAACAGGCAAAGAAAGTTAATTTTGGTTTTTTTGTCCTTTTTTTAAAAACTGATTTTTTTTAATTTTCTCCTTCAATATCGGGTTGGTTATTAGCATCCTAATTTTTTTTATTTTCATTCTATGAGAATATCTTGTTCTTATGACTTGGATCTCGTATTTAGTAAGTTAACCAAGGTTGATTAGGGTTTTTTTTTATCTTTTTTTAAATTGAATATTTTTTTTAATTTTATTCTTCAACTTTTTCTTGTGATCCAAGTCTCGTATTTGGTATTTTTTATTTTTAAAATCGACGAAGATAATTTTGAAAAAAATATTACAAAAAAAAAACACAAAAGAAATTGGAAAAAAACCATGTGAGGAAAAACTATATCAATTCATAGTGTTTTGTGAGGAAAAACTTGTATTTACTTGTAATTGCAATTCTTAACCGGCTTGATATTTAAAAAATAAAATTGACAAAGATAATTTTAGGGAAAAACATAACAAAAATAGAAAAAAACCATGTGGGAAAAAACACTGTAGCAATCAACAGTAATTTTCAAGGAAAGTTACAGTGTTTTCCTCACATATTGTAACTGTAATTTTTAACCAGCTCAATATTAAAAAATAAAATAAAAAAAGATAATTTCGGAGAAAATCATAAAGAAAAACCATGCGGAGAAACAGTGTAGCAATCAACAATGTTTTAAAGAAAAAAAATTACAAAACTAAATTCTCAATCAGCTCTATATTAAAAAAAAATCGACAAATATAATTTTGAAAAATAAAAAAATAAAATAAAAAAACTATGTGGAAAAACATCGCAGCAATCCACAGTATTTTAACCAGGTCAATATTTAAAAAGTAAAATCAACAAAAA
>Ga0307510_10004734_pt1 | contig 16095 bp, 7 predicted proteins | sample 12_EM_MG_FD_207224 | JGI IMG/M metagenome (GOLD analysis project Ga0307510, IMG submission 207224) | Populus trichocarpa ectomycorrhiza microbial communities from riparian zone in the Pacific Northwest, United States - 12_EM | ecosystem: Host-associated > Plants > Roots > Unclassified | place...
GGGCAGTTTTTAGTTAGCAGTTGGCAAAGACAAATGAACTAATGAACAAGTGATCTAATAAACTATACGTCATGATAAGGAACTATTTAAAAATCGCGTGGAGAAACCTTATTAAGAATAAGGCTTCTTCCCTGATCAATATCGGAGGGCTTGCAGTAGGTATGGCTGTAGCGATGCTGATCGGTTTGTGGATATGGGACGAGCTATCGTTTGACAAAAACTTTAAGAATTACGATCGAATTACCCAGGTATTGCAAAACAATATGATGAATGGGGAAATAGGCACCGGGCATAATGTGCCCTGGCCGATGGGTGACGAACTCCGTAAAAGTTTTGGCAGCGATTTTAAATATGTTACTATGGCGACGTATAATAACGGCCATATTCTTACCCATGCCGACAAGAAGCTAACCAAGAACGGAACTTATTTTGAACCATCTGCCCTTGAAATGCTGTCCATTCAAATGGTTAAAGGAAATAAAAATGCGCTGCATGATCCTTCATCCATCCTGCTGTCAGAGTCAACAGCCAAAGCCTATTTTGGTAATGCCGATCCGATGGATAAAGTGATGACGGTTGATAATAACCAGGTTGTAAAAGTAACCGGTATTTACAAAGATCTGCCTGAAAACTCTTCATTCTCGGGGGTAGATTTTATTTCGCCGTGGGAGTTATTTTCAAGCTCCGCTGGATTAAAAAAGCAGGCAGACACCTGGCGCTGCAATTGTTATTTTACCTATGCCCAGGTAGCAGATAATACTGACATAAACAAAGTATCGGCAAAGATCAGGGATATCAAAAAAGATAAGGTTAATAAAATTGAACTGAAGCAAAAGAACCAGGTCTTCCTTAACCCGATGAAGAACTGGCATTTGTATTCTGATTTTAAGAATGGAGTTATTGTAGGCGGTCGTGTCCAATATGTTTGGCTATTCGGCACAATAGGCATTTTTGTATTGCTGTTAGCCTGTATTAATTTCATGAATTTGAGCACAGCCCGTTCCGAAAAACGGGCAAAAGAAGTAGGTGTCCGCAAGGCCATAGGCTCATTACGCAGCCAGCTCATCTACCAATTTTTGAGCGAATCGCTGTTGGTGGTTGCCTTTGCTTTTATTTTTGCTATAATTCTTGCCCAGCTCAGTCTGCCCTTCTTTAACGAGGTAGCCGGTAAGAAAATAACTATTCCGTGGAGCAGCCCTTTGTTTTGGTTAGCAGGCATCAGTTTTAGCCTGGTAACAGGGCTCATATCGGGCAGTTATCCTGCACTGTATTTATCATCTTTTCAACCGGTCAAAGTATTGAAAGGAACGTTTAGAGTTGGGCGCTTAGCAGCTATTCCCCGTAAAGTGCTGGTCGTAGTTCAATTTACGGTTTCCGTCGTGTTGATCATCGGGACAATTATTGTTTTCCGTCAAATACAATTTGCTAAAAACCGACCCGTGGGCTATAGTCGTGCAGGTTTGATCACATTGCCAATGGTCACCGGCGACATTCATAAACAATTTGCTGCGGTGAAGGACGAACTTGAAAAAAGTGGCGCAATTATTTCGATTGCGGAAGCAGGAAGCCCCACTACCGGGAACTATTCCAGCAACAGCGGCTTCGACTGGAAGGGCAAAGATCCGGGGCAGGCTGTTGAATTCCCGAACATTGATATTTCCCCTGACTATGGCAAAACCATTGCCTGGCAATTTACAGCCGGGCGTGATCTATCTGCCACATATCTTACCGATTCACTGGCGTTTGTGATCAATGAGAGCGCAGCCAAATTTATGGGCCTCAAAAACCCTGTCGGAGAGACCTTAAAATGGGATGGGGTATCCTTCCATATTATAGGTGTGGTTAAGGATATGGTATCCGAGTCCCCTTATTTCCCGGTAAGACCAACTCTTTTCCATTTGTTAAAGGGAGGCGGTGATTATGTCATCCTAAGAATCAATCCAAAAATAAGCACGAGCGAGGCACTGGGTAAAATAGAAAAAGTTTATAAAACATATAACCCGGCCCAGCCATTTGAATACCAATTTGTGGATGAAGAATATGCAAAAAAGTTTGGCGATGAAGAGCGAATCGGTAAACTGGCTTCCTCATTTGCAAGCCTGGCCATTTTTATCAGCTGCCTGGGCTTGTTTGGTATGGCATCCTTTATGGCCGAGCAGCGCGTTAAGGAAATCGGCGTGCGCAAAGTATTAGGGGCATCCGTGTTTAACTTATGGGGAATGTTATCAAAAGATTTTGTAGTGCTGATTTTTATTTCACTGTTGATCGCATCACCCATAGCTTATTATTTTATGCATAACTGGCTGCAAAATTACCAATACCGCTCTGACGTAGCTTGGTGGATATTTGCAGTAACCGGCGTTGGAGCTATGACGATCACCTTACTTACCATAAGTTACCAGAGCATAAAAGCCGCTTTGGCGAACCCGGTAAAGAGTTTGAGAAGTGAGTGAGGATAGTTGGTAGTTTTAAGCTGAGAGTATGCCGTTACCAATAAACTAATGAACCAGTGAACTAATGAACTAAAACCATGATAAAGAATTATTTAAAAATCGCATGGCGTAACTTGTTAAAAAACAAAGCGCACACCTTTATTAATGTTACCGGCCTCTCTGTCGGCATGGCGGTGGCTATGCTCATCGGACTGTGGATATGGGATGAGTTATCATACGACAAGTATTTTCAAAACTATGATTGCTTGGTACGGGTAATGCAACACCAAACTTTCAATGGCGTGCGTGGTACGCAAAATTCGATACCGCTGCCTTTAGGGCCAAAATTGCGCGAAAACTATACCGGTCCTACCAAAGATTTTAAGTATGTTGTGATGTCGACCTGGACACAGGGCCACATACTTGCCTATAAGGACAAAAAGCTAAACCAGTCCGGCAATTACATACAGCCCGAGGCACCCGACATGTTCGCCTTAAAAATGCTGAAAGGCACACGCGCAGCTCTAAAGGACCCTTCATCCATCATATTATCGGCAAAGCTGGCCAAAGCGCTTTTTGGCGATGCCGACCCGATGAATCAAATGGTTAAAATCGACAATAAAAATCTTGTAAAAGTTACTGGAGTATATGAAGACCTGCCGCGTAACACTTCATTTAACGATATGGCCTTCATTCTTCCGTGGGACCTATATGTAACTACTAATGCATGGGTCAAGAATGAATTATCCGAGTGGGGCAATAACTCGTGGCAGATATTTGCCCAATTAAACACTAATGCCAATATCGACCAGGTTGCAGCACGTATCAGGGACTTGAAATTAAATGCCCTTACAGTGGCAAATGATAAGCTTAGTCTTGGTTTTAAGCCGTCGCTTTTTTTACATCCAATGAATAAATGGCACCTGTATTCCGAATTTAAAAACGGGGTAATTGTTGGCGGCAATATCGAATTCGTATGGATGTTCGGCATCATCGGCACTTTCGTGTTGTTGCTCGCTTGTATCAACTTTATGAATCTTAGCACAGCACGGTCTGAAAAACGGGCCAAGGAGGTGGGAATACGTAAAACGCTGGGCTCATTGCGCAAACAATTGATCACCCAATTTTTCAGCGAATCACTACTGGTATCGATTTTTGCATTTGTGTTTTCCATCATACTGGTGCAATTGGCACTTTCGTGGTTCAACCAGGTTGCCGATAAACAAATGACCATAATGTGGTCAAGTCCGTTGTTCTGGATCATCGGGTTAGCCTTCACCTTATTCACCGGGATAATTGCAGGCAGTTACCCGGCATTTTACCTGTCATCCTTTCAACCGGTAAAAGTATTGAAAGGAACTTTCCGTGCGGGACGTTTGGCCTCTTTACCGCGTAAGATATTAGTGATATTACAATTTACGGTTTCAGCTACTTTAATTATCGGCACTGTTGTGGTTTTCACCCAGGTACAATTCACCAAAAACCGCCCGGTTGGCTACAGCCGCGAGGGTATGATCCAGGTGTATCATCAAACACCTGATATTCATAATCATTTCGAGGCGGTAAAATACGATCTGATGAAGACGGGAGCTATATCTTCCATAGCTGAGTCGGGCAGCCCGGTAACAAGTATCTGGTCAGACCAAAGCGGCTTCTCCTGGCAGGGCATGGCGCCCGGTTTACAACCCGATTTTGGGGTGGTTCGCGTTAGCCCGGATTTTGGTAAAACCATTGGCTGGCAAATTAAGGAGGGGCGCGATTTCTCAAAAGAGTTTTTAAGCGACTCGTTGGGACTTATCGTGAATGAAGCCGCAATAAAATTCATGAGCATGAAAGATCCCGTTGGTCAAACCATCAAATGGGGCGGAAACTATAAGATCATCGGCGTTGTAAAAGACATGGTGATGACCTCACCTTACGAGCCGGTAATGCCAACTGTTTTTAGCCAGCTTAAAGGAGAAGGTGACGTCACCAACGTCAGGCTGAACCCGCGCATGGGAACCAGTGAAGCGTTGGGTAAAGTAGAAACTGTATTTAAACAATATGATCCGGGAAGCCCGTTCACCTATGAGTTTACGGATACCACCTATGCTCAAAAGTTCGCAGACGAAGAACGCACCGGGAAGCTTGCCGGCTTTTTTACCTTCCTGGCGATCTTTATCAGTTGCATGGGACTGTTCGGTATGGCATCGTTCATGGCTGAACAGCGCACCAAGGAGATCGGGGTCAGAAAAGTCTTAGGTGCATCGGTTGCCAATTTGTGGGGATTGATGTCAAGGGAATTTGTAGTACTGGTTTTCATCTCGCTGGTGATAGCAACGCCGATAGCTCATCATTTCATGTCGGGCTGGTTGTTAAGGTATAAATACCATGCCGACCTATCATGGTGGATTTTTGCAGCTACTGCTGTAAGCGCAATGCTTATCACCCTGCTAACAGTAAGTTATCAAAGCATTAAAGCTGCTATGGCTAACCCTGTGAAGAGTTTGCGGAGTGAATAATTGAGTGGGCAGTTTTAAGCTGGCAGTGTGCAGTGATCAATAAACTAATGAACAAGTGAACTAATGAACTAAAACATTATGGTACGCAATTATTTAAAGATCGCCTGGAGAAATATCTCCCGTAACAGAATTTACACGGCCATCAATGTACTTGGGCTTGCATTGGGAATATGCGCCTGCATTGTCATTTACCTTATTACCAGTTACGAACTGAGCTTTGATACTTTTCATCCGGATAAGGAACGTATTTATCGGGTTATTGGAGATGCAACAGAAAGTACGGGTGAAAAGCTTCATTGGGGCAGACTTCCCCTGCCCCTGTCTTCGACCGCTCGTCAGGAGATACCAGGATTGGATGCCATAACGGGGATATACCCTTATAACGCAAAAATAAGTATACGCCAGGCTGCCGGTAAACCAGCGAAATATTTTGACAACACAGGCACCATTATTGCCGAACCACAGTACTTTGATATTTTTAAATACAACTGGCTTGCCGGGAATGCCGCTACTGCGTTAACGTCTCCTTTCACAGTGGTACTAACGGAGAAGAAGGCACACCAGTATTTCGGCCCTATCCCCCTGGATAAAATTATCGGAAAGGAAGTAATTTACGATGACTCGCTTAAGGTTAGTGTATCAGGTATAGTAAAAGACTGGGACAAAAATACTGATCTGGCCTATACTGATATTATTTCATTCAGTACCATAAAAAACAGCTTTTTGAAGAATAACATCCCCATGGATTCCTGGGGAGAAGGTGATATGTCTACATGGGTTTTTGTAAAACTATCCAAAGGCACATTATCGGCACAGGTAAACGCACGGATGATGGACCTTGTTAAAAAACATGCTGATCCAAAAATGAAATTGAACCCATGGCTTGACCCCTTATCCGATATCCATTTTAATGCAGATGTAATAGAGAATCCTATAAGAACAGCGCACTTACCCACTTTATACGGTTTAATGGGGATAGCTTTATTTATTTTGATCCTGGCTGTTATCAATTTTATAAACCTGTCCACTGCACAGTCTATCCGGCGGGCAAAAGAAGTTGGTGTGCGAAAAGTATTGGGCAGCAGCCGCACCAGTTTAGTTTTTCAGTTCTTAACAGAAACATTTTTGCTCACTGTTTTTGCCATCGTATTGGCTGTATCCTTAGTGAAACCCGTTCTTACAGCATTCAGTGCATTTATTCCAACCGGGGTAACATTCAATTTATTCAATCCTTCAACATTGATATTTTTAGGACTGGTTACGGTGATCACTTCTTTACTGGCCGGCCTGTATCCTGCAAAGGTCTTATCGTCCTATGCACCAGCCCTGAGTTTAAAAGGTACGGGAGTACAAAAAGGCAGTGAAAAATGGCTGCTGAGAAAAGGATTGATCGTATTTCAATTTACTATATCTCTCGTTTTTATCATTGGCGCTATAGTCATCAACAGCCAGCTTAGGTATGCTCGCAATAAAGACCTGGGCTTTACGGCTGATGCTATTATCACCGTTGAAACACCACGAGGGGACAGCCTTTCTAAAATTAGGGTGGCAGCAGAAAAGGTCAAACAATTATCGGGGATAAACAGGGTTGCCCTTACGTGGGCTACTCCCGGCGACGCTCGGGGCATGCGAATAAAATTTAAAAGTACAGACGTGAAAGAGATTGGAGTTGGCCAGGTGGATGGTGACGAAAATTTGATACCATTATACCAGATAAAATTACTGGCCGGAAGAAACCTGGCTCATTCAGACAGTGTGAACGAATTTGTGATTAACGAGAACTTGTCCCGCTTAATGGGATACAAAAAGCCTGATCAGGCTATTGGCAAAACAATATATTGGTTTAATAAACCTTATCCGGTAGTAGGCGTAGTAGCTGATTTTCATTCAAGTTCTTTACACGACCCTATCGTTCCTGTATGCATCATCAACAGGGTAGAACGCGAAGGCACCCTTACCATCAAACTGGCTGCGAAAGGCAAACAATTCAATAATTTAAAGGCAACTCTTACACAAATTGAAAAAGCATGGAAATCCGTATATTCTGCAGGGGTTTTTGATTACAGATTTTACGATGAGTCGTTAGCCAGGGCTTACCAAAAAGACCAACAAACAGCCACATTGATGAATACTGCTATGTCCATTACTATTTTCATTTCCTGTATTGGTCTTTTCGGCCTGGTTCTTTTCACTGCCGAAAAAAGAGCAAAAGAGATCAGCATCCGGAAAATACTGGGGGCCAGCGTATCAAATATTGCCACCATGCTGAGTAAAGATTTTATCGAACTGGTATTCATAGCCCTTTTAATTGCATCGCCTATAGCGTGGTATGTAATGAGTAAATGGCTGCAGGGCTTTGCCTATCATATCAACATTAGCCTATGGATATTCCTGCTAGCCGGTTTAGGGGCGATTCTTATTGCATTGCTCACGGTCAGCTTCCAGGCAATAAAAGCTGCGATAGCTAACCCTGTGAAGAGTTTGAGAAGTGAATAGTCATTAGTAATTAAAGTTTGGAAATTAGAATTTAGAATTTAAAAAGTATGATAAGAAACTATTTCAAAGTTGCATTTAGAAATTTCTGGCGGCACAAGCTGTTTACGCTGATTAATGTTATCGGTTTAACGATAGGCATCAGCGCCGCACTTGTCATTTATCTAATTGTGCATTATGATTTCACTTTTGATAAGTTCCATAAAGATGGCGATCGCATTTATCGCGTAGTAACTGATTTTTCATTTTCAGGCACGCCTGGCCACAACTCCGGTGTTTGCGGGCCATTGCCATGGGCGACTAAAAACCAGGTAACAGGTCTTCAGCAAATAGCCCCTATATTCAGACTTTATCAACCGAATGTAACGGTGCCAAATGGCAGTAAAGCATCATCCCGTTTCAAAATACAGGAGAATGTGATCGTAGCTGATGCCGATTATTTTAAGCTGTTTGAGTATAAATGGCTGGCCGGTTCAGCCAAAGCGGCATTGAATGCGCCCGACCAGGTTGTACTTACATCAGACCAGGCTCAGAAGTATTTCCCCAATATCAACTATGATCAAATGCTGGGTCGTACGGTGATCTATGATACGCTGAAAACAACGGTGAGCGGCATTGTACAAACAATTAAGGAAAATACCGATCTCAATTTCCAGGCTTTTATTTCATTTCCAACAGCTTTTTCAAACCCCTCACTAAAAGAGCAATTGCGTTTGCATAACTGGGGAGGTACAAGTCCGGAATACCAGCTTTTTGTAAAGTTAGCACCTCAGGCCACAACTGTGCATATTGAGACGCAACTGAACGATATAATGAAAAAGAATAACAAGTCCAGGCCAGGTGTAACGGAAGTATTTGCATTGCAACCCCTGGCTGATATTCATTTCAACGCTAATTACGGAACTTTTAACGGCCGCATTGCTGATAAAACAACCCTGTATGAGCTATCGGGCATAGCGCTTTTCCTGCTCCTTTTGGGATGCATCAATTTCATCAATCTTACTACAGCACAATCGGCCCAGCGAGCCAAGGAGATAGGCATACGCAAAACTTTAGGCAGCAGCCGGAAACAACTGGTGTTCCAGTTCCTGAGCGAGACATTCCTAATCACGTTTATAGCAGTTATCATCTCGGCGACTATTGCTCCTGCTATACTAAAACTTTTTGCAGGCTTTATTCCGCAAGGTATTCAGGCCAATTTGCTTGTGCAGCCTGACATTATCTTGTTTCTTGTTTCTCTGGTGATTCTTGTTAGTATTGCTTCCGGATTTTACCCGGCACTCATCCTTTCGGGTTACAAACCAGTTTCGGCGATTAAAAACCAGGCCAGCGGAGGCAGCGGTAAAACACGCAATGTATTGTTCCGGAAATCACTTATTATAACCCAATTTGCTATTGCGCAGTTCTTCATCATGGCAACCATCCTGGTGAGCAAACAGGTCTATTATGCCATTCACAAGGATCTTGGCTTCAAAAAAGATGCTATTCTTATTATCAATTCGCCATGGAAAAACAGGCAGGAACGTTTGAACCAGGTATTTCTTAACCAGCTCAAAGCCATTCCGCAGGTTGAACAGGTAAGTATGGGCCGCGACGCACCAACATCAGACGACTCCCATTCAACCGAAGGCAGCTACAAAGACGGGAAAAAAGAGATCAAGATTGAAAACCTGGGCTTGAAATTTGGCGATGAGAATTATATTAAAGTTTATCATATCCAATTATTAGCCGGGCGTAACCTGATGCCTGGTGATACATCTAAGGCTTTCCTCATCAATCAAACTCTTGCAAAACAAATTGGTTTTAAGGATCCACAAGATGCCGTTGGCAAAGTGATCAGCAATTTTAATGGCGATACCAATATGCAGATTGTTGGCGTGGTGGCCGATTTTAACCAGGAATCAATACATGCCGCTATTGCACCGCTGGCTATTATCACCAGCACCAACCATTATTTTAACGGCACATTCCACATTGCGCTAAAGCCGCAAACAACGACCGGTGGTGAATGGAAAACTGCCATTCTGTCGATGGAAAAAGCCTGGAAGAATATCTACCCCGAAGATGATTTTGAATACAGTTTCTTTGATGAAAGCATTGCGCGGCTATATGCCACTGAACAGCATACCTCAACGCTACTGAGCTGGGCAACCGGTCTTTCGGTATTGATCAGCTGCCTTGGCCTACTTGGTTTGGCTATTTATACCACCACGCAACGCACCAAAGAGATCGGCGTGCGCAAAGTACTGGGCGCAACAGTAAGCCAGATCGTTGTGCTACTATCGACGGAAATGGTGTGGCTTATTATACTGGCTTTTGCGATCATAAGTCCTGTCGCGTGGTGGGCCATGAATAAATGGATGCAAGACTTTGCCGATAAGACAAGCATCAGTTGGTGGATATTTGCCCTGAGCGGAGGCGGAATGCTGCTTACAGCATTATTCACATCAGGTTTTCAAACTATTAGGGCGGCTTTGGCCAACCCGGTGAATAGCTTGCGGAGCGAGTAATCAGCCAGTCAAAACCGGACGATAATTGTATCAAAAGCAGACGGTTAAATAAACGGGTTTTTATTTATCTTCTGATATTCAGCATGTTAACTAATGGCACATGCTTTGGATATGTTATGATGTGCCAAATAAAATGGCAATTTGAGCTGAAAACCATAACTTAGAATCATGTTACAAAACTACTTCAAAATCGCCTGGCGCAATCTGAATAAACACAAGTTTTTCTCGCTGGTAAATATTTGCGGACTCGCTGTAGGTGTGGCAGCATTCTGGATCATAGCCCTTTATGTAACAGATGAGCTAAGTTATGATCGATATAATGAAAAGGCCGACCGTATTTTCAGAGTGGCGCAGCATGGCAAATGGGGCACGGGCAGTTTCGACCTGGCAATTACCTCCGCACCTTATGCCCCGGCTTTAAAGGCTGACTATCCTGAAGTGGAAGACGCCATCCGCATTGATATGGAAGGCGGCGGAAAGATCATTTACAATGATAAGCAGATTATGGCCCCCGATATTTCGTTTACAGATAATGCCATCTTCAATATTTTCACTTATCATTTTTTGCAGGGAGACCCCAATACGGCTTTATCGAAACCTCATTCCATTGTTTTAACCAAAACACTGGCCCTTAAAATATTCGGCGACATATCATCAGCACTTGATCAAACGATATATTTTGACAAGAATGATCCGATCACGGTAACCGGGGTAATCGATGATGTGCCTGCAAATTCGCACTTTACCTTTAGCGCATTGCGCTCATTCGATAACAATTACACAGGCAGATGGAGCAACGCAAATTTATACACCTATGTGCTGCTCAAACATCCTGATGATTATAAAAAGATCGAAGCGTCTTCGCCTACCTTTTACAACAAATATTTAAAAACTGACCTGGCCAACATTCACTACAGGATGGAGTTGCAGCCACTTACTTCTATCCACCTGCATTCCAACCTGCAATTCGAGATGGGTAATAACAGCAACATCACGTACGTATATGTTTTCAGTATAGTTGCCCTGCTGATCCTGAGTATAGCGGTGATCAACTATGTAAACCTGACTACCGCACGCTCGGCAGTGAGGATAAAGGAGATCGGTATCCGCAAAGTGATCGGTTCGGGCAGAAAACAATTAATGTATATGTTCTTTTCTGAGTCGGTATTGTTTACGTTGCTCGCTACCAGCATAGCGCTGGTATTGATACAGGCGTCGCTGCCTTATTTCAACCACTTGTCGGGAAAAAGCCTTGATATATGGCATTTTGGTGTTATCAGATCCATCCTGTTGTTTGGCGGTTTTGCGCTCATTTCGGGTTTGATCAGCGGGATATATCCAGCCTTGTTCTTATCCCGGTTCGACACTATTCCGGCAATGAAAGGGCAATTGGGTAATCAATCCTCCACCATTCTGTTCAGGAAATCCTTGGTTACTTTCCAGTTTGTGATCACCATTGTGATGATCATAGGTTCCTGCATCATCTACCAGCAATTGCATTATGTAATGAATAAAGACCTCGGTTTTAACAAGTCGCAAATGCTGACTTTTCATATTTATAGTAAAACAGCCCGCACAAAAATTGATGCGATGAAGTCGCAGTTGTTGCAAAATCCATTGATCAAAAATGTTAGCGCGGCAGGTAATCCTATTGGCAATAATGATATAGGCCAAACAAACTTTAATATCGGCCCGGACGGTAATACTGCGTCTGATACTAAAATTGTAGAACAAATGGTAATTGATGAAGATTTTATCCCGGCGATGCAGATCAAATTATTGCAGGGGCGCAATTTTATGAAGGGTAAAGCCGATTCTACAGAAAATGCCATTATCATTAACAGCACACTCGCGAACGAAATGGGCTGGAAAAACCCTGTGGGTATGCGCGTCAGGACGGGTGTGGACAAGGGTGTGATTTCCTGGTCGACCATTGTTGGCGTGGCCAAAGATTTTAATACTTATTCGTTGCAGCACAAAATCGCACCAATGAAGCTGGTACTTCCGCAATCTGTCGATGATAAAGACAATCTCTACGTTCGGTTGAGCGGCAAAAATATCCCGGCTGCACTTGATTATTTAAGTTTGGTATACAGTCGGTTTGATCCTGAAAATAAAGTAGATTACCATTTCCTGGACCAAAATTTCGCGAACCAATACCAAACTGAACAAAAACAAGGCAACCTGTTGCTTATTTTCACTATCCTGGCTATTAGTATTGCTTGTTTAGGCTTATTTGGCCTGGTTACATTTACTGCCGAGCAAAGGGTAAAAGAAATTGGTATCCGGAAAGTTTTAGGTGCAAGTGTCAGCAATATTGTAACCCTTTTAAGTAAGGATTTGATTACCCTGGTTTTATTGGCTACCGTGATTGCTGCACCGATAGCCTGGTTTGCCATGAGCAAATGGCTGCAAAGCTTTGCCTACAGGGTTGACGTGCACTGGTGGATATTTATAGCAGCAGGATTTGTTGCTATAGTGATAGCTTTGTTAACCGTGGGCGCACGATCTATAAAAGCCGCCATGGCTAATCCGGCAAAGAGTTTGAAAACGGAGTAGAGACGCGATGCATCGCGTCTCTACAATATTTATATTATTCTACAATTAAAGTTTCTATCGAATGCGGACTGCTGCTTACTTTGGCGGCTTTACCTTTTATCCATAAAAAGTAATCTATCTTTTCGTCGGTTTTATTCATTACTACTACCGCAAGTTTACCGTCAGGATTTACATAGGCGGTAGTTAGTAGTTTATCCCTGCTGGCTGCACTTACGATACGCCTTGCACCTGGTTTGATGAATTTTGAGAAATGACCGATATAGTAGTACGAATTGGTATAAATGAGGTTACCCGATTTGGTGTCTGCATGCACCGGTGCAAAGCAAAAGTTGCCTACGTGATTTGGGCCGCCGTTTTCGTCCAGCAAAACATTCCAATCGCACCAGGCTACTGTGCCTGCATTAAAGTCATTAATCATGGAAGTAGCATATTTTTCGCCAAGGCCCCAGTCATTCAGTTTGGTGGCATCATATCTTTCGGCACATCCTTCTGTAAAAATCAGGTTTTTATCAGGGAATGACTGATGCACCAAACGGGTATTTTCAAAGTTCATTCCGGCACCTGTCCAGGTTTCGTACCAGTGAAAGCCTATTCCCCAAACATATTTTGCAGCTGCAGGATCTTCCAGTATAGTACTTGCACGCTGGTAAAGCAAATCGCGGTTGTGATCCCAAACGATCAGTTTTTTAGCAGATAATCCTTGTTTCTGCAAAGTTGGGCCTAAAAAATTCTTTACAAAATCGCGTTCTTCTTCAGCGGTGTATAAACACGACTCCCACGTTTGGGTAGCCATCGGTTCATTTTGTACGCTTAGTCCCCAGATCGGTATCCCTTCTTTTTCGTAAGTCCTGATAAACTTCACATAAAAATTTGCCCAACTTTGGTCAAACTCTTTTTTAAGCTTGCCGCCGTGCAGCACATCGTTGTTGGTCTTCATAAATCCCGGCGGGCTCCACGGACTAACAAAAAGGTTCAATTTACCCCCTGCCGCAGCTGTCACCTCCTTAATAAATGGGATACGGTATTTTTTATCATGACTGATATCGAAGGTTTTTAATGCAGCATCCCCATCCTTAATATAGCTATAGCTGTCGCTCGAAAAGTCGCAGCTCTGGATATTGGTACGGCCGAGCGTATAGCCTATCCCTTTGGTCTTGTCGTAATAAGCAGTAAGGAATTCTTTTTGCTTGTCCTTAGGCAATTTATAAAAAGTTTCTGCCGATGCATCCGTCAGCGCTCCCCCTATGCCGACCATGGTCTGGAATTTTTTTGATGGATCGACAAATACGGCCACTTCGGTTTCAACAGGCTGCGGTTTATCCTCAAAATGCAGGGTTTCTGTTTTGGTTATACGGTTATCTGTACCCTTTTCGGTCACATACACTTTAACCGTTTTGTTTTTTGCGGAGTATGGCTGTGCTTGCTGTGCGTTTGCCACACCTGTCATCAACAAGCCAGCGGCAATGAAGACAAGAGTGCCCGTAAATTTTCTTTTCATAATAAGGATTTATTTGAGGGATTGGTTTATTTCTCAAATCTATCAAAGTTGAAACAACAAACCAACAGGATTAAAATATCATTTGATACGGATCATAACAACGTCCTGACCTCTTAAACGTTTACTACCGGGAACATCCTTCAAACCATGATCGGTATAGCTCGCCGTTAATTGATAAACTCCTTTGGCCGGTGCGTCCGGTTTGATGCGGAAATAACCGTCGGTGCCAACATAATAGTTCGCATTAGGATCGGTTGCATTTTTCATGATCCACTGAGCGATGCTTTTAATATCAGTTACTGACAGCTCAGGATGAGGGGGCATCTTTTCTTTACCCCAGATCCCGGTCGAACCATCTTTTATTCGTTTAACGAGGCTATCGATATTTGCTTTTGTGGCCGGGTAACGCTTATTGATATCGAAGAACGATGGCCCCATTGCTTTGGTATTAAAGCCATGGCAGGTAATACAGTTGGAGGTCATGATCACATTCAAGCCTGCATTGCTTTGAGGGTTTGGTAGTGAAACTTTCCCACTTTTTAAATATCGTACTTCCAGCAACACTTCTTTGGGGTTGATCTCATCAAATTTTGAATCGCCGTCTTCTTTGTCTGATATGCTGATCTTATAAGTAACAGATGCATCCTTATCAAACGAACTACTATTTTGAGGCGAAATGATCTTAATCACCGGGGCCTGGTTTTCCTGCTGAAAGCTGATAAAAGAACAGAAAAGAATGCTGAACGATATAAGCAGATAAATAAGTGCTGGTTTCTTTGTTATCATCTTATTCCCTCGAATTAAATCTTACCTATTTCCTGTGCTACGCGTTGTGCCGACCGCAGGCACGATTCCATCCCCCTGCTCATATTATCTGCATAAGTACCTGCAAAATAAATCCGTCCCTCGGGCTGCAATATCTGCGGCCAGAATTTGTGCATTTCGCCGATAGGGAATGGCTCCATTTCGCATACCGGGGCAAATTTATCCCGTGTCCAGTCAACAGTTAAGGCTTGTTCTATAGTATCGTGTTTGCCGGGATATACTTGTCTGAAAGCCGCCAGAACCCGCTGAGGAGATAATCCCCCTGGCCCGAAGGCTTTTAAGATCACGCGGTTTGTATCCACCTGGTTAGTCTCCAGCCAGATGGAGGATATATCCGGGTGCTCAAACTCCATGTTGATGCTTTTGATACCGTCGTCGAGCCAGAATTTTGTACTGGCTTCAAATACAAAAAATGGATGAGAAGAATAAGCCAAGTTGTCTACGACATATTGCTTTGCAGGCGATAATGGCGGAGTAATAGGGATATTCTTAAATATGGGCAGCGTAATACAATTCACCAGGAAATCAGCACTCATCTCTTTCTCCTGGCCGGCACCATAGGGTTTATAGGAAACTGTTACGCCTGTGATGCTATGTTTTACTGCGGTGATCGGGTTATTCAGTTTTACTTTATCACCTAACTTTTTGGCGAAGGCAATGGGCAATTGTTCGTTTCCCCCTTTCAGGTGATAGGTCTCTCCTTCTGAATAAGGTATCTTTCTGAAATCCATAATAGCCGTCCGCCATAGATAGTAAAGCGCAGAGGTATTCTTACCGCCGAGTTGGGCCAGTGCTGCCGGAGAAGCACCTTCCTTTTTAAATATATCTACAATGGGTACTTTATCCAGGTCATCATAACCAACTCCAAAGGGCTGGTAGGCATCCGTAAATTTACTCAGGTAGGGTTTAATATAGAATGGCCCCAATTCATACATCGGATGCTCTGACAGGAATTTTACTTCCTTCTCGTTAAATCCAAACTTGCTGAGCACAGCGGGATCTTTTAATTGCTCCGCTGTATAAAACTTACCGCCGATCATTTTGAGGGCGTCCTTATCATAAACCGCTTCTGAGCCTTCGGCATTGGGATAAGGTATGGCAGTCAGATTGAACTCATTTATATAATCAAAAAACCGTTCGTAACCCGGTTTGGTAATATGATCTGCACCGAAATCGGCATATAAACCGTCTGACAAGCCATCACGCCCCGTAAACACATGCCCCCCATACCTGCCGGATGCTTCAAGAACCACTACATCATGCCCGGCTTTCATCAA
>Ga0307510_10004736_pt1 | contig 16094 bp, 21 predicted proteins | sample 12_EM_MG_FD_207224 | JGI IMG/M metagenome (GOLD analysis project Ga0307510, IMG submission 207224) | Populus trichocarpa ectomycorrhiza microbial communities from riparian zone in the Pacific Northwest, United States - 12_EM | ecosystem: Host-associated > Plants > Roots > Unclassified | place...
CACTGGCAGCTCGAGGCCCTGAGTGCCAGTGGCAAGGCAGGTGCCAAGTCATTCATTTGTCCACGCGTGCTCAGGCTGTTCGAGGCACTGACGCGGTCCCAAACCGAGTTCGGCACACACCTGCTGGGGTTGGCAACCCCCCGGTGATGAAAATAATTGTACAGGTTCCGAAAGAGGGCCGGTGATTGTGATAACGCACAAGAGGGTGATGGGGACAAGCGCTTTCGGCCGCCCGGCAAAGGACTTTTATATGAATTCCATTTCAGCCGAAAAACAAAAAAACGTGGTCAAAGCTGACTAAGCCCGAAGGAGCTCAAAGGGAAGAGTTTCGACTGGCTTTTGAATTGTTAGTTAGTTAGCGTTAGCGAACCGTGTCTTGTACTTTTCTCGTTCTCACAACGCCCTCCCAATTGTCCTGTTCTTTTTATTTTATATTCCTCCGCAACTGTCATGTCCGTGCTTGCTTTCACTTTTTCCACGCGCCCGAGCCGACCAATCCGTGGCGTCAGGTTATGATATTATGCTGTGATTTTGCCTCGAGGCAAATTTCCTTACCTGGTCTCTGCACCTCGTTGTCTTCGGCCATCGCATTTTGTCTTGTGTAACTCAAGCCACGTTGGAAACGCGAGTCTGTCATTCTCGTGTGTACTTCAATTCACGTCCGACGCCGCTTCCTTGGTTCTGTCTTTTGCTCTCGACGTCCCCCTCCGTACTGTACCTTTCCCTTCCCTTCCACCTCAAACTTACGCACCCTCCTCCCGATGTCGACGCAATCGCCCCCTCTTAGTAGAAAATCTACAACCGGCACTTCACAAGGTATGTGCATCTCCTTTTTCTCTATCAATTATCATGGATCGATGGCGCGCGGGAACTCGTATCTTCCCTTTTGGTTGTTCAAATTTCGCCCCTTCGTCTCGACCGTTTTCCGAATATTGTATGCGTCCCTTACTACGTCCTTCCATGCATTTTTTCCCCATATCATATCCCCTTTCTTCTCATCTATAAACAGGACAGGCTTCAACGCAGCCCTGAACGCATTGCGCTGTCCTTATTTCCGCTGATACATTACCTTGTTCTTCTGGTTGATCAAAATGCTGATATTTGGTTTTTCCTTCCCCTTTGTGAAGGATTGAGTTCGTCGCCACGCGAAAATTCTCCATCACCGTCGTTCCGTGAACGTCAAAGGAATTCCCGTGGCCAATCGACTTCCTCCTTCCAAGGCTCGTATAATGGACAACCGAGTCCCACAGCTTCTACTACCTCATTTCATCAGAGGCGCCCTTCCCCTCCTCCATTGGCCGCCCAAACCGTCCCAGGTCAGATCCGCCGTGCTACCTCCCCTTTGTACCACAGCACCAGTAGAGATGGCAGCCCAGATCAAGTGACATCACCCTCCGCTTCCCTTCATTCTCCGAGCCAGCAAAGTATCATCCATCAGATGCCCCCTCAATCGTCGCATAATCACAGCCAAACCAATCTACTACAACTCAACTCTAATCAGATGACCCCTTCCATGGGCTTTGCGCGACCCGTACCGCGTGCTGCTCCTCCCCAATTCCTATCTCTGGATTCTTTCCAACAAATGACTCCGGAGCTTATCGCAGACCAAGCTGCTGCGGGGATGTCAGGAGTGGCATATGCCGGAGGGGCCACTTCGGGCCCCGTTTCGAGATCTGCTCAATTTGAGCCTGGTTCTCTCCCCAAGGAATCCACCCTCGAGCGCGTCCGCAGTGGCGAGCGTCCGAGCCCGCGTGAATCAGCTACTGGTGGCCCTACTGCTGTGCAGCGCCGTGATACCACACGTGACAAGGACCGCGAAACTCTGGAGCGGGATCGTGAGCACCCCCGCCGCGGTAGTGTGAAGCGTGATCCCCCTCCGGCGATGTCCACTCAGCGGCCTTCTCCGAAGCTTGAAGTCCAGCGCACTGACTCCCCGCAGTACTTCTCTGCCCTCAGTACGCCCGGCGACCACTCTGCTACTTATGGTCAACATGACCGGGAACTTCGATCTGCTCAGGCTGCTGCCCTTCCACCGAGCCCTCCCGCTGTCCGTCAGAATATGCCGTATATGGAACCCCTGCGCTCAACCCCTCCCTCGGTGGCTAAACTCGCCACGCAGTCACCTACGGGTCTGTCCGTTAAGGCGCGAACTCCTGACAAGTCGCTACCGGTTCAGGAGGAACCCGAAGAAGACGGCGCTTATGAGCAACACGACAAGCAGGAACAGGAACACGACCGTTGGACTCCTGGAGGGAGCGAGTATGGGCGGCATGTCCACAGGCATGAGCAGGAGGCGCGTGATCTCGGTCGCCAACATCACGCTACTTCGTCTCCCACCCCTTCGTCGGACCTTCTTCCCGAAGGGTTCGATCGTTATGATGCGCGTCAGGAACGCAACGGGCGTGAAAGTCTCGGCCAAAACCCACATGAAGCAAGTCATCAGCAGGAAGGCGATGAGGAAGACGTACAACATTCTGGTCGTACACAGTCTCAAGACGAGGAGAGTTACACTCCGCGCTCTCCATCCGTGGCCCTGCCTCCTGAACGTGGCCTTGCTCGTGATCCACCTGGGCACCCACAACAACGGCAACATTCCCAACAATCCCAGGGCCAGCCTCCACGTATTCGAAGTCGGAACGGCGCGACCGATGGGCTCGGTCTGCACTCTTTCGACGCGGCTAGTTTTGGGAATACTCTTGAACAACTGAAATCCCCTTTGCCTGAACAAAACCACGTACCTTTTCCAGCTCCTCAAAACCACTCCTCCCGTCAAATCAACCCGCCACATCAAATACACTCGCCAAGCCACGAGGAACCCGACCATTTCCTCGATGACCCTGCAGCTGCGTATTATCATGGCTACCCTCATTCTCCGATGGCAACACATTCGCGCCCAGGTGCACCTATTCCCCCCACCCCCCACAGCCACTCAGCTGCGCCATCACCATCACCTCTCATGTCTGGAGCGAGCCGTGCGAATGGCGTCAAGCCCGTCCTTCCACCTTACAGCCCTGCTCCGCCTGTCGGCTCTCCGTACCCGTACCCTTTCGGGCATATCCGTCGTGGACAGAACTATTCTGGTTCATACAATGGAACAATAGACCTTTCGCAGATGGATCCCAATGTCGTCCGTGAGCAACTCGCGCTGCAGATGCAGATCTACGCGCTTAACAATGGTGGAATGGTTTCTGACTCGACGCTCTCGCCTTCATCAACTCCATTCCCGGGACCTCAGTACAATCCCTGGGCGTACCTACAGACGAGTAATATATATGGTGGGCGACGTGGGGGCATGCCGGACTCAACGGCGAGCATGCGTTCCAGCCCCAGCCACCAGCCCGTTCTGCTGCCATCACAAGTTCGTACGAGTCGTGGATTACGCCGTCGTGAGCGTTCTCAGGACTTGCGCCGTCGGGCGAAGGTCCGTCCGCCCCCACGCGTTGAGAGTACACAGCCTCGAGACACGAGTCCCGAGCTGTCGTCAGGCGAAGAGACCGCTGGAGAATCTAAGGTGGGCGAGCACCAGTACGAACTGCACCGTTATGCACCCCGGCCTGCGCGCTGGGACGCTAGTGCAGATGACGAGGACGAGGACGAGGCAGATGCAGACGACGGAGAATGGGTTGATGAGGACATAGGAATCGAAGGTGTTGCGGATGACCTGTTGCAGCTCGAATTCCACACCGACTATGTTAGCAATCCAGAGAAGCGTCGCCGAAGGTGGAAGGTTCGTTGGGAAGCTCTTCTTCGTGCTGTAAGTAATCCAGTTATCCTCGCTCCGAGATCATTTAGGCAGGTCTGACCCCGTTGTTGGGCTGATGCCACATAGTTCCACGCACTCGATCGCGAGACAGATACTACCCTCGTGCTACTGGCTGCGCCATCTCACACAGGCAAGCTCCACTCTGTTGCATCCCGAGCGATCCGTCGCGATGACGATCTCGATTCGACCGATATGATGAGCATCCGCTCAGGCTTTGCGGAAGTCGCCGCCCGCCGCCGCACCTCTCGCTCGGCGTCACTACTTGAACAACTTTCCCGCGCTTCGTCGTCTTCGCGTGATGGGTCACCATCCAGCAGCAGCGATGCGCGCGAGGAGGTCCTCCGCCGTTCGCTAGACACTGCGTTTGGTAGTCTGCGCGCGCTCGGGAGTCTCTACGAGCAAAGAGAGATGCGTTGGATCGAGGAAAAGCACAGACTCGATGACGACAAGGAAAAAGTCCAGCTGCTGCTCAAGCAAGTGCTTGGCGTTGGCGTTGTCGGTAACCTTGTGGAGACGGCCCTATAACTCTGCAATGGCTACTCTGTCCCTTTCTTTTGTTTGTCACGTATTGCGTGATGACGAGTCTTAATACTTCCCTGTTCATAACTTCTTCATGTACTGTCGAAAAATGACTGTCACGAATGTACTCTCACTACCAACTTCTGCAGTAGTATCTAATGACCAACTGTTTTGCACCCCCCTGCAGTCAAGGAATCTTTTTTCGAGTACTTGTTAGCTCGACCCTAGGGGGTTAAGCAAACACGTCCAATTAGACGCGTAAATAAGTACATCTACAACATCATTCCTTCTCGTTAGTCTAATCGATCGTACACGGAACTCTGTAGGGCACACAGTGGGGCTTGTGGCGCAAAACAAAATTCATTGGTATCGGGCAAAGGCACGGGTATGTCCTTGTGCCGACCGGGCTACGGTATTCGACTCGCATTTATGTTGTACGTACGGCACTTGACGCAGGCACCGTCGGGCCAGCATCTTCCTGGGCATCTTGGGCATTCTGGCTCTCTTGGCCGGCAGCGTCCTGCGCTGGTAGGTTTTCAATGGTGGGGCGCACCATGCTCATCAGTTGGACCCGGGCGGCAAGCCAACGGCATCCATCACGCTCTTCTTGAATTCAGCGGCTCGGATCCGCAAATCAGCGCGGACCCCCACGGGAGCGCCGGCGGCTCGGAGCCGGCGAGGTTCCCCAGCTCAGCCCAGACGGCCAGGAAGGACTCGCGGATGTGCGGCCCCGGATCGCTGTCGCCTTGTGAGGCCTTGTTCAGGATCCGCGGGAGAGTCTCCCACACGGCACGGAAGCTCGTCGGCGCGATGTCATCTGAGCTTAGGTGAGGGAGAAGAGCGGAGACGAAGCTGTGGAGAACGAGGAGGTGGCATCCGGCGAGTGAGTAGAGGCTGTCCTTGGGCCACGGCGCGTTGACGAGCCCAAACGGCCTCTGGGCATGGTCGGCCGCGGGTGCTGGTGCGGGTGTGGGTGCTTGCGTACCATCTACGAAGAGTGAACGAAGATATGCGCGCCTGTACACGCTGCATTGATCGAGATGATGGGGTCTTCGTCCCCCTTCAATGAGTTTACGGAAGGCCACGTCTGATAGCCGAACATTCCGTAGGAGAACGACGCATAGTACACGCCCGTTAAGAACCGCGTGGTGTCCGGGCAGATGAGGGCCCGACGCCGGCGCACGCCCTCCGAGGATAGCCCTCGGGGGTACACGCCAGGATGAGCCGGCTGATGTCACGTGTGATGTGGCGTCCTAGCGGGATGGGTTATTGGGGGGATCAAGTAAGTCCGGTGTTATCGGAAGCGCGTTCCTGTTAGTTCCATCGATGAGGTACCCTAGAATGCCCTCGATGAGTATCTCGCTGTCATTGTCATCGTCGACAGTTGCCACGGCCCATTTCAGTGCCTTCCTTTCGATGTCTTCCTGTCGTGACCGTATCGCGTCGGACATCGTCCACAGCAATGATCCCACGAAAAGCAGAAAGCGCATGCGAACCATCTTGAATATGTCATGCCGTAAGACGCATCGCAAGGAATAAATGCCGACAAAAGCGGGCGCAGTCGGGAAAACGAGGAACCACTTGAGCGAGTTTCGACTGAACGGAGTCCGGTACGGGCAGTTGGGCCGGACGTTCGGGAGAAACGTGAGCAGGACATAAATGGCACATGGCGCTGAATATGACGCGACCGACAGTCCTGTCGATGGAGAAGAGGAAATCGACGAGGCCGGCAAAGAAGAGAAACACGGCCACGTGAAGGAGCGCTGGCACGGCGTCGACGGCCTGGGACAGGCCGAACGCCTGCACGCCCTCGTAGAGGTACTCACGCATGCGAGCGCGCTTGTGCAACGTGGTATGTGCCTGCGCGAGCTGCAGGTACCGGCGTGCCCACTGCTGCATCAAGGTCGCGGCAAGGGCGCATGTCAAGCTCAGGGTGAGGCTGAGAAACCAGAGGATGTTGACGCGGATGGATGACGAGGTCGGACGAAAGGACGAGTCGCTGTAGAGCGGTTGGGGAGGAAACTGCGCACCATCGGATAGCGCGGCGAGCTGTTGCGATATGTGGTTCAGCAGGAGGACGGTCGCGGAGCCGGTATCGGCGGACAGACGCTTGTAACTCTCGATGATGAACGCTGCTACTGTGGCGGCGAAGAGACCGGTCTTAGAGTCGGGGTGAGTGTGAGATAAGGTGAGGTGAGTGGCGAACATACAAAAATGAGGATGCCCTCCGTGTCTCCCTTCCAGTTCTCCGCGAGCGCTTTGTCCTGTCTATCTGCTTCGGAAAGGTAGACAGACCACACCTCGTTAGGCGTATCTCTCTGTGAACTGCCTTTGGATGCGCCTCGTCTAAGACCAGCTGAAAGTTGGTGGGAATCAGACTTGAGTACTTGAGTACTTGAGTCCGCGGTGGTGCCCACTCATAAGTTACATACCTCCCTCACCGAGCTCTGCACCCCCAGCTGCGTCCATTCTCTCGGTTCAGGGACTTTGTAGTGCGAGTTGTTGGGCACGATGCGTACAGTGGATGGCATGTGAAGAAACACGAGATGTTTGCAATAAACGCCATAAATACCATAGCAATAATGTAAATTTCTGCTGCGGGATGGCAGGAAGGACGACCCATCATATATTCACCCTCTCCCGTTCCGTCACATGGTAAAGCTTTACCTTACGATACAACACTTGGGCTGTGGCCCTGGTAGTGTTGCAGAGGTTCGCACTTCCCAAGAGTTTCTACTATATCATGCGATTTAGACGCCTCAACCCATTCGACGGCTCGACGGCTACCGATGGTCAATGACGACGACGACTGTGGCGATTGACAATATACACGAGCGACGGTGATGTGCTACACAAAGCCATTACGCAAAAAGACTCTTCGTGTATCTGGTTGGGAAGGCGATTAGGCACAGCGAATGAAGGGAGGGAGATAGGGAAGGACCACGAGGTGGGACTCACGAATTCAGCCCATGCACTCCGCCCTCCACTTGCGCGCTCGCCGTACGCAACTCAAAGCGGACCCGACCCTCCCTCACACCGACCTGCAGCTCCTGCACGTTCCGCGCGCCAATGTCTTGAAGCGAGTGCTGCAACCCCGCATGTAAGTACGGCAAAAAGTCCTTCACGCTCCCTTTGTCCTGCACGTCTCCAGATACACCTTGCGCGACCTTGACCGTTGACGACTCGGAGAAGTACCGGGTGGTGGCCGCATTCTCGTGCACATGGTTCTCCGCCTGCGCCTTGCTCGGTGGCGTCGGATACTTGCCAGGTTTCCCGTTCACCTTTGAGCCTGAGCTCCCCGGCTTCCCTGGCTTACCCTGTTGCATCGCCTCAATGGATCCCATGCCGCGGTATGCCTTAACACGCTTGCCCTCGTGATAGAAGTATTCTCCGGGTGCCTCGGTCGTGCCGGCAAGCAGTCCGCCCATCATCACTGCCCCTGCGCCAAGAGCGAGGGCCTTGACGATGTGGCCAACGTTTGAGATGCCGCCGTCGGCGATAACGGGGACACCAAAACGAGAAGCAAACTCAGAAACCGCATAGACGGCTGTAGCTTGAGGACGCCCCACAGCCATGACCTCCTGGGTGATGCAAATGGATCCCGACCCCATGCCAACGCGAAGGGCGTCGGCGCCAGCAGCGATCAATGTGGCTGCTTGCTCACGCGTTACAACATTGCCTGCAACGACCTCGAGTGTTGGATACGTCCTTTTGATCCATTGAATCATTTCCACCTGGTAGATCGAGTTGCCTTGGGAAGAGTCGATGACGACGATATCAAGCCCAGCTTCTACAAGCAAGGCAAGGCGATCTCGGTCGGCAGGACGGGTACCAATTGCAGCAGCGGAGTAGAGTTGTTTGCTTTCGGGACGTTTGGAAGCAAGGGGATAAGTTTGATTTTTGAGGAGATCGGATCGAGCTAGAAGGGAGACGAGACGACCCTGTGCATCAACGATGGGCAATTTCCCCTTTTTGGAGTCGCGAAGAATGTCGTTGGCATCTGAGAGGGTGACGCCCTCAGAAGCCGTGACGAGGGTAGTAGTCATGACGTCGGCGAGACGGGCGGATCGAGGCTGGAACTGGACATCTCGCGAGGTGACAATTCCGACGAGTTTCCCTCCCAATGCACCAGTATCTATTGTTAAAGAGTTAGCAGAAGAACTCCTGGACACAATAGAACGAGGGAAACGTCAATGAATCTGTACGATGGCTCCCCATCTCACACGTATGTACGTGCAAAAGAAGAGTTCATCACATAATGAATGAATGTGGTAACCGTGGACTGACCGGTGATTGGAATGCCGCAGAAACCCAAGCGAGCCTTCACGTCAAGCACATCCTCAACGTAATGATCTGGAGAAAGGACCACGGGGTCGGTAATAAAGCCATTTTCATGGCGCTTCACGGCACGGACCATAGCGGCTTGAGCCGCAGGTGGCTGGTTGTGGTGTATAACGCCGATGCCGCCCAACAACTACACGTGTTGAAGGCGAAGGAGTACTGTACGTGAGAAATGTCACGATCAACGTCGCTGGGGGCGTACCGCCATCGAAATAGCCATTTCCCCCCCTGTGACGGTATCCATAGGACTACTCATAAACGGCGTCTTGAGGAGTACGCTTCGGGTAATGCGACTTTCTGTGGCGACCTCGTGGGCCGAGAAGTCGATTTTTCCAGGAAGCATGAGGATGTCATTGTAAGTGAGGCCGCCATGAAGGGTTGAATTCATGAGGTCGTTGACAGACAGGCCATCAGAAGAGGGATATTTTTTGAGCTCATCGAAAGCCTGGGATGGGTCGAGGGTCATGGGGGTAAGCGAGATAGGTGGGCAAGATTGCTGAAATTTCCATTCGGAAATATATATACTACGGGGTCAGTCAGTAGACAAAGTGAGTGTGCCTCGCCTCGGAATTAGAGCAGGGCTTGTTCTTGTCCCCGTGATCCAACCTCGAATGTCACGTGAGTCGAACGCGTCTATAAATTTAATTCACTACTCGGGACTTTACCGTCATACTCGCACTACATCATCACTTATCAACAGCCTATCTCATTAAACGCACTCCTTTCTTCCCCCACAGATGGGCCTATTTCATATTGCCGCTTCTTGTCTACGCCATTTTCTCCAGCTCTTGCTTGCCCTTCTCGACGACGATTCATCTCAAGGCCCCCTCCTTGGACGGTTCTCGCCGCCCGCTATGGAGATGGTGTCTACGCAGAATCCTATCTCCCGTGAATCGGAGCCTTCAACTATACTTCCCTCGATTGCTAGCAACAGGTTTAATATTGTTCCGAGTCGCACAGCGCCGCCGTCGAAACGTAAGCCACGATGTGTCTGTCATGAACATACTCCGGATGCCAAAGCTCCCCCAAACGGGCAAATGGCCGAACAAGAACCCTATTTGCCGATACTGGGTGACAGGAGGATGAGCGTGCTCCAAACAGAGGCGCATCGCATCGAGCCATCCTCGTCGTTTGTACTCTGCCAGCCACCTTGCGACCTACCAATCTTGTTAAACAGCGGACTACCTCCGCGCTCGTGCACTTCGATGTCTATTTCTTCACGCTCGTCTATGGTCTCTACGCCTGTCTTGCCTAGCTGGAGTCCTGGAACCCCGATCACACCTACACGTCAACCAAGTCGCAAAGCATCTGCGGCTGGGGGCAAGCTTGTCGGTCTCGGCTTGCAAATTTTCGATAGATCGCCCCAGTTCGACGGACTTGGGCTCGTGCCGTCTCGCATGGCTGAACCCGATGCGGTAGAGGAAGAAGATCTCGGAGTACCGTCCCGTATCCTATTGGAAGAGATATACAACACATTCACGAGTCCAGAGGCGTTGGCAGCAGCGGCACCATTTCCGGTAGAGAAGGACGTCGAAGAGGAAGTGGCCGGTGTCGAAGACGTATTCACGGCGCGCAATATGACTGCTCAGGGTCCCAGCGCAGCAAGCACCCCACGTAAGAAACGCAGCCGGCAGTCGTATGGATTACCAACTGCCGCGAGCATCCGACGGGCGCGGAGCGTGTGCCTTGTAGAGACAGAGGAAGGCGACGAGTCGCGGTCGTCTGACTCGTCTGGAGGCTCATCTCGGAAACCGGCGTGGAGGTATTAATCTGTACGATACAGTACGGCACAGTAGTGTTCAAAGTAGTACTTTGTCGCTTCGATCTGATAACGGATACAAGCTTAGTTGTGTTTCTCGAAAGGGCCCAGATCTTTCGGCCGTTGTCAAGGTGGGCGCCCCTAACGACGGCAATTCGCGGTTGGTTACACGCTCAATGGACCAAACGAGAGAAAGCGAACGCCGACGCCGGGCGAGATGACCAGCTGAGTCCTCGAAGCTGTGCAATTGTCTGCCTTCCTTTTGTGTTCTGCCCCTCTGCATCTAATTCCAGAGATGACTTCAGCTGTTATCAGTCCCGAGACAAAAGGTGCGCCCCAAGCCTGTTAATGACACATGACACATAACTTAACGCTTTCCCTCAGATACCACACCTCCGCTCACCGTGACCACCAGCAAACTATCGTCCTCGTCTCCCTTTCCTTCCCCAGGATCACCCTTCTTTCCCCCGCCCGTCCCATCTGCGCATGAATACGCCCTCATAGCCCCGTTGTCGAAGCGTAGGTCAACAGACTCCAGAATGAACGTGGGAAGCAAGACAGACCACGAGACGGTCGAATCGACCCATCCCGTTGGTGTCACCACCGCTACGGCGACTGCTAAATCACAACCCGCTCCCGATACTGATAAACGGAGGGAGAGCGCGGACGTCATCATTACCAATGGTAGTATTACCAGTAACGGTCTGGCGACCTCCCCCTATGCTTTGGAGCCTGGCCAGCCCGACTCCAAGGCGGCGACCGTGAACGGCCAAACGACGCCGACAGTGTCATTGCTGAACAGCGCAGGGGCAGAAGCGCCCATCGCTAACCAGCCAACCCACGAGGGGTCTTTCGACCCTAGCTCGAGCACGCGATCAACGCCGGACGATGATGCAGGCGGCACGTCCCTCTCGCCCTCAACCCCGCCCCTCAGCTCCCATAATCCGCCCGCTGCCGACCGGTGGTGCCCCACGACCGCAACCCCCTCTTTATCCTTTATTTCCACCACCACGCCAGAGCCAGAGGACGCCCCGAAACCGTCTCTGGGCAACCCCAAATCACCTTCCCGCTCCTCGTTGCGCACATCGCGCGACTCGCTCACTTCGTCTCGCCCCGCCCCGCCCTCCCCCGCAGACTCGCGTCGCGACTCTAGGGCGCTCTCCCGCCAGTCTTCGACGCGCTCCCGCCCGGGCTCAATTTCATCCCTTACACCCACTCACACCCACGACCCACAAGCGGCGAGTCCCACGACGCCAACCCCTATCCAACAACAACACCAACAAAACGCAGCGCAAAGGGCCTCAACCTCCTCCGCGGTGGCTTCTCCCCAGAAGCTCGTCAAGATCCGTGACTTTGCATTCCCTGACGAGGACGTGCGACATACTTGTACTGGCCCGTTAACCCCCCGTCCGAATCGCAGACTACAACGCCCGCTCTCGACGTGGTCCGCTTCGAGCGCTTCGAGCGCTGGCAGTGAGGACCGCGATGACGGGACCGGTGCTAGTGTTGGGGGTAGCTCGTTTGGCTTTTCGGGCTGGGGTCTCGGGCGCCTCGGGTGGTTCGGCGAGAGTAGCTCCGTGGGTTCTACCGGTGCTGGCGCCAACGCTGGCGATGGTCCAAGCCAAGGCGACTTTGCGCGCAACTTTACAGAGACGAGTCCAGATTACGAATTTGAGGACCCGTACGACTCGTTGGATAACGAGGACGACGTAGATGAGGACGATGACAATCCCTCCGGCGGGGTTGGAGTCGAGGGGCACGAGGAGCGCCCGCTCCTTCCGGGGCTGTATCGCGCGTTGTATGCGTTTGAGCCTGAAGGCACGGCGGAGATGGCCCTCGAGGAGGATCAGATAGTGCGCGTCATCGGCCGCGGTGGTGGCGTCGGTTGGGCCATCGTCGCGCGTGACGGTGACGATGGGCACGCGCTCGTGCCTGAAGGCTATCTCGAGCTCGTCAGCTTAGATCGGGATCAGGTAGGAGAAGAGGAAGGATAAGGACAGCGTGTCAGATCAGATGTAGCTCAACTCACGACTGTACTCCTTTGTTTTTTTTTGGAACTTTTTTCTCTGTTTGTTTGATTATCTCTCTCGCTTCAATCCATGTGTTTTTGTGTGCGGTTTCTTCAGTGCATGTCCCGGTGACGAAGGGTCTTCTGCCTCCGTCTCTGCACATGCACCAACTGAACTCAACTTCACCAGGAAATCTCAAACATCTCGTTGACCAGGCTCGTCAAGGTCCTCGAAAGTACATTCAGGAGCTGAGAAGTTTCCTGAACCACTTCAAAGGCAGGAAAGCACCTTCCACAAGTACTCTTCTGCTGTCGTCCGAGTCACATTCTGTCAGGTGCGTTACCAGCACGCGCACGCCTGCACACCATGCGACATCGCTCACCCGGATTATGCTCTCAGCGACTGACTAAAATCAAATTTATCGCATGGTTACTTCACCACTGCCGCACTCGTCAGATTATGGCCCATGGCGATTTCAAGTTTGGGCGGAAGGTGCGCAGGTGCTTTTTCCCGCCTTTTTCGAGACCCAAACTCGCAAAGACTCAGATCATAAATCAATGACAAAAATCATGGACCTTTACCCCACAGACCAAAGGGTTATCGACTATTGCGGGCACTTTCATGAGTCTGTCATGAGTTAAGAGGGCAGGATCTGGCACATCTGACTCGGCACCCTGTTCAATTGAACCGCTTAGCGACCACTGGCGCACTGTGATTGTTTCCAGCAACGGAGACCACCGTCGCCTTCGCCTAGAATACTGCACTGCATTGCATGGTAGGCGCGGGTACCAGTAGGCATGACACCGCTGAACATGCAACGCTTCAAGTTCTTGAAAACGGAGCGCCACCAATTATAACGTATGTTGGACATTGATCTATTCGCGTACACAAAATTGAAGGTCATTCCTTTACTGTCAAAAGATGCGTCTCACTGGCAGTCATTTCACCATGTCAACTCAAAACCCATCGACGTGTTCTCCATGACGAGGGACCATCGAGGGTTAGTCCCACTACTAAGGCAAGGAAGGCGAATATCGATTACGAGTATTTAAAACAGAGTCAACACCGAATGTCACCGATAAATTGAAGCTCTTGCATGGCACTTCCTTGAGCCTTGATGACCCTCTAATAACTCTAACAAGTTACCTCCCCGACATGAGACGACTTCTGTTTCATGGACATATACTAGGTTCTAATCTAAAAAATAAGTCGGGAGCACATAGCGCAATTTATCCCTATCTGCCTGTATCTGCTGCGCAGATCGTGGCATGATAGACAACTGCATCGATCCAACCTCTTCTGAGAGTATGTCGCCTTGCAGTACTGTCGCGTGGAGCTCTTGAAGAATCGCTTCCGCCACATGACGCGCGGTCTCCGCGTTCTCCCGGAGGGTTTTGAAAACCTCAGCGGCAGTGACGGCATCTGTGTTTGGCCGCCACGAGTCATAGTCCGTCACAGTCGCAATGAGGGCGTAGCTGGCACAGAAGGAGCTCCTGTCAGCCGTCCGTGATAGCCTGATTAGATATCATGCGTACCTGATCTCGGCCTCGCGCGCGAGCTTCGCTTCTGGCAACACGCTCATGTTGATCAGATCACCACCCCATTGACGATACATAAGACTCTCTGCACGCGTGGAGAACTGGGGACCTTCCATGCACACGATACACTTGTCCGTGACGAGCTTGACGCCGCGACCTTCGTCCGCGAGCGCCTGCGTGACGGGGCCCTCGAGCCACTTAATGAGCCGACGGCTGAACGGATCGCCGAACGCGGCGTGCGCGACAACGGTCGTTCCTTCAAAAAAGCTTGCAGGGCGGACGCCCTTCGTGCGATCAATGATCTGCGTTGGTAACGCGAACGTGCCTGGCGGGATGTCCTCGCGCAAGGAGCCAACGGCGCTGAAGGCAAGGATAGCGCGCACACCTAGGGACTTGAGGGCGGCGATGTTAGCACGAGCGGGGACGGCAGACGGGCTGATGGTATGTCCCGGTCCGTGTCGAGCAAGGAAAGCGATGCGAGTGCCTGTGGGAAGAGAGGCAATCGTGATAGGGGAGGAAGGATAGCCCCAGGGCTTCGTCCATCAGAAAAGATCGCGTGACGCATCGATCTGATACTTACTGTCTCTGGATTGACATTCTTTCTGTGTATGTACCAACCGATAAATCAGTAGTTCTCTAGGGCTCCAATCTCGGGTTTCTGTTCTGATACGTACACGAAAGTGAGATTGTCCAGGTGGTAAAGGCCGCTACCGCCAATCACGCCTACGCGCACTACAAATACCAACCTCTGTCATTTCTGATCGGGGAAAGGGCGTTGGAATTACCGTCTTCATCCATATTCGTAGCCATCGCCTTCAGAGAGGAGGGGCGCAGAAAGTGGCCGTAAGTGGCAATGTCCAAGATTAGATATTACCTAGCTTAGTAATCATCCACGCTTCTTCTGTCCGCGCTGGTGGCGGCGAGTCCGGGCCCCACCGACCCGTGACTCAAGTATGATGCGGGTCCTTGCCTTGCCAGTGTCAGTGCTTGTCAGCACTCGCAGATCTTGTCGTAAAGGCAGTTCTCTAGGCATTCAATACCGTCCCCGACACCGTATGTAATAAGCACAATGGGGGACTTAACGACAGCATTGATTGGTTCTCCAGTCATTGCAAGACTTCGAACGCGTCGCTCGGGCTGTCAAGCGCATCACACAAGTGCGCCTGAATTCTCCTACTGTATTTGACACCACTCTGTCTTGGGATCGACGTACAGTGGTCTGAATTTGGAAGGTCTCTTTGACGAGTCAGCGTAGTATGTTGATTTGATCAAGTACACCACCCGCCTCTCTGTTTGAGTGCTCGCAGTGACTGCTTGTATGATGAGTTATTATCTATGCCCTTGATACTTTACCTGGTGTAGATGGCCGCGTATCTGATTGTGTCTGCTGTGAAGGATGAAATGGGCGTATTTGGGTCGACTAGAAGTTCGGTTGGCGCCCATATTAGCAACCGTTTGAGACCGCTAGAAGTTGACACCACTCCTAAAACCTCCGGTAGGTTGTAGACTTGAAGCAGTGTGGTCGCCAAGGGCATAGTTATTCGGTAAACTTTTGACGAGGTATCACAGAGGCCGTACGTTTTTGGTGACTTGGTCTGCGGCTTGGAAGACGTGGCAACGATGCGCAACAGCCTCGAACAAGGTTCACGAGTCACGGGAAGAGCAGAATGTTGTCAAATAAAGTCAGTGAAATTTAGGGAAATGTCTCGTATTTTCTGGAAGGACCGCTTATTCTTCACAAGCTACAAACTGCCCCGGGTTTGATAGCGCGTGGTGTCGCTATACAGTACGTTGGACAGATTAACAGCCATCGCAATATTGGACATACTTACATATGATGCACCTATTTCCCCCTCATGGTAGCCTCACCTTGACATCCCTATGCGAAGATCAACGTTCAATTACCCGTAATAACGTATTAGATGTAGTCATTACCATGTCTAATTGGCCCCTCGAACCAGCTCAAAGTCCTCATAGAATCGCTTTGTCAGGATGATCCGCACCTGAGGTGATTCGAAGGCGCGTTGACGGAGGAGCGCACCTAAGTGTCACACTTAACCTCGTAACGTGACGGGTGGATATTGGTAACATTCGCCTGTCCGTACAAAGAGGTTCCTGGAATTCCCTCTTCCCAGCAATTTCCGGCCGTTCCCAGGTACCATCAG
>Ga0307510_10004737_pt1 | contig 16094 bp, 14 predicted proteins | sample 12_EM_MG_FD_207224 | JGI IMG/M metagenome (GOLD analysis project Ga0307510, IMG submission 207224) | Populus trichocarpa ectomycorrhiza microbial communities from riparian zone in the Pacific Northwest, United States - 12_EM | ecosystem: Host-associated > Plants > Roots > Unclassified | place...
GAACCGGCATCTGGGCGCGAGCGTCTTAGATCAGACGTCGTCAGGGCGGGAGAGTCGTAGATCAGACGTCGTCAGGGCGGGAGAGTCGTAGATCAGACGTCGTCAGGGCGGGAGAGTCGTAGATCAGACGTCGTCAGGGCGGGAGAGTCGTAGATCAGGCGACGTCAGGACGGGAGAGTCCTGGATGAGGCGGCGTCAGGACGGAGTAGCGGAGCACCAGACGCAGTCAGGACGCACAGGACGTAGGGGTCCGAGTCCGGATGGCGTCAGGACGGATGGCGCCAAGTAACGCAAAGTCAGGACGCAACGTCGATCCGACGTTGCGTCCTGATTCGCGATTAGCGTTCCGGCGTCAGGTGCGTCAGACGCACGGAACGCACGGAACGCAAGGTATTATTTTTGCTGATGTGGAGGAGAGAAGGTTCGTGTCCGATCCCTTCGTCGTAACCAAGCGCCTTATATAGGCATCTCCCCACAACCCTAACCCTGGTGACTCATCACCTCGCGCTACATAAACCTCTATGACTCGTAGTGAGTCATAGCACGAAACCATCGATGACTCATATGAGTCATCGCACAACATTCCTTTAACCAATCAAAACTCATAAACCAAGTCATGTGCTCAAACGAGTCACATGCGTGAAACCCATGACTCATAATGTCAGTCATGTGCGAAAGTCATTACATCATATGACGTCACAATCGTGAGTCATGAAACATTCAACCAATCATATTATAACAATGACTCGCAAGTGCGTAGTCATGTGAGAACTATGAGTCAAGTGGCATCATAGTGTAAAATCCAACATACCTTATGACTCATAAGTATGAGTCATGTGAAATCTGCCTTGCTTAGTCACGATTTGTGACATTAGTAGACAAGCAATAGACTGAGTGGAGTGCGGTTGGGGTAGGATTCCGGATTTTTGTAGTCTTATAAACGAACTCTATAAATTATTAGCAACTTATTATTATTTCTAGAAATCAATATCAAAGTAAAATTCTTACCTCTATAACCCCTTCAGTGATCAAATCTGACTGGTGGAATGTTCGTTGGTAATCGGAAAAAGGTTGTCAACCTGTGTGGTGTTTGTTGAGAGTTGTCAAGCCTCAGGAGAGAAATGCCCTGTCGTAACGATCCCCTATGGGTTAGGTTTTAGGATCTCTGCCACATTCCTGTTCGTCACCCGCCCAGTTTCGTCACAACTACGGTGGAGACTATACAAGGGTCGACCATGTATTCATAGTACAGAGCAGGGGGGGTTATTCTCCGTTGGAAAGGGAATTTTGGAATATAGGAAAATTTAGGCGTTCCATCTCAGGGTCATGTGCGACAACGACTGAATGCTAATTTGTAGATAGAAAGAGATGTTGGTTTTCTCGCTTAAACAAAGACTAGTCTAGTTTAAGTTTAGAGAGTAAACCGATAATACTTATACTGATAAGATCGTATGAGAGAGTCATGAGAGTAATGATTGTCTTAAGTATCCGAAATATACCTTTAAAAATACGAAAATAGTGTTGCAATACTAGTGGTGGTGGTGGTGGTGGTATACAAGTGATATCTCATGAATACGTATAGGGAGTGTGAACATGAATAGAAACTAAGAGACCCTATATGTCGTGCCACAAACACAATTCATTCTCACTACATTTCTGCTGTTACTCCTCCAAGTCTTGTTAAAATGTCTTCAAACTCAGGCTCTACCATACTGGATGAACCTCACCTTCCGGTCCCCGGAAGTCCAAGCGCATTAGGCACTTGGCTCTTTGATGCTGAAACCTCCAACAATGATTCTGATGTTTTCTTCGGTAACGGACCATTGACCACTACCTCTACGAAACCTGGCTCTGAGTGTAAGTATCTTATTGATACAGATTCTGAGCCAGGCTACGGTACTCCTTCTCCTTGGGCAATCCTGAATACCAGTTTATCTACTACGAATACCCACGCTCCTCGCTCTGAAACCCCTGTTTCCGACCCAGGCCCAGAGCCCAGACCTGGTTCCTCTGTACTCAATACTTCACCTCTCTATATCGAAGTCAATGTTGCTTTTGCGCATAAAGTTCGTGCCCTTAAGCACTTGGCCCACTGGCCCTATCGACAAATTTCTGCTCCAACAGGTGTTGCACTTTCTACTGGATACCGTATTGCCCACACACCGGTCACCCCTCCCTATAAGAACATGCGAGGCTGGTACTCTATTCTCCGCACTGCACACCAGGAAAGGCTTATTGGCCTAGCTACTGCATCATCTCAGAATCGCCAGAAGCCATATCTTGAGATTGCATGAATGGCAGGTCTTACTGCTTGTGACCGTACCTTACATCGAACAATGTCTTCTGCTAGTTATCATAGGCAAGTCGCCAGGAAGAAGTTGTTTCTTTCCAATAAAACCCGACTTGTATGTATTCCTCCCCCCGATTCAAGCCTTTTCAAATATTTGAGATTACGGAATTCTACAGCATAACAAGTTCCCAGCATAGCAAGTATGCCTATACAAATCAGCCTTATCCTAGACAGGTTCTATGGGCATTCTCGCATTATTTTGGGCTTGCTCTGCTGTATGTTGCTGTACTGACCGGCACAATATTCTATGCCCGGAATCTCCTTTCAAATCATGGGACCTGGTGCTTGATACTGCAACCACTCGTGTTATCTACTATCTCTGTGTGGCCTCTAATATCCATTGATCTCTTGGGTTGGCCAATATACCTGGTACCGGAGGAACTTGAACAATTGGATCTTTTCCTGGAAGGTTGGAGTTGCATTCAGTGGTAAGCGTTAGAACCTTTTTCTGTTTCTTCAATTATAGGGTTGTGATTATGGAGTAGGTTTTCTCAATGTACAGGCTCTTCTATCCAATGTTCCCAACTGTACTGTCCGTCTGTCTTTGGGAGACGACAGGATCAACTACGGCCCCGAGTCTATCCTTTTGGAGGAGCTAGGATGGCTTATGCCCGGGAGAGTGAGACCTAGACGGAGTACAACGGTGAAAGTTAGGACCGGACAGACTATAAGGCAAGGCCCAGCACTTCAAGCTTTTGTTCTAGCCAAGTGGGCATCATCCGCCTCTGAATCGATTCTTTTCACTTCATTAGTGAAGTGATCGCTTGATTATTCCTAGGGTGTCCCCCCCCCCAGTCCCCTGCCATGCCTCACAATGCCTTGCAGTCTTCAACAGTTCCTAGGTGTTGTCAAATGTGTCCGGCCTTGCTTCGCTATATCCTGCCTTAAGCTAACAAGTCTCACCCTGTATGGCCCATCATGATAGTGGATAACACGAGTTTTTGCAGTCGTTCCAAGTTACCTTTCATGGATACCTGGGTGCTTCTGGGAGCACTTGATTACAACATAGGTGGCAACTCCAATATCCTAGCATTAGTTCATTTAACTTATTGATATCAGTTTCGCTTGTTGGTCAATAAATACTAATATGATGAGTGTAATAATAGGCACGTGTGCCATGGGCGGATACCTACCAGGTTTGGGGCTTGGAGGATTGGTTAAAGGTCATCTGGATGGACGAATATGGCCTTAATGTGGGCGGGGCTCCTGGTAGGGTCTGGGTTACGACAAAAATAGGGGAGGAGTTTGATGAATCTTGCCTTCTCCCAAAGTTTAAAAAGCAAGAGGCTATCATAGTTTGGGCTTGCTTTGTTGGCCGGTGCAAAGGTCCACTGATAATTTGGGATAAAGCGGCCTGGGGTAAAACTATAACAGCCAAAGGATACCAGACTCACATTCTACCGCATTTGGAGCAAATTTGGCATAATGAGTGTGCCAGAACTCATGACTACGTTTATATTCAACATGACAATGCCTCCCCTCATTGAGCCCGGACCACAGTTGCAGACCAGCAAGACCGGGGCCTTTATAATTATCTGCTACCCTGGCCTGCCACCTCACTAGACCTCAATCTAATCGAACCTGTTTGGAGATTGATGAAATCCCATATTAGCAAGCTTCACACTCGGCCTCAAAACAAGAAGAACATGATCGCCGCAATCCAGAATGAGTGGAATGCCATTACAGACTACGAACTTGGACACATTCTGGACACGATGATTGATTGGGTTGACGCTGTTCTTACCACCAATGGAGGCCACACTAAATACTAGCAGATTTCTCGCTCTCACTCTCACTCTTACTCTCACTCTCACTCTTACTCTCACTCTCACTCTTTCTCGCTCTCATGTATACATATATACTCCCTTATGGTTCCTGCCCCTTCCACTACTCTACTTCCCTGATTTCTCACGTCCCCGCCCCCCAGCTTCCCCGTCCTTCAGCTTCCCCGCTGCTCAGCTTCCACGCTCTCATGCTTTCTCGCCGCCCAGCTTCCCGGTTCTCCAGCTTTCCCTCTTTCCCTCTTTCCCTCTTTCCCTCTTTCCCTCTTTCCCTCTTTCCCTCTTTCCCTCTTTCCCTCTTTCCCTTTTTCCCTTTTTCCCTTTTTCCCTTTTTCCCTCTCCCCTGCTTCCCTGCTTCCCTGCTTCCCTGCTTCCCTGCTTCCCCTCTCCCTAGCTTTCCAGCTTTCCTGCTCTCCAGTCTCCCAGCTTTCCCGCTTCCCCACCTTCTGCTTCCCCCTTTCCGCTCCCCTACTTGCCCCCTCTTCCATGCTCTCTCTCTCCCTCTATTACTCTTATGCTCATACTTACATATTTGCTTGCTCACTTGCTCATCTACTAACTTACTCACTTACTGACTTACTTACTCTCTCGGTCTTGCCTTGACTATTTCTCTCTTGTCTTATTTTGATTTTTTCCTTTTTGTGAAATTTGTTCTATTTGCATGCTCTTAAGTCTCAATGATTGGTTGAGACACTTCTGTTTTCTGTATCATTTCCTGGTTATTTTGTATTGTTAGCTTAGTATTCTTAACCCTATATTTGCCCATGATTTACCTTATATTAACTTTTATTTCCTTTCGCTATGAGATTAGCAGTGTGCAGGCTTCAAGTGCTCAGAAGCAGACTTGGAAGCGGAATATTCTTATTCTTTATTTTCTCATACTTCACTTTCTACTTCTAGTATTTCTGTCATGATAGGGAAAGAAAAAACAGGAAATGGTGGATAATCAGTAACGTCTAGCTATGATCATGATATGTTTAGTATTTTAGTTCTCACTTTATTGAATTCAATAGCTTGGATTTGGACAAAATTATGGTACACACTTGATAAGCGCCGTACCACTGCTTTCTAACCTCAGATCCCTGCTCTGTACCATGAATTCATGGTAGACCCTTGTACTAAAGGCGCGCTTGTTTATAGTGCCAAGCCTCACTGTGATCCCTTACGGGTATCAGAGTCTGCTTGTAGGATAGCCTGAATAATAATAATAATAATAATGTGATCAAGAATTGGAAACTACCCGTGCTGCATCAGGGCCAATGCAATTGGGCGGTCGCAATATCTGGAAAGAGGGCGTACTCTGGGTCATCTTAAAACAATATTTGTTGTACCATGTCGTGGGCAAGGTACTCTCATGGTCATACACTACTCCAGGGCCAGATTCCTAGAGAAAGCAAGATAATTTCTTATTCTCATAAGTTCTATTTTCGCTTTTTCATCATACTGATTTATCAAGACATGGTCACTCTGGCTGTTTTCCGGGGGTTTTTGGGGTTCCTGGTGTGGGATACGGTATCTGAGTCGGATACCCCCGTTTCTGGTTTTCAATAAGCTCGCCAACGTAGTAAATAAGACATTGTGGTCGAGTGGTGAAGGCGACAGACAAGAAATCTGTTTCTTTTTTTGCGAGCACAAGTTCAAATCCTAGCAATGCCTTTTGTTTCATTTTTTGTCTTCCCTTCGAGGGAAGAAACCTAACCCTGGGGATAAGGATGGGTTACACATGATCGCTTGGTCCTGTGCCGATGGTGACAATGTTATTGTTGTTCATGAACGTGTTGAACGAGTTGACATAGCCGGTGACTTGCTGGTTCCCTGGCAACATCTGCGCTGGAGTTAATTGGCTGAAGTCTTTTTTTTGTTAGAGGGGGGAGGGGTCTGTGTAATGAGAATCTGACTTCTCTCGGAGAGAATCTCTAGGAGCTTAAGGGAGAGAAGACGGTAACTTATGAGGCTCGGGCGTTGCATAAATAGTATGCGCTATTCCAAAACACGTGCCTAATGTTGGCGCGAGGACAAGGATATCCGGTGCCGGAACCCCCGTGCCGGGCCAAGAAACGGGCGTTGCGCTAACAATCATGAATCTCGTAAGGTGCCAGCGGCGTGATGGCCTAGAAGCGCAGCATAGCCTATTTTGCGCGGGGCAGTTAGTTAATTAGTAGAGCGTGGATTATGAGAGAGTGTGAATGTGAAGAACTTCCCCATAGTTGTGCGTTGGTGGTCGGGGTAGTTTGTATTGCTTTAACTCTTGGCGTTTCTTTTAGTTGTCGCCATTGAAACAGTTTTCTTTTAAAAATGCCACAGACCCTTCTTGATTTAATTATTTGCCATTTCATCACCTAATGTTCACTATGTTCTCATCCTTTTTAACGCGAAGATCAAATGGCGGGATTCAAACCCCCCTGCAAGGTCTTAGGGACCGGGACCGGGGCCTACGAAGGCTTCATTGGCATGTCGATTACAACCACTCTAGCACTACCGGAGGGACTTTTGCTCTCATGATTGTATGGTAGGATGGAAGGTAGGGCACAGTACAGTAATATATACTAGCTCTTGAATGCCTTTCCAAGCTTGGTATACCGCATTACCTGGTTTTTTTCGCCCGCAGCTAGTACGTTGAAATAAGAGTTTTCTTCGTAATCTGTCTCAAATTCGCAATAAAACGCCTTCACTTGACCCTTTATGGCCAAAACCAGGCTTATTTTGGACTCTTCCTGACTGCATTGGGTGTTTTGCTCCAGCTCCTCCTTTATTTCAACGTACTAAGTTAGCGCCATGCGAATAAAACCAGGTAATGCGCTGCTTTCAAGTTTTTGTGTTACCGTGCTGAAATATTTTTATGGTGTATCGAGGCTGCGCCCAGCATTATCACCGACAAATGGTTCTACTAAGGTAAGCCAACTCAGGACCTCATATAATACATTTACAGAATCTAGCTCTACTAGCTCACACTGAGGCTGGCCTAGCCCTCCGGTTGTAACTAGCGGACCAAGTGTGGGTATTAAAAAGCTACCCGATGTTTTAGAGTTGGGGTTGCACTTCGACGGTTTCGGACCCCCGGATGGTATGATAGCAGAACAAGTATTGGAGCACGCTAATCTGTACCACTACCCACAAAACGCATGACGGATATTAACTTAACGAATAATAGGGTAACAAGGATGGAGAGCGGGGGCACCATGATCGGACTAAGCCTAGCAAGAACTCCGAGAAATGAAAACAGGCGAAGAAGAAGAGGGAAAAAATGAATATAAATACCGATCATCTAAAAGAAACTAGAGAAGACCCTCATCAAAGTCTATTTACATTCAGTCCGCTCGAGGTCTTGCTCAGACTAATTCCTCACTCGGGAATTACTCATTGAGGGAGAATATGTCTAAGCGGGAAAGAAATAAGCGAGGAAAGCTAAATGAAAAATAAAACAGGGGATGCCCCAATACCGGTCTACCACAATGGACAGGGTTGATTAGGTGTTATTAGGACGGGTGTCAGTTTTACTGGGAGGATGCAGGAACCTGGGACGCCGTCCCAAAGGGTGGGGGGCCAAGACAGTCAAATTGTGGGGAGGGAGGCCTGGGCTGCCGTTTCGCGCTGCAGTAGGAACCTCACAGCTCCATCATGTCTTTCGGAGAGAGCCAGCGATAACCGAGTTTTGCTCTAGTCATCTAGTGTAGCGGTATGCACATCTTTCAGCTCTGAAAGAATCTCTATTACTCACTCATGGCTGGGCGTCTTGACCCACGGAAGTGGCCTTCGGCAAGTTCAGGTCTGCATGGTGGCCCTCTCGTTCCAAATACATTTTTACTACCCCCCGGTATGATACCAGCATGAATTTAGTAGCCGGTGAGGGTGGCGTACGGCTGTATTTGGCAGTTGCTCGGTTGTGGCTGGAGTCTTGTTCCAGATGTAGCTTTACTACCGGTAACTGCATACACTATCCTATAACCGCCCCGAGAGTTGCATACAGTGTGAAAATGTTGGTATCTTGTCACTGGCTTTGTGATAGAGTTTTTAGAGAGGATTTGAACGCAATATAGCTTAGACTTATAGATGATTTTCCGTGCTTGCACTATTGAGCTATATGGTAAAATAAGGGAAAATCCTTCTTTCTATTCCCCCCCCAATGCCGCACGATACGCAAAGACATATCAAAGCAAATATCTATGAACCACAACCGACACTCCTGTGATCGCACGGGGTAGGAGATCCTATTTCTAGCACCGTGAGATCGGTCGTATTAACATCCGACCCCTTGGCCTCTAATAGGGCAGCAACGGTCTTTATAATTCTGAGATATGGGAATTCCATAGAGTTCTGTAAATTCCCTTGATACTCCCCTCTAGTGACACACGATATCCGGAAGCCGATCTTGCTTATAGCACAATAAGAGCAGAATCACTGGAGAGGTGCTCTTGTGGAGCGAAGCGCATTAGTCAGATGTGGACGAAGACAACTCAACCGTGACAAAACCGAAGGAAAATGATAGGAGTATCGGTAAAGCAGAAATGTATTCAAGATCCAGATCCGGAGACTCTATTTCCACTCCGAGGGTATGTCAGCTTCGCCACCCGTTCTGACTTCAACACCCAAAATAGCACCCCCATTCTGTGTACTGACATATTTCCCTTCTACGCCTTCGTTTGGATAAGAGTTACCGCGTAGGTACCGCTCGATCTATTGTTTCTTTGACTTGTTCGGGGTTTCTTCCTGCTCTGGCGAAATGTGACCCCCGAGAATAGCGCCGATGTTTAGCGGAACAAGGAGGCATCTACACACAATCTTTTGTAACTGCACGTCACTGATAGAGGGAAGCGCCAAATTCCCCGCACACAAATCCGGCATCTCCTTCCAGAATAATCCCCGCAACATCCGGCTGTAAATCATCACTCATCCCCTCTGGTTTATCGTCCCTGTCTAATCGCAACTCCGGGGAATTAGCAAAGAGGCGGTAGTACAAGTATGCAACGGTGATATCTTCCTTCTTTGCCTAATCGCACAACCTATCGGACGTCGGGGAACTAGAATTTCTCCCCGTCAACGATGTTCGCTTCTTTGAAAGAACTACACCCACTCGGATCGGATATGCCTTACCCACTCCCGGATTCTCGGAGCAAAATAAGCTGGCCTTATCTGTTCAAAACCCACCCTCATTGTACTACCTTCACTCTCTTGCTTCCCAAAGCCAAGCCCCCGACACTGTCACATTTACTTGTCGGCACGCATTGATGTCCGTTATTTGACTCCAGTGGGGAGAGCGAACACATAGTCTGTGAATCATCGTTGGATTTATAAATCGTCTCGTGGTAGCTCCCTCTTGTGTCGCCATAGTCGGCATTGCTGTAGCCGATATCGACCGAGTGTTTATGTGTAGTCTGGACCACGATCCTCGGTTGTAAAGGTTCATTGTGTAGGTTAGTAGGGAAGTTCTGAAAAGTTTCTGTGGGCAAGGGTGAACGAAAGCGGGGTGATGTGGCTGCTCCTGTGGCAACAACCCTACCATCCAATCATTTCCATGCCAAGAAAATGTTGAGGCTCTGGTGAATTACCGGGACTGATACTGCATCACAGAATACTGTCAGGTGCGATACTACGTCGCGCAAACCTAGAGAACCATGGGCTTGATACAACCATGCGCTAGAATCGTCCATGATAACACGATGAAATGAAACATGTTTAATTGAAATTGAGCAATCGTGCAAGATTGGGTAAGTTAGTAGGCGGGCTCTGCTAGAGCTTCCCCACAGCCAGTCAACAGGTGTCAAAAATAATGAGCTCAACGTGACTTTAACCATTCGAGAACCGGAAAGATGGAGCTAATACTACGGGTGACTCGCCTTTGCCTCTATAATTGTAGTCATTCTACTAGCATTAGGCATTACCTACTTAGCGACCGTCAGCCAAATGGACTGCCACTTCATAACAGCCTCCAGAGCGGCGTTAAGAGAATGTTATTTTCAAGCTCAATTGACAAATATCGAAAAGACTCACATCGGCGAAGTAAGCAAAATACTCCACCATATCGATGCTGTTAGCCGCTATCCACTGTAGAATACGATAACTTCCTGCGTCAGTTCATCAGCCCGTTAAAAAAACAAACACTCCGATTCCAGAACCAGACATGTGGTGAGCACATTTAGTTCATTCCTAGTTATCTCCTCCCAAGCCATAGCGCTTGAATCCTGCATTAATCTTCCAGAAGTGCAAAGCCGCCCGGGGAGCAGCTGGCGCACCCGGCCGGCGAGTTTATAAGCTTTGTGTCAGTCTAACAGGGTGAATCATTAATTTTCCACCAGGTACAACACATTAACTATTTAATTGCTTGTGTGCTCCAATTTTCAGTGCCTGCTACTTCTTTGCTCCAAGATCTAAGGTTCTTATGTTATTGAAGTTTTTGTATTAGTCAAGTATTCCTGTAGTGAGTCGGGGCTACACCCAATATTATACCTTACAAATACTCTCACCAAGCTGAGCGAGCTCAGGCCGCATACATCCATAGAATCCGGTTTAACTAGCCCATACCGGCGCCGCCCGCACCCCCTAGTTGACACCAGCAGATCACTCGCCATATTGAAAAGATACCTGGTAGGTAGGGTCAGGGTTGCCCCTCAAGGATCTGGGAAAGTCTCTGAAAAACAGTGCTCTGTGAAGTGACCAGCTGGTGGTGTCCTCGCAGGAGAGGAACTACCGGTACCGGGTGGAGGCGAACGAGTGGCTCACAAATTTAGGACAGGATTCTTCGAGATTATCATCTATCTATACCTACGGAATTGCGTGCAACGGGCCGCACTATACGGTAACGTACAGTGCCATAAATCACTAGCTAACAAGCTCAAGCCAAATGCTAATTAAACTCACAACAGAACAGCTAGAACGAGGATAGAGCCCACGATAGGACCATGTCTATTCCGAACACCAAGGGAAGAAACCGTCAAAGAAGAAACAAATGAAAAAGTAGATAAATAGCAAAGAGCTAGAAGAAACCAGAAAAACGCCCTTATCAAAGTTTATCTAAGTCTAACCCAACGGAGGTCTTGCCTAACTTATACCAATTCAACAACCTAAGCTTAAGAAGAGGAAAAAAACAAAACACCCGACCTTGCCTGCGAAGGAAACTCCAACGGCATGGCATAAAGTTCAATTATGCGAGTTCTTACGGTAAGCGAGGAAAGCTAAAAGAAAAACACAAGACCCGATGACCGAATACCGGTTGACTGCAATTGACAGGGTTGAGCGGGTATTGTTAGGGTGGGTATTAGATCTCCATGGAGGGTACAGGAACTTGGGGGGCCACATAGGGGAGGGTAGAGGGAACGCGGGCGATTCGGTTGCAGGGGGTTCATTCTCTGAGGACCTGGGTACAGAGTCCTCGGGATCTGGTACTGGTTCCTGCTCATCGGAGTCTATCGGTGAGAGCGAAGGTTGGCTATTAGAATCTGTGATATCGGGGTTAGCATCTTGAGATCTGAATTGCATCTCCACCATAGACTCGTTTCTATGCTCAGGGGAGAGCGGGAGGGATGACTGACCATCGTGATCGACATTGTCTGAATTAGCATTGCCTGGGTCCACAAGGATCCCCACAACTCCATGACGTACTTCGGGGAGAGCTGAGAGTGGTGGGGTTAAGGCAGCTTCACTGCCTCCACCGTTGGAATCTCCGCTGTCTCCCGAGTCCGAATATTCGCTGTCGGAAAAGTCGAAATAATTGCGGTCTCCCCAGTCAGAATCTTCGCTGTCTCCCAACCCGGGATCTCTCAAATCTTCCTCTCCTGTCGCAACCTTTTCTGTCTCCACGCACCCGTTGCAAACCTTCCTGGAGACTGGCACCCAGAAACTTTCGCCAATTTCTAGGTTAGGATTCACGTCCTCTCGTTCCAAAAGCATCTTTACTATCCCCTCATAGCCGGCCCTAGCGGCCAGCGCGAGTGGCGTCCGGCTGTATTTGGTGTCTGGCTGGTCTGGATTAACATCTGTTCGCTCCAAAAGCATCTTTGCTACTCCGCCCTTCCCATTCTTAGCCGCCCACCCGAGCGGTGTCCGGCCATATTTAGTATCTACACGGTTGGGATTGACGCCTCCCCCGTCCAAAAGTATCTTCACTACCCCATCATGCCCTCCCCGAGCTGCTAGCAAGAGTGGCGTTGAACCATATTTTGTGTCTGCCAGGTCGGGATTGATGTTTTCTAGGTCGAAAAGCATCTTTACTACTCCGTCATTCCCGTTCTTGGCCGCCCACGCGAGCGGAGTGCGGCCATATTTAGTGTCCGCATGGTCGGGATTGACGCCTCCCCGGTCTAAAAGCATCTTCAGTACCTCCTCGCGCCCTCCCTGAGCCGCTACCAAGAGTGGTGTCGCGCCATATTTAGTGTCTGCATGGTCGGGATTGACGTCTTGTCGCTCTAAAAGCATCTTCACTACCCCTTCATGCCCTTGGCCAGCCGCTATCCAGAGTGGCGTCGCGCCATATTTGGTGTCTACATGGTCGGGATTGACGTTTTCTCGTTCTAAAAGCATCTTCACTACCCCCTCATGCCCCTCGGCAGCCACTACCCAGAGTGGTGTCGTGCCATATTTGGTGTCTCCATGGTTGGGATTGACGTCTTCTCGTTCTAGAAGCATCTTCACTACCCCCTCATGCCCTCTGTTAGCCGCTATCCAGAGTGGTGTCTCGCCATCGGTGTCTGCCTGATCGGGATTGACGTCTTGTCGCTCTAAAAGCATCTTCACTACCCCTTCATGCCCTTGGCCAGCCGCTCTCCAGAGTGGCGTCGCGCCATATTTGGTGTCTACATGGTCGGGATTGACGTTTTCTCGTTCTAAAAGCATCTTCACTACCCCCTCATGCCCTTCATAAGCCGCTATCCAGAGTGGTGTCGCGCCATATCCGGTGTCTACATGGTTGGGATTGACGTTTTCTCGTTCTAAAAGCATCTTCACTATGCCCTCATACCCTTGGCCAGCCGCTATCCAGAGTGGTGTCACGCCATATTTGGTGTCTACACGGTTGGGATTGACGTCTTCTCGTTCTAGAAGCATCTTCACTACCCCCTCATGCCCTTCATTCGCCGCTATCCAGAGCGGTGTCGCGCCATCTTTGGTGTCTTCTTGGTTGGGATTAACATCCTTTCGTTCCAAAAGCACCTTTATGACCTCCTCGTGCCCTCTTAGGGCTGCCCATATGAAAGCCGTCCTCCCTGTGCAGTCGGTTGCCTTAATGTCCCATTCCTTCATCTCCAACACAGAAGGAGCTATCCCTACGATTCCGAAAAATGCTACTCCGTGCAGTCCTGTAAACCCTGTAAGCTCCCCTAAATACAAGGGATTGAGCCCGGCGTAACCCATAGATTCATCATTGTGCAATAGCAGTAATCGAGCAGATATATGTTCATCAAATCTATCGAGAAGCCTGAGTGCCAGTATTTTGACATTTTCCGTCAACCCCCTTCTTGCGTGCTCTCCCCAGTAATAGGAAGCATATTCTAGAAGGGGCATTGTCGATGGGCCCGCGGAAAGGGTTGGCGAAAGATCCTTGACGGGTCCGGAATTGAGGTATGTTAAGCAAACTTCCGCAATTGTTGAATGGGGATTATGGAGTAGCTTAAGATCGCTTGAGAGGTGCTCCTGTAGAGTAAAGTGCACCAGTCTGACAGTGGACGAAGACTCTTCAACCGTGAGAAGACCCAGACAGCATGAACGGATTATCCTTATGGCAGGAGCGTTTTTCGGATCCAGATCCGCAGAGTCCATATCCACTCCAAGGGCATGACGAAGCTCCTCGACCCTTAATGGCCTTTCCGAATACAACACCCACATCAGCGCATTCAGCCCGAGTGCCCGTTTATCCGTATCCTGCTCCTTCAGCCGATTCAGGGTTGCCGTGTAGGCATCGCTCAGCCCGTTGCCTTGCGCTGCCTCTTCAAGTTTCTTTCTCCTCTGACCGATCGTCATCCCTCCCAGAATAATCTCAATGTTTAGCGAAGCCAGGAGGAACCTAGAAACAGCCGTTTGTAAGTATATATTATTGATAGATGGAAACGCTAAATGCTACTACTCACGTATTCGACATCTTTTCTAGAATAATTCTCACAATATCCTCCCGTAATTCATCATTCATTGCCTCTCGTTCGGTATCCCTACCTAACCTCCATTCAAGATAATTCTTGATATCTCCCGGCTTGGGATTGATGGGAATCACCACCGCCTCCTTTTTTTCCTCGGAGAAATAATTTTGAATAATTTCCCTGACATGGGGCCTCCCGGTGAGGAATATTCTCGTTTTGGGGGACCCCCGAGTAATATCTTTCAGTGACTTAAGAAGGTCCGCAAGCGTCTCCGGTAGGCATTCATCAAGCGCGTCGATGCATATGAAAACTTGGGGCAACGAAGCAATCGCGGTCCCCAAAATTCGCATCAGATCCGGAAGTAGCGGCCTTCTCTGTTCCTGGAATGCCCTCCGTATATCCTCCGGGATCCCACTGCCCACCAGCCTTTTCAAAATTGCTCCTATCATGTTGATGGCAGTCTGCTCTTGCCGAGCACCGTAGTCACAGTATAACCATGCAACCGCTAGCTCTTCCTCGCTTGCCTTATCACAGAGCCTGTCGATCACCACGGAACTAGTGTTTTTAGCTGTTAGTGATATTCGCTTGTTTAAAGGGACCCAGCCACTCACTTGAGATACGTCTTTCCCACTCCTGGATTCCCGGAGCAAAATAGGACAGCCCTATCGGCTCCACCTTCACCCCGGCTCCACTCCTCAAACTCGGTTGTTTCGAAAAGCCAATCCCCGACACCTTCAAGTCGTTCGGTGCGCACACCATCATGTCTCTTACCTGGCTCTATTGGAGTAAGCCAATGCATGATCTTTGCATCCTCGTCTGATTTATAGATGGTGTTGAAACAATTTTCGAAATTGCCGCTGTTGACATTCTCGTTGCCGAATTTGAGCGAGACTCTGTGTGAAGTTTGGGCCATGATGCTCGGTCCACAATATTTGTTGTATGTAGAAATGATAGAGATAGAGAAATATTGGGGGTAGATGGGCGAGTTTACAAAACCTTAACCTTTCTGTGGGCAAAGCGGACGAAAAGCTGGTTATCTACGAAGGTACAGCACCTAAGTTTTGAATATTTTACTAGCAGGGGTGTTACGCTAGCAGGGGCCAAGGCAGCAAATCGGGTATAAGGGCAGCGAATTGGGTATAGTGGTTACCCAATTCACCTCCTCATCCCTGTTAGTCGAACATCCCCTGCTAGTAAAATATTCAAAACTTAGGCGCTGTACCTTCGTAGTTTCTTCTGTGGTAATTACTAGGGCGCAAATCAAAGATCCGGAAGAAGTGACAATTAAAATGTATGGTTGCAACACAGATATCGAGGTAACTCTTTCCGGATCTTTAATTTGCGCCCGAGTACCATCCGATCATTTTCATGCTAAAAAGGTAAGATCACCTTGGAGGTTCCGACGAATTACCACGGCTTGACTCTACCCCACAGATTCCTGTACTGCGAACACGGCGCTGTGTTGTGCTGTGCTGTGCATGCATACGGTAGCTTTAGGGCACAGCAGCCTATGAGATAGTCACTTTTGTGTGATGTGAAACCGGTCTCATTGTTCATAGTTTACGAGTGCGAATAAGAATAAAACAAAGATAATCAAGCTGCCCACCCCAATCTATAATTGCAATTGGTAGGGGGGGCATTTCAAAGGAGGTATTCTCTAGAGAGCTCACGCTGGGGAACTCCACGTCGCCACGAATCAGCATATTCGGTAGCCATCTCTCCTTGTTTCCTTGGATAATGTGTAGGGAGCCTCGCCCGCCTTGCTGGCATTGGGAAACTCCGTTAGTAGAGTTGCGCACTTGGATCGGATTTACACAGGGAAGATCTCTAGTATCGTTTGCAACAGAATCGGTAACAACCATAATTCAAGATCCCAAACTAGACTCCCTCACGAGAGGAAAA
>Ga0307510_10004738_pt1 | contig 16093 bp, 24 predicted proteins | sample 12_EM_MG_FD_207224 | JGI IMG/M metagenome (GOLD analysis project Ga0307510, IMG submission 207224) | Populus trichocarpa ectomycorrhiza microbial communities from riparian zone in the Pacific Northwest, United States - 12_EM | ecosystem: Host-associated > Plants > Roots > Unclassified | place...
GACTCGGAAACACTTGGCAACTGTAGAGTCAAGAGAGGCATTGTCATCCCTGCGCGTCCTCCAATGACTCGGAGGAGCCATCAGCGTACTGATTGCCGTTACCGTTATCATACGGCCTAATATGCGGCGTGCGCTCAACATCAACCTCCTGCAGGGCCCATTATTCTTGCCAGGAGCAAATCAGTGGTTCCGTGGAGGAATGATGAGTCGATGAGTACTCATTGCGCTGATGTATTGTATTACATCGAAGGAGCGGAGCCCAAAAGTGTACAGCACGGCAGGTTTCCAGCAACCATGATAACTTACTTTCTCGGGGGTGACGTATTTCCAGTAGAGCCCTATGCAAAGTCCATACCGTCCACTTATTGTCTGGCACCTGGAGGCGATGTGTGATCGAGTTGAGTTGAAGACGGAGACTCTAATTAGTTCATGCGGAAGTAAATCGAGAGATTTATGCGGATTTTAATTATGTAATTAGAAATCAACCAGTGGGTGCTGTTTGTTTCCCCTTTGCAAGAAAAGACTCCGTCGGCCACGACAAGGAAAGCGCGCCGCTCGTTACATGCTCCACGCGGCTCTCAACGAGAGCCATCCTCTCAATTCTAGTCATAACGACATTCTAGATGTTGTCATCTCTCCTCGCGGTTCCCCGCCCAATACCAGAGCCTGGTAACATCTCCGATTCCGGCTCTGCTCACGAACCTGTGCCCTCGCCCGCATCTACGCGTTTTCCGCACACCAGAGCGCAACTTTCTGCGATAGCGCGACTTTATAAGCCAGCGGACGGCGGGGACAATGATGCGGACGCCGATGATGCACGCGTTAGCTCAAGCTTGGTCGCCAGAGTGGCGAGCCTTCTCGATCATGAGCATGAAGATGAGCTCAAGGCACTCTTGAAAGCGAGCTTCACTGGCATCGACGATGATATGGTGAGATCGCCTGAATTCTTCCTATTAATCGTATCCTCATCCTGCTCCCAGCTCGAACAGCACGTACTAGACTTGATGCATAAACACAGGGACGACGTTGCTGGTGTTCCATTTCTTTTCTTGACTGCCTCTCGCCGCCCTGTTTCCCGCCCATCCTCTCGTGCTTCCTGCCATTCGTCCCGCCTTGTTCCCAACCGGCCAGAAACTCCCATCTCTGCTCCCAGTTCACCACTCGCCTATGTTTTCAGGAGACCTCACACACCCCTAGCTTCACCGCTTGCCACCGGGCAAGGTTCTGGTTCATATATGACTGCCAATAGCGAGTCCCCGGCCGCCTCACCCACCCTACCTCATGCTATGCCCCGTTCTCATACCCAGTTTGCAAACAGCTTGCCATCATCTCCCATAGGCTCACATCGCGCATTGAGCGCCAAAGCCTCGGATTTCCGTCCACACCCACGACCACTCTCCGCGGCCTCGTCAAATCCCAGCACGTTGACGGGACTCAGAGCCGACACGCCATCTCCCGACCTTTGGGCACACGGCAGCTCAAAAGCGACATCGAACCTCGCCATCGCAGCACCTCTAATACCTGATACTACTCTTCTATCGCGCTCCGGAACCCCCAATTCGACGTTACGCGTGACTGTTCATCATCCAGACGAGGAGGACGAAGAGGACGATCCCTTCGATCCGTTTGCACAAAAAGCACTTCCTAGATCTTTCCACCCTCCATCTGTTCCCGAGTTTGACACGCAATGGATGAACTCACCCGCATCCAATTCCTCCATGTCCGATGGCTATCATTCTTTGGGAATGACGGATCGCATTTCCCCACCTAGCGGTTCCCAGCTTTCCCAGGATAGTTATCCCAACAAAGAGCCTGAGGGGGCAGACATGCTTACTGAGGGCATGACTCCCTTCGACGTGCTTGCTTCTGTCTTTGGGGCCTCCCTGGCACCCTCAGAACTTGAGGAAGCTCTTGCGGCTAACGGTTATGACTTCGAGCGCTCCATGGCATGGCTAGTGGAGCGTGCCGCCCCGCCGCACGGACATGGACCCCAGCATCCGAGGACGCAAAACCTAGGCGGTCGAATCGCGTTGGTGTCTCGCGACAGTCCTGGTACACCAGGATATGTGCGCGGTGGGAGGGGTGGATTTGGGATTCCAAATGCAGGGACAAAAGGGCCTGCCAAATTCGCCAATGGACGGCAGGTTCAAACTGGAACCCGTGTTTGCCGCTACTTCCTGGCAGGGGAGTGTTTGCGAGCTGACTGTCGCTTCAGGTGAGTTCTCCCAATTACGCTCCAACCTTCTATCAAACGCGTTGGTTTAGCCACGAGATTGAACGGGCCCTTTGTCGCTTCTGGTTGCGAGGTACATGCGCGAAAGGGGAGGTTTGCGAGTTTCTGCATCACATCCCAGCCGACGTTGACGTGGCTGGCATCACTGCCGCTATGGGTCGTGCTGACCTCAACGAGAATTCTACGACTGGTGCCCCAACGTTAGACGAATTTCCGGCTCTCGATTATTCTTCTGGGGACTCCAGAGGACGTCGTGGGAGCTATTATGGACGAAATCAACGTGCGCCCGCGCCTTATGACACAGGCAGAAGCAAGTTCGGACCCCCTGTGAACAAAAGTCCGCAGCCTCCTTCCCCGCCCGTACCCAGGGATCCTGCTTCATTGGCCGCGCGGAGAGAGGCTATGGGTAGTGCGGCGGATTCCCTTCATAATCGCAGCGCCATTGTCGCACCGAAGCCGTCTCCTCGTCTCAAGTTGCGAGCCCCGACTTTGTTACCCTCACTACCAGTGGGCGACTCTGCGAACGGTCTGTACGTGACTTATCGTTCTCGTGCACTGCAATTGGGTGCTGCGCGCAATGCGTGTTTATCCCGCGCGGCAGACGCGTGGCGGCGCGGAGACGGCTCAGCTGCAAAACGCTTCAGTCGCGAAGGCCACGACCTCAATGCAAAGATGTCGACAGAGTTGACAATGTCAGCCGGAACTGTCGTACGCGAGCGGACCAAACTCATTGAGCAGGCAGTCAAGGCGCGTGATAGTACTTGGTCGGATGATCCAGGCGATCACAGTGCTCGCGGCCGCACGTGTGGCAACGGGCTCGGCATCATCTTGGGAATTGCTCGGCGAGACGTATCCGGGGAGCAAAGGGATTTGAAGTCAGAGGAACGAACGGAGTCCCTGTTAGATCTTCATGGCATACACGCCGCCGAGGCTACAGAGATCTTGGAAGAGTTCTTACTTGCGGTATGTGTGATTCAACGTGGCGTGGGTCCCTGCTAATGGTTACCTGCATCAGTTGGAACGCGAACGTTTCTATGGATTAAGTGAGTTTGTCATTACTAGAAATACGAGGCTGTCCATGACGACTGAAACCATATACAGCCTATGTTGTTATTGGTGACGAAAAACACACAGGGGCGCATGACCCTGCTCGAGCTGCGTCTCGAGAACGCTTGTCCACGGGTGTCCGCGAGTGGTTGCACCGATGGGGATATCCGTGGAGCGAACGTGAAGGACTCATTTGTGTCGACTCGGTTACTCATTTGTGAGCGCGGCTTGGACTATAGACAAGGGGGAGAAAGAGAGGTTCGAAAAATATGTGTTGTGATTGGTCTACTATTTTATGGTTTATGGGGCTGTTTTTTGGGCTTACTTGCAGTGTTGTCAAAATGTCGGGGAGCCATGTCCAGTGTGGATGGTTGGCAACCGCACATACCACATTTATTGTATGTTTTAGAATCCATTTTTTGCTCTGCTGCTGTGAAACGAGGTGTACTGTGACTCGTGAGCCGACACTGATCGATTGTGTTGTTCGCGGTGGACGTGGCAGTGTCAGCGCGAGCCACGTGAGACACCAGTGACAACCAGCTCCCTGTAACCCGAGGCTCCTTTTCTCTTCTTGCTTACCTACTTCTTTGATTCCCTCCTTTTTATCGCCCCGCCAAGCATATTGACTTGACAAACAATGTCAACCCACAAAGAAGAGACCCATGTTCATGAATTACGCGAGCACGACCCCACGAGGCCCCATTCTTTCGACCTTACGCTAGAGCTTGAACGTCAACTGGAGGCTGAATCCCTTCCAACGTCACCCGCTAGACTCGAGGGACGCCCACAATCACTCGATACTCATGTGCTCGCATCTCTCGTCACATCGCTGCGCATCAGCGTTGCGGAACTCACCAAAGAACGCGATGAACTGTCAGCCGCCTTGGATATCGCGCGCGGGCGAGAAGCGGGCCTCGCCTCCGAGGTGCGCCAGTTGAAAGAAGCGCAGGTCGAGAGAGATACAGAGTTGGCGGGGCTGCGTCAGAAGGTACGCGATGATGAAGAATCCATCGTGCTTCTAAGAAGCAAAGTTGAGGAAAGCCGGTTGGTCCCCTCCTGCCCTCTTCGATTCGTGTCGCATTCTCATCGTGTGTCATGTGCTGAAGTCGCGGTCTCATGCGGCTGCAGACTGAGAGTCGTCGCGTGAGCCGGGGTGCGGACATGTCTGTCGACTTGTCGCGCGCGGGTTCGTTCTCGTTTGGAGGACCGTCGTCTGCCAAGCGAATGTCTTTCACACCCCTCACCGGATCGTCGACCGCACGCATTCACAGGCGGATATCTTCCGTATCTGATTCGAACGTGAATTGGGCCGAGAACGCGAACGGGCAGCCATTGGAGACGTCGCCTAACGCGCAGACCGCCATGCTCCCTGATGTCTCACATCAGCCAAACTATCTACCCACGAACACACGTCGCATCTCAGGATTCTTTCCTCGCGCTTCTGCCCCAGAATCTGAGCCTGTCGCCGTTCCTAATGCGGTGGAAAAACTACAGCGGGAAGTCCAGACGCTCAAGGCGGCGCTCGAGGAAGCAAGACACGAGTTGATGGAGGCGAACGAAGCACGCGAGGCATCAGAGACTTGTGTTAAAACCCTTCGTGATTTCATAGCAGAACACAACGTGGGGGTGTCGCCCGTGCGCTCGGACGTCGGTACCGCCGTGATTCGCGGCGATGAGGCGGATAAGAAGAATGTCAGCGGGAGCGGAGGCTCGCGATGGGGCTTTGGTGGCCTGTTTCGTGCTGGAGAGGCAAGCCCACCGGTGATATTGAGCCGCGGGACGTCATCGTGCACTTCTCCGTCGCCTACGAGTGAGCCGCTGTCACGGAAATTAGGCGGCCTTTTCGGTGGTAGGGGTAGTTTTTCATCAAGCACGTCGGCAACACCGCGTGGCGTGCCAGTCACTCAGGACGCGATGTACCATGGTTCAGATACGTCTTCGACCGCGGAATCGGCTGAGCCTGCTAGCCCACCGATGGATACGTCTCATGCGCCGATCACAAGGGTGCTCAGTGAGACGTCGTCGACCTCTTCTGACCTTCTCGCTCTACGAACTGCGACCGAGGAGAAAGATGGTTCGGCTGGCGTACTGGTGGTATGATGATGATGATGGTGATCGAAGGTTTTTTGACATCAGATTACGGAATGGTATTTACAGTAATATGCGAGTATACCCTATTATTGTCTACGGTACTAAGTATTATTGCCCCGCGGGCTTTTATGGAATAAATTCGAAAGCTAGCGATTGAGGGGGAGGGTGAAGAGGAGGACTGGGCATGGCTGGCAATGATCTTTGGTAAAGACGCCTTGTTTCGGGCATTGATTCTTCCCAGCTGGATCAAGGTGGATTCATGCGCCTGCCTCTTCTTATTCTTCATCCTCCATGGCTTCTTCCTTCATACCCCCGCCGCTGGATCCTAACCCAAACTCGCCATCCTCAAAACAACGCCGTCGAAACGCTGCGCTGTCCTGCGCCGAGTGTAGAAGGTAGCCTTAATTTTGGCCTGGTGCTTTCAACTCGCTGATCATATCATATACATAAGGCTCAAGTTGAGGTTTGGCCTTTCTTCCGCCTCGAACCACTTCCTCTCCATAACTAAGGTCGCTCCACACAGATGTAGTCGTATTTTCCCTTGTGCGAGTTGCGTCAAAAAGGGCTGTGCAGCGATCTGCCCCAAAGGTTAGCATCGCGCGCTATTGCATACCCTTCCCTCACGCTCACGCCCCCCAACTCAGGATCTCTGACCACTGGCAAGGGAAACCGGTACGCTTTTTTTCAACCCTTTGTCGCGAAAAATTTACCGCTGACACGTCGAACATCGTGCCACAGTTTCATCCTCGCGAATACTGAGGTACTTCATGACAAGATCGGTGTCCTGTCCAGCCGCGTAAGGCAGCTCGAAGATGCATTGGCAGAGGCGTACGCCATGTATAGCGGTGAAAGGCATCCCCTTTTGTCGGACGAACTATTGCAAATCAAACGTCCTCTGGAGCGAGAATCCCGGAACGAGATGCCTTCTCCACCGGAGGCCGAAACCGCGGAAGCCATCGACGCTGTGGGATCTCTGTAAGTGCAAAAAAAACGTTAAGCTTTTGTACTCACTCCCGCTCTCTCACCCCCAGCGCGATCTCAGATACCGGTCGTACGAACTTTTATGGTCAGACTGCAAATTCATACGTAGGTTCATTTCTAAAAGTCAGATTGCGCCCTGTCGTTTAAGTTTCTGTTCCACGAAGTATCTCCTACAGGTCAGACACCGTGCTCGTCGGATGGCCGCGCGGACTTAACGTATTGTTTCTAGAATGAAGCTGGCAGCGACGAGGAAGATGACATCACCTCGCCTGGCTCTGTCGAGTTGCCGATGCCCAACACTCTGCCTTGGAGGAGCTATGCATTTCCTTTTGCTTCGAACATAGCTGGGAATGTGGAAGAGATTCGCATTATGCTCTTGAATAACCTCCCCGACTCAAATACGGTTCGCAGACAACTTGATATATATTGGCGCCATGGTTCTTGGATGTAAGGATATCGGTATCTTTCTTCCGATGCATTGCCTGACGGTCATCCAGGTACACGCCAATCGAGCAGGGCGACTTTTATGGCTCCATATATAGCCGCGTTTTCGACCCTGAAGCTGGCACCGATCAAGATCGTATTCAGTCACATCGTATTGCCGTAGTGTATATGATGCTTGCCATTGGGGCTTTACTCGATCTGGATGCCCCCCCTCATTCCTATGATGCAAACCATTACTATCAGCTCGGACGTGCTGCGCTGTCCGTCGACTCGATGTTCGAGGAGCAATCGATCCCTGCCATTCAAGCTCTGGCATGTGATCTCGTTTGGCTGGGTTCGAAGGCGCTGACTGTCCGCACAGCTCCTTATGTCCCATTACATGTTCCTTTCCGATATCGATGGTCCTCGCTGGGCGCTTATGGGCCTTGTCGTGAAGTTGGCGCACAGCGTAAGCACCCGCCCTCACCGCGCGACTTTTACGTTTTGTTGATTGTCTCCATTTTAGTGCGGTCTTCGTGCGTTATCTTGCATGGTCCTCTCACATGGCCGAGTCGGCTGATTGCATTTCCCAGACCGAGATAGCGGTAGGTGGGGTTTGGACCCTGAAGAAACGTTTCGGCGACGGGCACTTTTCTGGGAGATATATACCTATGACTCGTGGCAGGTATGGCACTCTGCAAGACCGAAGTCGTTGTCGTTTCCGTGCTCATACCGACGGTACGATAGAGTCTAACATATGGTCGTCCTCCGTCATTCTCTGTGCTCCACATCGACACTCAAATGCCGCAAGAGTCGGCCCGAGACGAGAACGGTGAAGAGGAAATGGGCTGTGAGATCTCTCTCATCCGTATGGCTTTATCACATACTGACTTTCGTTTCTCGAGTCCAACTGTGGAAGTACCGATTTTCCTCCCAGTGCATGAGTGTGATCCATGACCAGGTTTTCGGCGCTCGTACTCCAAACTACAAGGTTCTGCAGCAGCTAGACCGAAAAGTGCGAGAGTTCTATACTCCGCCTTCTCTCCAGGTTCCGGGCTTTGGCGGGCCCATGACAGATGTCGACATTGTCCCGGTATATCTCACTCTCCAGCGGTACGTTGGGTTTGCGATTAGGGAAATGAGTAAGTTGATAGTTAATCTAACGCAAACTATGCGCTCACATTTGACAGCCTTATTTTACATGCATCGCGGTTTTTTTGCACGTGCGATTGAAGACAATCCTGATGACCCCCTCGGCAGCAAGTACGCGCCTTCTGTCTTGGCGGTATACAACGGTGCATGCTCCTTCGTTGGATTGGTCAGAAGCTTGTTTTCCCAACAACCCGTCTTGACGGAACGAATGTGGTTCTTGTTTACTCATGTCTTCTCCTGCGCTGTGAGAATATCCCCGCAGAGGTGGCCTTCAACTTCTGATACGTTCATTTAGATTGTGTTGGGTTCGATACCAATCAAGTGCCCGAAGATGGCATTGGCCCGTTCTGCCTTGTCACATCTGGATTCCGCGCTACGGCTCTTCGAGGATGTCTCGCAGAATTCAAGAGCTATCAAAGTTCTAGTAGGTCTTGACGCAGTGATAGGCATACATTAGACTAATGCCACCTACTCCAGCCCGTCCTTCGTAAACAAAGGGAGCGTGCCGCTGCAGCCATGGCCGAGCTTCAGTTGAGGAAGGATCCCCAATCCCCGAGAATGACTCCAGAATATGAGAATGATGTAAAGCGAGAAGACGAGGAGTTGGCCACTCTGGGTGGAAAAACCCGCCTTGTCCCGCGGAAACCTTCATCTTCAACTGCGTCATCCCCAACGACGGCTTCTGCCAGCCCACGCAGCTCGCCAGCTATTTCCAATATTCTTCCTGCCCTAACCTATGCGTCACAACTCTCCACCCCGCCTCAAGTCAACGCGATCCCACTTGCTGCTGCGGCCCCTGTACAACCTAGCCAGCCTGTTCAATGGCAACGACATGAATATCAAACTCAGCCTCCCCCTCATCACTATCAACAAACCCAGCCTATAACACATTCACACCCTACGCACAGCCAAGCGCAAGCTCCCCAGGCACATAACCATATACCTATGGAACACCAAATCCATGCAGGTCCTTCAAGGGGCTACAATTATACCCAGTACTGGCAACAACAACAAGCTACCGAATACCCGTATAATGGCATGCATGGAGGGGCCTCGGCTGCGTACATGCCGGCCTCGCCTGGTTCTATGGGCTTTGACTATGCAGCTTCGTTACGCGCAGAGTCGTATCTGTCTGCCGGCCACGCTCCTGCTATGGCTCCCCAACACCCATCGCAACCGATGCAAGTCAACTCGGACTACAGCCCAGGGTCGGACCCTAGCATGGCATGGAATGACCTTGTTGCTCAGTTCCACCACGTCTGAAGGTAGGGAAGCATTTTCACGTTTGGACTTTTCCTTTCCGGTTTCCAAAACATTGTCAAAGTAAATTGTCCGCAATTGTGTTGTAGCCCCATCGTAAAGTAAACATGTCCGTATCTTGACATACGTTTCACTGTCATCATGTCGGTCCCACACCTCTTGTAAGTAGTAACTTGTGAATGAACCCGTTTGTGGTGACGTAAGCAATGTCGGCACGTGCAAAGCCAAGCCATAATTGGCACTGGCACTTTGACAGCCAGACAGCCAGGGAACTCGCCCCTTGATTCCCAACAAAAGTTAACCTTATTGACGGCTCTATAGAGTCTATGACTCCTTGTCATGGATTTGACAGACGCAAGAACGCGCAAGAAAGTCACTCTCAACCCGAGGACGGTCCTATCAAACTCGTGGGTATTCATTTAACACGCACGCAAACATGACTGATGAATTGGTCTCCACACATCGCAGAGTATCTGGACGCGTCGCCACTGATATCGTGTTTTCGAATGCCCTCCTTGCAGTTTCTCTCTGGACAGTCAAGGAATGGCTCCTATCGCAAAACGTCGGCGTGTTCTGGGTTCTCATGCGCATCCTCGCGTGTGGTGCCCTCGGCCTCGGTTTCAAAGAGGTCGCGGCGGGAGACGCGCCGAAGGCGTTCGCAGCGGCGTCGTCAGCGAAGGTACGCACCTCCTTCGTTCTTTGATTTCGTTTCACTGATGGGTTGTCGTCCGTTCACCGCGCACCATGACCCCTCGAACCACAGTGGTCTCTACTGGCCATAGGCTCCTTGGTTCATTTTTTGCAACAAGGTAGCCTTCTCGTGGCGCTGTTGCGATTATCGGCAACGCGGTGTGTACGGGTTTCGGCCTGTTTCTTGGTCACGTCCGCGCCACATTTTGTTTGACTTTTGGTCATTTCGCAGCGTTGTTATGTTTTCGCATTTCTCGTCGGTTTGGGCAAAGACGCTGTCTAATGTTAGTTGGGTGAGTACCATCAGGTCCTAGCTCCCATGGCCTCTTCACCCCCTAAATGTTCCTTCCACGTACACGCAGACCGTGCGGTTTGCACCGGTTGTGCTTGGCCTTGCCATTTCCTTCGCCTCCGACACTCGCTATTCCATCAACGACGTCCGGGTGACGCTCCCAGGATACTTTGCCCTTCTGTTGCACATACTCTCGACGGGAGCTTCGGAGTATTTCAGATCCGCGTTGGTACCCAGTGTGGGTGCCAAATATGTGTCGGTCTTTTGTACCATTGGCGCCGCGACGTTCAGTCTGATCGTCTACGGGACTACGGAGATTCTTGTGAGCATATCCTGGTCATCATCTGCGTAGTATAATACACCTCATATGCCAATGTTTTAGACGAACGCGCCACCATCGCCACCCGTTTCGTTGTTCTCTCTTCTGGCCATCCCTCTGGCGGCGTTTTCCACCCGATATGGGCGTAGCCCATTCGACGCAACTGTGTTTACTACTCCGCATTATAACTTGTTGTCTTCAGCCTCTGCACTCGTTGCCAGCATCACCTTTGGATTTATGTGGTTCTCTCGTTTACCGACCACGATGGAGATATTAATAGGAATATCGTTATTGTATGGTCAGTCGCAGACAATCATGACGAATAATCTCAAACCTGTACCTCTGCAGGAGGATACCCAAAGAAGTTACAGGTTGCCGACGGTCTTCCACGCGTTCCGGCAACGCAGGTCGTCCGTTCCTATTTAAAAACCATAATGTCAAATCCAGAGTCGCGGAGAATCTTCTACTTTCTTGTGCTTAACTTATCATACATGATGGTGCAAATGCTGTATGGCGTCTGGACGAACAGCTTGGGTCTGATATCCGACGGTACGTGGCTAGAGTTCCGGTTATTACCGCCAAGTGATGAAGACTTCTACATACAGCTATTCATATGGGCTTTGATTGTATGGCTATTGGTGTCGGTCTTTTCGCATCTATCATGGCAACATGGCCGCCGAACGAGCGGTTCACATATGGGTCAGTTGCTTTTCTTGTCCTCTCCCGTAGTGATCCTATGTGAAACGGTCCTCGGTAATTTAGGTATGGCCGAATCGAGACGCTCTCGGGTTTTGCGAACGGCATCTTTCTGATTCTGATCTCAATTTTCATAATATTCGAAGCAATACAGCGCCTGTGAGTAGTGTATGGCTGTCCGAGAAGCGAGATTTGTTACTAATGTATCCTAGTCTCGATCCGCCAGAGATGAACACCAACCAACTGCTTCTGGTCAGCACCTTGGGCTTAGTGATCAATCTGTTCGGCATGGTAGCAATGGGCGGCCATGCACACCACGGACATTCGCATAACCATGGACATGGGCACGCCCACGATCACGGACACGGTCATCATGATCACGACCATGTCCATGACCACGCGCACTGCCATGATCACGCCCATGGTTCAAACATTCAGCACGAGCATGACCATACCCATGATCATGTAGAGGTTGGTCTCTTACTCGTGTACGCCCAACGAGGGACTGACTTGGTTGTTATAGGCCCCAATGATTGTGGAACACATGTCTGATTCGAGTAATGAGGATGCGTGCGAAAGTCAGGGGCACGAATGTGGGGATACCCAACCTTCGTCTGACGTCGATTCGCATCCCCACCATCGCCCGCACTCGCCGCCTCACAACGCCAAAAGCTCACATTTAGATGCGCCCAACTTGCACCTAATGGCCCCGCCCACTCCCCACTCGCAACCGCAGTCCCGATCAAATGGTCTTCTCGGTGGTGATATTCCCGGCGTGCCATCATCTCGCATTCATACTCGTTCTGCCTCTATGGCAACTTTCTCCTCACTCTCGCCACCCCCTTCTAGTTCTAGTATTCCCCACTCCCATACCATCCCTTCCTTAGCGCCAAAGTCGCATGGTCATCGAAAACACGGCCGCCGTGCACCGTCATTACAATTACGCGATGCAGCGTGTCTCGAAGGCACGGAGTCCTCGCCTATGACGCCGAGCTATCGCTTCGGCGTAGACGAGCACTTCGCATCCCATCAACACGCGCACCTTCATGGCCATACACCAAATCTCCATGATCACTCACACGTCCATGGCAGTGGGCATTCTCGCGAGGGACATAGCCATAATATGCGCGGCCTCTTCCTGCATGTCATGGCTGTGAGTTTGACTTCCTTCTACTTTATTTACCGATTTACTGACCGAGGTCTGTGGTGTGGGCGCCATTGATAGGACACGCTCGGCTCTGTCGGTGTGATTGTATCAACACTCCTCATCCAATTCTATGGCTGGACCGGTTTTGATCCGATTGCGTCAATTTTCATCGCGATACTCATCGCTGCGAGCGTGATCCCGCTTGTCATCGACACGGGTAAGGTACTCGCGTTGGACGTTGCGCAGCGCGCCGACGGCATAACACATGCACTGGATGAGGTAACGTCCTCTCATGACCATTCTCTGCGTCTGCCCTCGCTGACGAGTCGGGTTGGGCACAGCTCGCTTCTGTTGAGGGGCTTGCGTCGTACACAGAGCCCCAATTTTGGCCAAAGGACGCGAGCAGCCTGATTGGTTCGCTGCATATACAACTCGCCCCTCCCACTCCGCAGAAAGATTACGACCTGGACGGCGTCGTCGAGCGCGTCGACACTCTCCTGCGTGCGCGTATACCCGGGCTGGAGGAGCTCACTATCCAGGTAGAAGGAGCCATAAATGGCGTAGACCGAGTTCCTTTTCGGCGATAGCACCGTCGTGCCTTGCCTTCCACCACTGCCACCATATATACAAGTCTATATTCTCTTTGCTTTACTCCATTCGTTCGTTACATAGGAAAGTGTAATTTAGTACATCGGCCCCCGAGATAGCAAATATAGACTCCAGAGCAAAAATAAAAGGCGGAAAGTGAGACGCAGGTATCGTAATAGGTACAGTTGCGACTACGGGTGGGTTACGCGTATTGGAAGAGGGAGAAGGGACGATAGCAACAGGCGAATAATACAGGGAGCAGGTCGATTTATTGGTCGTTGAGGTTGTTGAGGAGCGTCGCGAGACAACGTTTTGTGACCATGTCACCCTGTGCCAATGGGATTCAGTATTGCCGAACACCAGGTATCAACGCGTCATGGGTGGCTCACCTGGAGAAGTGCGGCGAAAGTGTTGTCGCGGAGGGGCTCTGGGAGACATGCCCTGAGCGCCTCGCGCGCCCGCGGGTTGTCGCTCAACCTGAGGTAGCAACGGACGACGTGTTTGAGGAGTCGGACCGCCTGGGTCTCGACGAGCTGGTTGACCATGTTACTGAGGACGGTGCCGACGGCGAAAAAGCGTTCGTAGGTGTGACAGATGTAGGTGAGACCGGTCTCGTCGAGGAGGATCTTCTGCACGATGAAGATCGCGACCGTCTTGGAAAGTTCCGAGCCGGTTTCCATGATGCGGAGGCAGAGGGGGATGATCTCTGTCGAAAGGAGGAAGTGTATCACCGTGTTGTTGTCGTTTTGCTGTGGGGCATTTGAGAGATCGAAAACGGGTCAGGAGGGTCAGGAAGGTGGGGGTAGGGCACACCTTGACGAGAGCGCCGATGACGCCGAGGGAGGTGAGGCGCAAGTACTCAAATGGACGTGTTTTAGAAGTTGTGTTCAAGAACGGGTACAAGAAGAGGGGTATATGGGCTATTTTGTTTATTCGGTGGAATCAGTCGCGGACGCATGGGCGGGTATGAGGGGATGGAAAAGGGTACCGTTCAGGAAGAGTTGTCTTGTCTCGGGATGAGACGCGACGCATTGGAGGAGCGCGAGGGCGTTGCAAACGCGGTTGGATACATGCGCTGTCAGGTTCGGTGGCGAGAGCATTGGATAGACGGACACGATCTCTTGGAGGAGGGCTGGCATGATACCTGGGTGCGCGGTGAGCGACTCGAGACGGACGATTTTGCGAGCGAAAAGGATTGGCTGACCGAATGCGTGCCACAGGACGAGGGCGAGGTCGTCATACTGCTCGCGCTTTTTGGAGAGCTCGAGGAGGGCGGACTCTCTGGTTTCCGGGTCCAAGAGGTCTATGACGAGGCCGTAGATGTTGTTCTCGTCGTTGGTGACGGGCAAGCCAGGGCTCAGTCCGTGGGGAAGGGTATGGACATCGTTGATGAATTGAGGGACTAGGGGGTGAGGTGTGGGATGCGCGATGGCCGCCGCGATGGTGGAAGGGGTGTCAGAGTATAAGGAACGCTGATAGGCGTTGTAGCTGAGTTGATGGTCCATAGTTATGCGGCGACTGACCTCAGATCTCGCACATACGACCAAAACGGTGGCAGTGTGAGTGTGAGACAGGTGCCGACGTAAGCTTCGCCATCACGTGGCTACCAACCCTTGCTTGATGCGATGCGACCTTGACCCTGGCCACGAGCCAACAACCAACCATGCCACCTAGACCTGGACAACTCAACCTTGCCACCGTTCTCGCTACCCAAAATCCCACAATAGACCTCCACCTCTCTGCGTATGAAGCCTCAGCGCGTAACTTTTCACAGGCCTTCGCGGATTTCAATGCACGCGCCATCGCGGAGATCACGCAGCGTCGGGAAGCGCACACCGCAGAGACGAAGAAGCTCGCGGAACGCGCTCAGAACATGGAAAAGGAGACGAATCAGTGCAAGTTGAAGGAGATCGAGCTTATAGGTGGTCAGTGTCGTCGTGCCCGCGGTTTGCTCTTATGTTTTATTCGGCTTGGCTGAATGTCCGGTCTGTTTTGTAAGTACTCGAACGCGAGCGCGAGGAAACCAAGGAGGCGGAGTCCTCTGTCGCTGCGCTTCGGCGCCAGGTCGCGTCACAACACGAGGCAATTGCGGCTCTCGACGCAGAGATTGAGCAGTACCGCGCGCGCGCGGCGAACCTCCGTAAAGGTCCGTCTCCACCTTATACACCTATGGTCTCGACTTCGCTCCCACCGACCTTCGAAACCTTACACTTTCAGAGCGAGAGATAGAGCAGAAAACGTTGGCCGCGCATGCGGCGCGGGCATCTTCAGAGTTGCGTGCTTGCGAGCGCGCTTTGAGTTGCGTCGTCGAGGGCGTTGGACCGGATCAACTTTTGATACGGTATTCCATCCATGGCGGTGAAGGCCCGCGTTCCATGCATGGAGTGAACTTCGTGCTCGACGTATCGTCATCCTCGTATAAAGGTGCGTCCTACTATTTGTGTGTACCTGATGCATCGCCCAACGATAGGTGACAGTTTTAACATCGACGCCGCTGTTACCCACTTTGCCAACATTACTGGATGAGTTAAACGAGTCGCGGGACGTGTTCACATTTATTAGGAGGGTTCGTGAGGCGTATGTGAAGCTCTTCTCATAGGATACAGTAGGGGGATTGTGTCGGATCTTATTTTATTTATTTATTGTAAAGTACTTGTTTGTTTGTAAGTGGGACTTGGAGGCAGTAAATATGAACAAATACCGGAATTATCGGTATTTTCCTTCCGCTCCGTTCGATAGCACGACAACCGTGATGATGTTCCACGCAGCGACGAAGAGACTGAGCGTCCTGCTCAAGCGCTGTTATTCTACCCTCCCAGAAGCTGCTACTGCTGCAAGGACAGCGTCAACACCTCGCGCTGTCCGCCTTCGTCGCTCGAGAAAAACCTCCACCACCGATGCCGAATCCGACGCCCTCCCCAGCGGTCTAACTCCCACGGAATTTGCTCGCTACCAGCGCGCCCTCACCAAAGGCGAACTTTTACGGCCAGATGGTACAGAACCCACAGAGGCCGAGTGGCTCGCCAAACTCAACTCGCGACGATCTCGGCTGCGCGGTACGCGGGAGGTCGTGACGCCGTCTGGCGCGAGGGAGACGCAGGTGGTGGGCGAGAAGGTCTACCTGCCGAACATCATCTTCCGCCTCGTGCCCAACTTCACGCCGCTGGGCAAGCC
>Ga0307510_10004739_pt1 | contig 16091 bp, 18 predicted proteins | sample 12_EM_MG_FD_207224 | JGI IMG/M metagenome (GOLD analysis project Ga0307510, IMG submission 207224) | Populus trichocarpa ectomycorrhiza microbial communities from riparian zone in the Pacific Northwest, United States - 12_EM | ecosystem: Host-associated > Plants > Roots > Unclassified | place...
CTGAGTATGAAAATCTGACAGGTGCACCGAACTACTGGGGACCTTCCTTTTTGGGCGGCGTGTCCCAATTTGGACGGCGTGATTCCCATTTTGGGTGTGTCACTTAACCGCTGAAAGTGCCCAACTTCCTTTGTTGTTACATGTTACACACTCGCACTTTCCTTTTATCCACCCGCTTTACCGACACTCGAAGAACACTCGTAATTTATGGTCACTTTTCATTGCCTTCCCACAGGTGGAACATTTCACCTCCGGTATGGTATTCAAGGTCTTTCTCAGTTCCGTGCATTCCTAGCACGTAGACATTGAGGTACGGTATGATATCTGAGATCTGAGTCCGAGTCATTAGACGTACCTATCTTGGACTTCACCATCTGCTGACCAGCCCTATACCGGCGATCTTGTTTTATAGACACCATCCTTCGCTAGCACTCACGCTTCAAAGTAATATATAAAACAAACACTCCCTACATACTGTGCCAATACTTTGTTGCAAATGCAGGATCGAGGTCGTTCGCCTCTCGCGCGTTGCCAAGATGGGGCAAGGTGGAGAATCGGCATTCCTTTCTTCGTACGGTTTTTTCCTCTCCCCACCATAGTATATCCTCATGATTGTACATATTCATATCTTGACGCATCCGCGTGCGCTTGACTCACAACCCACAACATCATCCCCTTGAGCCACCTTCGCGTTTTCCTCAAACGTGCGAGGTCTCAACACAATTCTCGTTAGGGGTCAGTTTTCCAGACTTATGTGGATGATACTATGGGAAGAACAACGAAAAGCAAGCTTTCTGGATCGGCCATAGACGCCATACTACTACTAAATGTCGCTCAGTTAGCGTGCAAAAAGTCGATTGCATCACCTTATCCGCCGCGCTACTCCCATTCGACCACTCAGATCGCCGATGCCCATGTGACTTGTAAATGATAACCCGAGGTGCCCGAGGTGAACCCCTGACTTTGTCAGGTACGAGGGTCCGACAGGTGCTGTATGCCTGGCGTGGCATATCGTGTGAACTGTCGCGGATGTGGCCCGGGTGCGGCTTTTACATTTACATCAGCCTGCTGAGCTAAAAAGGGTGAAACCTATTGAAATTAGTGTTTACAACAACCGCCGTAGGTTATCAATAGTCTTCCGCACCTGTGGATGACAAAATTAAGTGATATCCGTATACTACGTTACAGTAAGTGCTCCTCCCTTCTGACGTAGGCATGATGGATTCAAGCTTGTGGCTGTGGCCGAAACACAGACAAAAGATGACGCGCATTGTCCCTCGCGCCCCCGATCTTGCTGTACCATCAAACCCACTTTGAGTAGCTCGGCTCTTCAATGGGCCCTTACAAACTAAGGCTACGCATGAATGCCCACTCCTACGGAAGTGTATGGCAAATAATTACATACAGGACGCTGGCTCATGCGCAGCACCGTGACAACCACCGCTGCATTTATCATTTCACGCCGGAATCCCTGAATGGCATCAAGCACGCATAGCGCTTGTTTCAACCCCGCCAAACTGCCCTGCTGCGCTACGAAGTTCAAATTGTGCTGCGGTTCCCTCCAAGCCCGAATGCCGGCATCAAAGCCTCTTCCGAAGAGAAGCATATCGACAAAGTGGGGTGAGGCGCAGGGGAGCGGGGGACGTAGGGATGAGGTGCTCTGCTCCGGGTGGGAGAAGTGTGAGCGTTCAGTTGCTGATTCGCGTAATGCGTTCAAGGTCCCGTAAGATGGTGAGTGGTGAGGTAGAGTGACACGCCGTACGTGTTTTTGGGAAGGTTGGCGATGTGGAATAGAGCTGCGAACCGCGCGAGGCTGCCGCACGAGTCTGTGTCCGAGGCGGAGAGCGCGAGCATACGGCAGAGCCTTGCAGTGCAGTGAGCTTGAATTTCACCATAGCACCGAGGTTCCTGTCGCCGCCCGTGCGAACCCTCTGATCTTTGCCTCACGCGAACACACTTCACAGAATAAATACTCGCAAGCCTGAGACTTGTCGTTGAGAAATATATATGTCATGATGTATACATTGTACAAAGCCCAATGCCCGTTCCAAAATCAACAGAAAACAACTGCCTCTGCGAAACTCATGCCCTCCTAGATGGTTCCGCCACCTCATAAAACCCTAGATTTTACACCCCCTTTGCGTCTGAGTCCTTTAACAATTGCACGACCTCTGGGTGATTTTCCCTCAATGCCACCTGGAGAGGCGTCTCCCCCTCACCGTTCTGCGCATGCAAATCGCCGCCATACTTCAGCAACAGCTCCACGACCTCGAGGTGTCCGTTTCCTGCAGCAAGGTGCAACGCCTGCCAGTGATCTTCTTTCTGTGCGTTTGGGTCAGCGCCGTTATCCAGTAATAGCCGCACGACTTCCAGGTATCCATCTTGCGATGCGTCTTGCAACGGTGTCCCTCCTCGCCTGTCCCGCGCATCCACGAACGAGCCATACTCGAGGAGCACCCGCACGGCCGCGACCCTCCCATTAAACGACGCCATGTGTAACGGCGTGTTCTTATCCGCGTCTCGCGAGCCCGTATCTGCGCCGTATTGTAGCAGCAACTCAGCGACGTCGTCTTGTCCGTTTGCAGCCGCGGTGCGCAACGCGGACCAACCCCACTCGTCTTGATGATTCGGTTCTGCGCCAAACTCCAATAACAGTCTCACCGCCCCCAAGATCCCCTTTCTCGACGCCAGGTACAACGGAGTCTCGTTGTTCTCGTTCTCCACGTTCGGGTCTGCACCTCCCTGCAGCAGCGCCTGAACGATCTCGGGATCCCCATGCTGCGATGCTTTGAGTAACGGGGTGCTATCTTCGTCATCCCGAGCGTTCACCTTTGCGCCGTTCGTTAATAGGGTCTGAGTGACCTTCAGGTGTCCCTTTTTTACCGACGCATGCAACGGAGTGACGCATTGGCCACCGCGAGCGTTGACGTCGTGTCGATGAGTAATCAGGAGGCGTTCGGCCATGACGCTGAAACCACAAAGCGCGGCGTAATACAAGGGGCCAGCATCGGGTTGCTCTGGATGAGTGCCGGACATGTGTGACTGCAAGGAGTGTTTGTCTTGGTCGTGTAGCCATACCCAGGTTGCAAAGTGGTGTTTGTCTTCGTCGAAGAGAAACTCCATCTCATCTTGGATAAGCGATGTTACGTCCTCGAACTGGGCGTGGTCGACCCAGTGCCTGGCAGCGTAAGAAGCCAGGGGAAAGTCCTTGACATTACTCTTATTGATATTGTCATCGAGCTGAAGGAGTACGCTGAGGGATGCCCTAGCAAGAAACGTGTGCGCGGGTCGTAGGATGACGTGGAAGTGGGAAACACGATCGGATTTTGCGATGCGACTTGAGGTGAGGAATTCTTTCACCGAAAAATGGGAGAATTGGACCACTTCTTCGCCGTCGATAATGACAACCGTGATCAAAGTAGAGCAAGCGGAGAACACTGCTTCCTTTGCATTCTCCGGGCGCCAACCAGGATCGAATCGGGGAATGTTTTCGTCGTCAGGCTGAACAGCTAGGACCTCGGCAAGCTCCTCGACGTGGAGCGGGCGGACGGATACGACGAGGCACTGAAATAAACGATGGGCATAATCCCACTTCTCCTCGTCGATGCATTCTAAAGTCCGTTCGTATGTTTCATCTAGCGTCTTTGGCAAGTTGTCCAAAACACTTCGAATCCTTTGTGGAAAACTGCGAGAAAGGGTTTCCAGCTGGCAATAGACCCAACGGAACCTGAACGATTGTAGGTGAGAGAGAAATAATGGGCAATCGATAAGACTAACGTACATTCCGTCAGCTCGTTGCGTGAGAGTATCAATGACCAATTTCTTGTCTTCTTCTCGCCACTTCCGCATCTTTGGGTGTGAGAGAACCACTGAGCTGACGTAATTGACAATGTCCTGGTTTTGTCCAGCTTGATCATGAAGAGACACATGTTTCGTCAAGGGCTCGAGAACATCCCTGATGTCTATCTCGGGTCTACTTGTGACGCACATATGGAAGGGTGGAAGTCCTAATTCGACAAGCTCCTGGAGAACTCCGAGAACTTCTGCCCGTTGAGACGCCAGACCAGAGGTATTCGGGGATTCATCCAGGGCATCGATGATGACGTAGAGTGCGCCTTGCCTTGGAAGTCGGAGCATGTTCTTCAAACATTGCGTAAGGGCTTCATGACTGGGCTGTCGGAAGCCATCGCCGTGAGTCGAATAAAGACCAGAGAGAATTTCAGTGAAACGATCGGATTCATTGCTGAGCTGGATGAGAATAGAGGACAAAAGGCCCCGGACATCTTGTTTGGCGGTGTCCCGGAAATCAAAATAGAAGTATGCGAGAGTGGCCAATCCAGCGCGACACAAGACCTGGACGTCTTCGATGATCGTTGAGCTGGTTAGTAAGGTGAGTACCCCATTTTTGAGAACACAATGCGACACATACCAAAGTACACTCTTTCCCGAGCCCGCTAGAAAACCGGGAAAAAAACCATCAGTCCTAATAAGAACCCGTGCTGGAGAGATGCTCACGTTTGCCATGGATCCATAAGATCGAGTCCGTCGCTTTCCACCTTTCAAAGGTTTCGCCTTCAGTGAACCAAGCGGCGGTTCCTGCATAATGGGCCTTGCGAGCAATGTTATGGTTTGTGGATGGATCTGCGGCAGACAACCAGCGTCGAAATCTCCGTTGTAACTTGTCACCTGTGAAACGGGGTCAGCTTCAGAGCCCAATGGAGGGAGCAAGAGAGGTCTACGAACGCTCCATCTTGTTTATTCTGACTGCCAGTTCTTGCATGACGACTAGCGATCAATCTGAGAGATCGTACCCTGACCAGTATGAAAAGCAAACGCACTCAAGGTATGTCGGATCTCGTCCGTTGACGTCTTGCCATCTAACAGGAGTAGCGCTTAGTATCACGAGCTCATTGATACGAACAAGAAATGCTAACCTTCCATTACCACCTCCATATTTCTGACCAGGCCGTAGACGACGTCAAACGTCTGCGCACCTGTAGCCCGAGACTCCTCCACGGTGAGTCGGTCTAGTCTTTGCAATACCGCATCAATGTCTCGTTCTCCCAGCAATTTCTTCGCGTATGTCTCTGCAGCAACTCACGTGAGCTGTGAGTGAATGGTAAGGAAGCGTAGACTTACTGAATCGTCCCTGATTTATTTGTTGAGTTGCGAGAGCGAGGACTGACAAAAGTTCGACCATAATCTTGAAGAGTATATCGGTCATCGCAGGGGTAGGCGGAACCTCGGTATAGATCTGGAGACGCCGGAGAAAATTTTCGACACATTCGAAAATGTCCACCAGGGCTTCGTAGCTCGACCTCACATATTTGGCCGTCTGACAGACCCGGACATCAGGAGTAGGTTCGAGCAGTGACGGAGAAAACATACAGAGAGAAGAACCCCGATACCAGACAAAACTGCCTTTGCTGGTGGATATACCTATCAAAACTGCGTTTGAGTACGCGGGAAAGGAAAACGAAAATGCGTCGGTGCGGACTCACGACACAAGCGGTCTCTTGCACTGCCGGATTGGTGCAGAGATCGTGTAAGCCATCGACGATTGGCCTAAGCCATTTGATCAATTTTGGGTCGCCGTTCCTGAATTCGTCGAAGGCCTTGGCTTGCTTTTCGAATATGACCAAGACGTCGTCGGGGGAACTGCAGCGGTCGAGCATGGCCGTGAGTGGATGGTCGGAGAGGCCTTTCCCAGTCCTTTTGGTGTACTTGGTCAAGGCGGCACCGAGCAGCGCTTCGAAGTTAGAGGCAGGGGAGGACGTGTTGATGGACGAAGACATAGGAATAACAGGAGGGGTTATGGGCCTGCGCGAAAGGGAAAGGGGGAAATCGCTACGGCAGAACTTTTTCGAGAGATGCCCATTGATATAGAGTAAACCTCAGGAGACTATAAGGGGCAAGAGTACGTTCACGTCGCAATCAATGGTTCACAACGACTCACGACTGGGATCATTCAGTTTCCCGTGGGAACTGAAAACCATGATATGGATGGGCTAATGCGCTTATTAAAACATGAGGCGAACTAAGGTCATTCTTGTCCCCCGTTGCTAAACCGACGAAGAGGAATCATTCTGTGATAAAGTGGGGAAGCTTAGTGGACGAGAGAATGAGGGACCAAAATCGCGGCCGCCGGCCAGGATCACCGCGGCACCTAATCGCCGTGGCCGCGTTTGGGGCTCATGACCCAGCTCTACGGACCGGGCATTCCCACGCCCCTATGGTGCGATCATTAAATTGTGTTGCATCCCTACCCTAAATCGTGGGCGTCGATCGACTCGACGACCCCATCACGCCCGAGAAGGTGTTCACCCTTGCTGCGCCTCTGACATTCCACTTAAAGCAACCTCGTTCACAATCAGCGGCGACTACTTACGGACACTCCTACTACGTACGAGCCTTGCAGTTTGGTCCTTGTTTGAATGTCTGGACCCTGCCTACCCCACCTCCTCGCCGCACAAATCATACGAGTACGATCACAAGAACATCCCAACAGTCAGGGTAATTAAACACTGAGGCCGGAAATTTGGGTAGGCTAGGCTTGCTAAACGCAAGGCAACTCACTGGCACCCACTTCTTCTACCCGCTCAATCACCCTCAAGTAGATAAGCTTGCGGCGACAATACCACCGGCCCTCACAGTCGACGCAACCGCAGTCATCCGGGAGCCATCGATAGGGATGCTCTTCAAGTTTTACGTAGTGCATTCCACGGATTTTCTCATCAGTCGATGGAAATTGCATGGACCCTAAATGGTACACCCGCCAGATCGAAACCCCGGCTTTGAGGCACATCAGCTACCCGCACGACCCGTTTAATGATGCCGCATTGTGCTGACTCAGGTTGGACATTCGAAGGTATATATGCGCTAAATGAAAATTCCAGCGGAGCGGAGACGCCAGAGAGGCCAGATGTGGAGTTTACGGGAAGGCCACTTCAGGAAGAGGTAAAGGAACATGTGAAGGGACATGAGGAGGGGAAATGAGTCGCTCTTACTGGGATTGGGCGCACCGTAGCTAACATACGCGGTGGATAGGTAGAGCTTGGGTCAGTTCGCCAAAAAAAACAAACAGATGTAACAGTTGTGTACGTGGCATGTATAAGTCTATTAATAGATCCCGATTATGTTAGGGTGTGGTTTGATAGAATAAATTTCCGTTCTTTGAATTCAAAACGTGTACCAATGCGCATATTGAATTGTGTCCCTTTCAGGGGTGAGCTAATACATGCTAAGTCCGTGAGGTCCAACTGCCTGCAGTGGAAGGCGACGCACAGTGTAAAACATGACTGCATCTTCGCACAACACAATGAAAATGGGTTGTGAAGATTTGAACCGGAATTCCTGTGGGAGCGGAAGATCCTTTTCAAGGTACCGTAATTTTTTCGCCTTGGTTTGGGGTGCACACGTCGTGCGCGGCGCCTTCTCCGGTTTCTGATGAGGACCATACCATCTTAACAGGAGAAAATCTTTGATCAACTCCATCGTTGATGTAGTATGAATGTCGGGTGTGCTGAAATACTGAGTTGGGAAAAGTGTGGGTTATATGTTGAGGGTGTAAATAGGACACGTACTGTTGGGAGGGGCAGACTCTTGGATCGCGGCCTGGGATACACGTCACTCTGGACTCTTTGTTTGTTTAGTTCGACATTAGTAGTAATAGCCTTGTGCCCGAATTCAGCCTCCACTTCTGCTGGGAGAATGTCGGTGCGACGTGAAACATTCTGCCTGCGGCCACGAAAGGCGCGAGTAGGGTGATAGTCCGTGATAGTGACGACGAATGTGCCGTCGTTCCGTACAAATGGTGACGAGGCTGTTCGCATTCCGCAACCAGGAAACCTGGACTGAGAGACACACATATACGCCACGTCGTCGTCGTCGTCGATTCGTGGCACGACCATGCGGACGGCGGCAGGAGCCCATACCGACCGTGGGACAACGACACATGCATTCGGTGGGGCTGGATGCCTTTTCGTCCACGCGAGCAGTAACTGTGCGCGCACGTGCATCTCGCGGTGCTCCTGCCTCCAACCTGCGTGCGTGCCTACCAGGTTGGTGATTCGCAGCGATATCATGCGATCGTTAGGGTCTGCGTAAAAGGAGCCTACCGCTGCGTCTGCACCAGTTGCGAGCGAGTTACAAGTGAGGTCGATGCTACAGTCTGCTTCATCCCCCAAGCAAGGAATGGAAGTTTCGAAACAATGTGTCCCCTGCAGCTTTTGTTTCCTCGCGCTGATCGGTGGCATGGCACGAATGTCATATACGTAAAGACCATCACCAATCGAACTGGGGAAGAGGATGTGATTCTGATCGAGAAATGTGAAGACAGACGAGTGCAGCGAGGCCATCTGACTCGAGATCAAATGAATGAGATAGGTTTTCGTTTAGGAAAAGAAACTCACAAAATCTGATACGTGCTGGCCAGACTTCCAGTTCCAGACGGATATGTACAGTCCTTGCTCAGATGCAACGGCAAAACTGTCACCACAGATGCGCATGCTCTCTATGCGGTATCGCCAACTGTTAGTAGCGTTGAAGATACCAACATGATGTGCCAGAGGATGCCTCTCCCCCCCCAGAAGGGAACAGACCCAAAACGATTTGATGCTAAAGCAGGGTTGTAGTGAGGATGGAGATGCGGCACATGACGGACCTGACATACCCGCACTGATAAATAAGTAAATCCTGCCCAGAGTCAATACAAACGTCCTTTACATCGTACGGAAGCTGTAGCCTCCAAGATTTCATTGCCACATCGCGCAGTTTTGACGGCACACGGAGTAGGAGGAGTTGTTCGTGGGGCACGTCAAGTTTCGAGCGAAAGCAAATAACGTTTCCAGACACCGAAACTGGCTCTCCCCAACCAACAGGCACATCCACGGGTGTATTTTCCGACCACGACAGCGTGCGCCAAGCCGTCTCATGTGCTGCGAGCATTTCCAAGCACTGCATTTTCCCAAGGCACGAATAAGACCCGTGCTTCATGCCATTGGCTGCAAGCTCGAGCGAATAGCGTAGACTGACAGATCTGGAGATGACGTCGTATATACTTCTGCAAGTCTGATATCCATACATTCAGGGAAGTATGAATGAGAGCCATAAGCATATAACTTACGCGCTTGCAAGCCAAAGTTGTATGGCAGTCACCATCCCCTAAGATCTTGAGGATGATTTCCTCGGGAAGGGAGAGTAGGTAGGAAGAGACCGACACACCGACCATTCTAGCTTGTGCTCTGCAGCGAAATGAAAGAGAACAGATGAGGCCGACTTTACGCTGGGGTGATGTCCAAGTTACGCGATGCGTCTTCCCCAACGGATTGATTATCTGAGATCTAGACAGTCCCCGAAGAGAACAACTCATTGATTTGGTGGTGGCCAACTACCGGCATACTCTATTTGGCTTTCCGAGTTGATTGTGGTTAAAGACATCGTCCAAGTTGGGACATGAACATGAACATCAATCACAGTTTCGAAGCCTAACGAGTTTGTTTATAATCGTGTTGATTGTTGTGACGCGCTTAGCTATCAATTTTGCGGTGAATTATAGGGCCTAAAATCAAGTTAAGTACAAATGGGGGATCTTATCTCCGTGTATTCGGTTAAACTTACAACGAGAGCTGAGCTGATGACGGTCGAGAAGGAACATGGGTATGGCCACAATCGGTCGCTGCCGGGGCTGAGTTCAAACCATCGGTCCTCGGCCCAGTCCCAGGTCCAGTGGTTGTTGACAACCGGCGTCTGGCAAGTTTCCACTTAAATTACACTACTGGATCTCGATCTGAGCCACTGACGAGCGAAACGAAACGAGTGACTCCGAGTCGGATCTCACGGTCACCGTTAGCCACCATCGTCAACAGCAGCTAGCGCGAAGACATCACGCGCTTTTCCACCCTACCTGATGAGATCTAGGCAAGGATAACAATTAACGACAGGGTATAATTACCCCCCATGCTTGGACACTGCAACAAGACGACCGTCGTCTGACGACAAGGTCAAAGCCACAGAAGGAGGATCCAAGTACCATTGATGTTGATGAGACAACCAGTCAACAAGGTTAAGCTTTCAGGACACAAACACGGCACTATCGGTCGTCAGTCGGTCGTCATACACCTCGTTGTGGCTGCCTCGTCATGAGGTCATAGCTAGAACGGGTGCTCCAATCGTATGATCTTCTGGAATGATCCCGTGTTAGTGACTAGACCCGTTTGGTACTGCGTATTGCTGACCTCTCAAGGGAAGGCTCCACGCGTACCCTTAACCTGCCGACATCCCTTAAAACCCACAGAATATCTCTAGTCGAAGAACGAGTTGTCTTATATAACACAACAATGAGCAAGAAACGCTTACAGACCCAGACCATCAATACAACCACAAGTACTCGTAAACATCACGATGCGCGCAATTTTATGGAGTGCATTGCGTGTCTCCTTTTGTGCTTTGTAATTGGGGACGACTTTCCTCACTGGCCCCCGAGTTGTGGCATACAAAGCGATCGCCCACGTCCTGCCTTCGCTTCGGGTTACCTCTATCCCTGGACCGACCCAGCATCGAATCATCCAATACGGCATGGTATGCATATGGCTCCTTCGAGGGGAGACCAGATACATTCTCTCGGTGTGCTTTTTTTTTTTTGCCTGCGGAAATGTGTGGATACCCTAGTCAGCGGGAGCATGGTGGGGCAACGGTGGAGCGCAAGTATTACAGGTGGTAGTTCGACGCTTGCGCCTTCAGAAGCTGGGACCCTCCTTCAGTTCCTTTCATCGTGATCAAGAGCAGCTTTCCCGTTTTTCCGCTCCCTAACCTTGCACTTGCGCTTTGAACCCTCAGATTCGTGCCCTCGCGGCCAAATCGCCTCGTGCAGAGAGCAAGGACTCTTGCGCTTTACACGGCCAAAGCGTCGATCCACAATGCCAAAGCCTATCCCGCCGTTGAGTATAAATGTAGATCAGGTAACACACAACGACATTGCCCGCCCTACTTTCCACATCCCAATATTATCGACAGGGAAATCGACGCTGATGATGCACAAGGACGCTGCCTTGGGAAATCTGACTTCTACCTCTGGCACCTTCTACCCGCCGCAACAAGAATTCACACAAGCGGAGAGATTTGGTCCTACTACCCTCCCTTCTCCTGGCTACGAAAGATCCCCGTTTCCCGGTCAAACATTCCGTGGGACTGAAAGGACGCCACCAACACCCGGGTCCAGAATTATTTTGTGTAGGAACTACACTCACAGGGGGCGCTGCTCGTACGGCGCATCCTGTAAATTGTGAGCATTTTATATTATACCCGTCTCTCTATTCTAAATTCATCGCCAGCCTCCACGACCCTGCCCAAATAATCGTCTCGGACCAACGGAAAAAACGGCGGGATCGCGTGTCGAATTGCGACGACTGCCTTCAAGCCATGCACCGTCTCGGATACAACGGTATGAACCCGCACCCCGAAGAACTCTCACCCTGTACGTGACATCTTAACTTGGACAGCGGGAAAGACTGAGGATAAAATGACAGATATAAAATGTTCACCGCATCACCTAGAAGATGCATTTTCCGGGGAGGTTTTCTGCCCCCAGGTCATCGATTACTCAGAAACGTCCTACCCACTGGTTTCTCAACACGACTTCCGCCATCATCAGACTTTGAGCGTCACTGATACCCTCGCCCTCGACCTCGATGAGGTTGGCGAAGAACAGTGTAACGTCATCGAAGACTTTGCAGTCACAAAAACCCCCCTGCATTTTCAGCGCAATCCTGTCAGGGTCAGACCCCTTATAGAGGGTGCATGGAGTGACCCATTTATGCCGCGTGTGCCTCTGCCAGCACCTTCGATCGCGCAATTACGCTCTACTGGACAGTTCGACGCCCCAAACCCCACGCATGTCCAGAACCGGACAGAGTCTTCGGTGCCTTCATCTACCTTCCGAACCTCGATCGTGCGGCCTCGTTCTCGATCGCACACTCTCAAGGACCTTGTTGATGAACTACCGCTGTATCCGTTCGTTCACTCCCCGCTTAAGGATATCCAAAGCGAGGAGATGCGCTCTGTAACGTATGAGGATCTGTTGACAGGCGCAAGAGAAAAGAGCCCTCTACGTAGGCAAAAGGTGCGTGACGCTACTGATTCTGGGAAACGTTAGGGCCACCGAAGGGAGCTGATGTGTGCGCTTGCAGAGTCTGTCCTGCTTTTAGCCGCCTGGAACGGCCCGGGAGAATGAACGATTCCCACTTCATTGTCAGTGCTTTGACCATGTGTAGTAAAGTGTACGAGTTTGGCCACCCACGTTTCAATTTTCAGCGTAAACTTTGAGCGATTATGACCATGTTTTGTCTTATGAAAGGTGTACTTCTGATTGGAAAGTTCACGCACACCCAAATTAATCCGGAGGGGTTTTATTTTCTTCTAGAAGCGATCAGAAGACGCAACAAACGGCATCAGGAAAGGGCGTAGCATAGATAAGGGAAAGAAGAAATATTAATCCGGGTTCTACATGAGTCGCTAAGTATGTGTACCATGAAGGACCAGGGGTCGCCAGCGGTTCGGCGGATGCTCGAGGACCCTTGAGGAGTACTGTACCTTGAACTCAGGCCCAAGCACCAGTGCGTCAGAGTGGTGGCCAGGGCATACTGCTTCCAAAAGGTGTTTTCGGCCTTTGTTTCGTGAATAAATTGCCATAGCAAAGCTATCTTGTATTTTGCACCAGTCCGAGTCGAGTCACAACATCATGATGTTCTAGCTTCGGGCCGAAGTCGAGCGCTGTAGGTTCGCAGCAGCTCAGCCGCGTGACACGATTTAATACAACACACACACCATCGACGACGGGCCAAGATCGTTCCGGGGGCACACAACCGCACCTTTCCCATCCCTATCCCACTCTTCTGCGCCTCGTTATATGTCAGACATCCGTCTGCACACGTTTCGCAGATCGAGGAACCGAAACACCTACGCGCGTCTCGACGACTCCACCAGCTCCGCCCAACAACAACAACAACAACAGGGACAGCACGAGGCCTCCTACAACACCGCTACCACCACCACCACCCTTGCATCTGGCTCGCGCTCGGGCTCACCCATGCCCATGCGTGCCCCTCTTCACGCTGCTGCCGCAGCCGCAGTGACTTCTTCGAGGAGGAAAAAGGGACGGCGGAGAGACGAGTATGGCGATGGAGATTCCGACGAAGAGGTGACGCTACTCGGCGGGAGCGAGCGCGATCCTGGTTTCGAGCACCATGAGGAGGAGGATAGGACAGCCCGTGTTGAGAGAGCGCACGACGCTGCTTCACAGGTACGCGCGGAACTGGCTATCCCCTCTTCTCCCATTTACCTCATGCGGCTTGCGCCATCAGCGATTGACGTCTCGGAAAGGGTCAAAGGACAAATCTCGCACTGTTCCATTACGACCGCCAGGTGCGTAGGTATATCTATTCGTCTCTGACGCGCCATTCACACAGCCGCTTGGGAAACAAGATAAGCTGCAAAGCAAGTTCTCTGCAAACATCGTCCGCAATCAAAAGTACAATGTATTCACGTTCCTTCCCATCGTCTTTTACGAACAATTCAAGTTTTTCTTCAACCTCTACTTCCTCCTCGTCGCCCTATCCCAATTCATACCCGCCCTCAGAACCGGTGGGCTCGCCTTTTTCTTCACACAACAGTTGCTGCTTGTCGATCTGACACCATCTCCCGTGCCTATCTATAGGTTTTCTCGTGACGTACATCGCCCCACTCGCCTTCGTGCTCCTCGTTACGATGGGCAAAGAGGCCTACGACGACTACAAGCGCAACCTGCGCGACCGCGAGGCAAACTCTGCGCGCTACCTCATCCTCGCCTCGTCCTCCTCATCTCCCTCTGAGGATGACGAGCTATCGCACTCCCTCCTCGAGGACAATCTTCCGCCAACGCGCTCCGTCCCATCCTCCTCTATACGCGTTGGCGACCTCGTCCTGCTCGACAAGAACCAGCGCGTACCTGCCGACCTTATCCTCCTCCGCACATCCGATTCTTCCGGGACATGTTTCATTCGCACAGACCAGTTGGACGGCGAGACGGATTGGAAGCTGCGCGTCGCCGTACCAGCGACGCAGAAGCTGCCTTCCGACCAGGAGCTCCTCAACCTCGATGCTGAAATCTACGGTGCGTCCTCTAGATGTGACCTTCCTTCCCTTTTGCCCATATATCCATTTCCCTAGCGGATGCGCCTTGCAAAGACATCCACACGTTTGTTGGCACTTTCACGATCAACACGCCCCCCAGCGTGTCATCCAACGAAGTACCCATGGTTCAAGTTCCGACGGTCGAGCCACTTTCGGCCGAGAACATGCTATGGGCAAACACCGTACTCGCTGCGGGATCCGCTATCGGCTTTGTGGTTTACACCGGGCCAGAAACACGGGCAGTGATGAATACGAGCCACCCAAAGACGAAAGTGGGGTTGTTGGACCTGGAGATCAGCCAACTGGCAAAGGTGTGTCTTTCTCGGCGTTTCTGGGGATAGCAGGTGCTGATGGTGTGAATGGAGATATTATGTGCCGTTTCTTTCGTGTTGTCCGTCGCGCTCGTAGCATTGAATGGGTTCCGTGGATTCTGGTACATCTACGTGTTCCGATTCTTGATTCTTTTCTCGTCGATCATTCCTATCAGGTGCGCTCTTTTGGTCGTTGAAAGTGAAAAGTTTGAATGATCGCTTTTATCAGTTTACGAGTTAACCTAGACATGGGAAAGACGGTTTACGCACATCTTATAATGAAAGACAACGAGATCCCGGGCACGATCGTACGGACCAGCACTTTACCGGAAGAACTCGGCCGAATCGAGTATCTTCTCAGCGACAAGACTGGCACCTTGACTCAGAATGGTAGTCATTTCCCCTAACTAATTTTAAACTTTCTTCCTCTAATGGTCTCCTCTGACAGAGATGGAAATGAAGAAGCTTCATATGGGTACAATGTCCTTTGGCTATGACACGATGGACGAAGTTGTGCACCAACTCAGCACCGCCTTTGGTGCCGAAAGTGAGCTTATCCCACCTAACAACCCATGTGTACTCGTATGCCTAATCATATGCAGCAACTCATGCAAGGCATGGCTCGTTGTCTACTGGCGTGCAGTTAGCTACTCGGGGCCGCAGAGACATATCTACGCGTGTCCGCGATGTCGTTCTCAGCCTTGCCCTTTGTCACAATGTACGTTCTTAATCACTCTTTTTGTAAGCCCCCTCCCATCGGAAACTCATCTCCAGGTCACTCCCGTTACTAATGACGACGGCTCTGTCACCTACCAAGCCTCCTCACCCGATGAAGTCGCTATCGTCAAGTGGACTTCGTCCGTCGGCTTGACGCTTACATTCCGCGACCGCACACGGATCGAGCTCCGCACGCCGTCTGGTAGTACGCTTACCTACGACGTCCTCGAGATCTTCCCCTTCACGTCTGAGTCCAAGCGCATGGGCATCGTTGTGCGCGATACTACATCCGGCGAGCTCTCCTTCCTCCAAAAGGGCGCGGATGTCGTCATGGCGCGAATCGTGCAACGCAATGACTGGCTCGAAGAAGAGACGGCCAACATGGCGCGCGAAGGCCTGCGCACTCTCGTTGTTGCGCGGCGAAAGCTCACCGAGGCTGCCTACGGGGACTTCAAGGCGCGCTACCACGCTGCGAGTGTGCGGCTCGAGGGCCGCAATGAGGCGATGGCGGCTGTCGTCGCGGACACGCTCGAGCGCGACCTCGAGTTACTCGGGCTGACCGGCGTCGAGGACAAGCTGCAGGACGATGTCCGCGGGACACTCGAACTGCTGCGGAACGCAGGCATCAAGATCTGGATGCTGACCGGGGACAAGATCGAGACGGCCACGGTTATCGCGATCTCGACCAAACTCGTTGCTCGCAACCAGTACATTCATCAGGTCGCGAAACGTGAAGCTTTTCTTATTTTCCTCCAAAATATGATGTACTGACTGACCTCTCTCGGTCTGTAGTCAAGACGGCTGAAGAGGCCCAGGAAGAGCTAGACTTCTTGCAGAATAAGCTCGACTGCTGTCTCGTCATCGATGGCGAGTCGCTCCAGGTTAAACCCCTCGTGA
>Ga0307510_10004740_pt1 | contig 16090 bp, 22 predicted proteins | sample 12_EM_MG_FD_207224 | JGI IMG/M metagenome (GOLD analysis project Ga0307510, IMG submission 207224) | Populus trichocarpa ectomycorrhiza microbial communities from riparian zone in the Pacific Northwest, United States - 12_EM | ecosystem: Host-associated > Plants > Roots > Unclassified | place...
CCCGTCGCCAGCAGCAACCCGTCCGTCGTCCTCTACAGTCTACCCGCTCCCACCTCTCCTTGTCTTCTGTCTCTTCCTCATCAACGTCTCTGTGCTGCTCCTTTGGATCAGTCACCTTCAACTCCGCACCGTCGTCGAGTCTTGCTACCCATAAAGTAGTGAGTTCCCGACACGTACTGCCAAGCTGGCCAAGGGGCTCCTCATTGGTTCTGAAAAAAGTACGGCAGGTGTGGACAACAAATCAGCTTGGCAGCTAAGTAGCCATGCTATGCTTACCGGTCAGCACCATCTTGCTCCATCTGTACATCTGTGCCCTCTTCAACACCATGTTGGGGAGCAATACTGGTAGAAACTGCTTCACTTAGCCCACTTGCACGCAGGTTTCTCATGAAGTTAGTTATTAAAACATCGCTATCTTGGACAGCTTGCTCTGAGCCCCTCTGCGGCGCATCAGTCCCTATTTTCTACCCAGTAGAAAGGTACCCACCATGCTTCCAGGGCCATGTGAGCTGTCAGTTTCTTCCTCTGCTACTTCTTTTGGAGGGGCTGTATCAATAAAGCTATAGGTGGGTAGGCTGCTGCTCTCAGCAAGTCGCTGTGCAGGTCTATTTCGTAATGCCCTTTGAGGCATCGCACGCTCAAGGCAGACTTCAAGGGCTAGGGGATAGTTAACATACAGATGTGAAAAAGCAAGCAGGGTATTCTTACAGAAAATATCATTCAGGTGTGCAATGAATGGCTCTTCAACATCTGTCTTCCATTCATCATAGTTCTCACTGAAGTCTAGGCGGCTACTGGTCTTGCCAGTATGAGCCCTGAGAGCAATCAGCAACCTCTCTAAACCATCTAAGGAGATGACATATGACATCACCATTATATCACCATTACACCTTGGCTCTGGGCCACCAACCATAAAAAACCCAACAAGTCCAGTCTCCTTCTCAATTTCTGCCAAAGCAGTTTCAATGGTCACTTTGAGGTGGTCTTGGCCTCTATGCATGGATGGAGGTCAGCTCATATCAACACATACTAAAGAAAGCACGTACTTCTGGAATGCATAGGCTTTGGCCTGACGCAACTTCTCTCTATCGCTTGTGCTTTCACCAGCATCACCAGGCTCTGACGTTTCGTCATCTGAGGCAATACCCTCCTCTCGGCATTGCTCAACCTTCTGCTTTACCTCTTCAGTCTCAGCATGGAGGAGCTTAGCCAGAAGTATATTTCGCTGCCTAAGCTGCTCGCCCTTCCCCCAATTTTGGTCAGGGTTCTCAGCAACGTACTTATTCCACGCTTCATCAACAACTGGCTTTAGCTTTGATGCATAGTAGAGCTTTGAATATGCATGTATGGCTGCCAGCTTCCTTGTTGGCCGTATAGTAAGGTTGAGTGGCTTGAGTCGATGCTCTGAGCCTGCTGCCGCTGCCATGCCACGGGCATGGTTATTAAACCACTGCTTCAGACGCTACAGCCAAAAAGTAAATAGCTTTGAAGTGATGGAGCAGCGAAGGTACATACCAGATTTAGCATGTCCACTGCATCTGTATGCTCCGTACTAGTCGCTGTGGATATTTCTGTGGCATCTGCTTGAGGGCCTAGAGAGGGGGGAGCAGGCACTACTGGCCAATGTGCTACCCAGTCCCTGTATACCTTTTCCCAGAAAGCAGTACGGACATGAAGTGGACTGCCTTGGGCAACAGTGAAAGCGGATATCTGTGTCTCAAGCCAGGCAGTTTGCTCTGGCGTTGTCCACCTCCTTCCATCAAGACCACCTTTAGAGATCCTGACTCTTTTCCTTGGTGGATTTGGCATCGAGTAGCAAAAATGCCAGAAGGTAGTGGGAGGGGGGTGGGAAGCAAAGGTCAATGCGGAAGGAGTGGAAGTATTTTTTGTACGTGCTAACTACTGTATTGACTTGGAACGGTTGCCCAGCAATAGCTGCCTGCTGACAAAGCCCTTAGACGCTAGAGAGAGCGGTTAAAGTGAACTTTAAATATTGGACTTAGGTACCATGCTTACACTCTTGGCCAATAGTAATAAAGTTTAGTTCAACTAAATTGGGCTTGACCGCTGGTGGGATGGGTTTGATTGAGTAGCAAGGCTGCAAGAAGGGTTAAAGGCAGAGGGCCAAAGGCAAGGTAAGCAGGTTATGAAGGATTGCAAGAGGGAAAGACATAGATCGTTTGAAAGGCATCACGTGGCCAGAAAGTTCAAACATCACAAGTGTTATCTAAGTTTGATCAGCACATAGCTTTGACTTGAAGACATTCAAACATTAGTTCTACCCAGTACTCATCAAAGCTTTTTACTATGACATCTTCAAAGAAGAAGAAATCATCGACTGGTCTACGCATTAGCCGACCTCATATACCTCGTGTTTGCACTGTTAGGCTGCACCAAAATGATGGCAGTCAGAGTTGGACTGGGGCCTCAACGTCATATATTTTGGCACCAGTCCCATCTTCAGAACAATCTGCAGGAATATCACTCCCTTCACAGCTAGAATCCACTGATGCCCTGCTTGCTGAACAAATGCACCAATCTGATATGCTAGCTGGGCATTATGATTCCATAGATGAAGATTTGGAAGCAACAAGGGGCCCTAAACAATGAACCCGAACAAAGGTCATCAATGAATGGCTTATGGACCGACAGGCTTACCTTTATGAAATGCTATGGCATGATGGTCAAGATGGACTGCAAGCTACATCTTGTGCTGGTTGTGGTGGCCATGGAAGCTTCTCATGCAGTGACTGTGCATATTCCATGCACTACTGCTGTCAATGCTTGGTTATCTGCCATCAGCTTATGCCCTTCCACCAGATTAAGGTGCCATTAATACACTATCTGTCCACCTATTGCAATCTAACATCTAAAACCCCTTTAGCACTGGACAGGCAGCTTCTATGAGGATACTTCTTTACAAAAGCAAGGCCTTGTCATCCAGCTTGGTCATAGAAGCCCATCTTGCCCCTGCCCTGGACCTATTCAGAAGGACTTTGTCGTTACAGATCTCTCTGGCATCCATATCACTGATGTTCGATTTTGTGCCTGTGTTGGTACAACTGGAACCACAACTAGCCACCACATACAGCTCCTGAGATTCTGCTGCTTTCCATCAACCACAGCTAGGCCACAAAGTGCCTTTACTTTTGACGTTCTTAATACATTCCATCTTCTTACCCTTCAAGGCAAAGTCACAGCATATGACTTCTATTCAGCTCTTCAACATAAAACTGATAACACTAGGATATCAGATGTTAAGGTGATGGGTTTTATTGTACCAGAGCCATCTTACTAATGCTATATGTCTAGGTTTACTATCAGCAATTTCTCACTGTTATCCGACAGTGGTGTCACCTCAAGTTACTTAAACGCTCTGGACGTGGGCATGACCCAGCAGGAATCAAGGAAACTCAGCCTGGGCAGTGTGCTGTAGAATGTCCAGCTTGTCCTCACCCTGACCGAAACCTCCCTGCTAATTGGACTAATATTGCTCAGAGTCAAAGGTAAGTTGCTATGCTTTCTGAACTTATCAATATTTAACTAGTATAAGATGGCTCTATTCACTTAATCTAACAATCGATGCCAACTTTCGTCTAAAGAACAAGGCACACACTGGCGGCTTAGAGAATGACCCACCATTAGGTGATGGCTGGGGCCATTGGGTTCCCAATGAGCCATATCAGCAATATCTTGGCAAATATGGTGGTATAGTTGAGGTTTGTAAACATATCTCTCTTGCAGTTTGTCATGGTTAAACTACTTTCTCACATGTCAACAGCCAAACCTTTGTGAATCTGAACTTCATGCTGTTGACCATGCAAACACAAGGTTCTCACAAGGCTATGCAGCCACAGGCATTGGCGGTGTAGTGTGCGCCCGACATGGCCTTGTCCGGAAGAACGGAATGGGCAACCTCCAAAAAGGGGAAAGGTATGCCACATGTTTTGCCAATTCTGTTGTATAATAGATAAGCTAACCATATATATAGATATGCAAACATGGATTTTGTTGTATTTCACTCACTGATCGGCACCAAAAATGAGCGGATCATGTTCTCATATGACATCGCTTGCCAGTGGTCTAGGAACCTTTCACATAGAGTGAAACAGCTACCAGATTTGATGCAGCTATCAGATGAGCAGACCCACTTGCTCCGGTTTGCAATTCCTAAATTTCATATATCGGCACATGGCATTTCTTGCCAAAGCAAGTTCTTGCTTAACTATCAGCAGCATATGGCCAGGACAGATGGTGAAGACCCAGAGCGATGGTGGGCTCATATTAACCCAGTTAGCATGAGCACCAAGGAGATGGGCCCTGGTGCAAGGCTAGATACGCTGGATGACCATGCTGCTGCTTGGAACTGGCAGAAAATTGCTGGGTTTGGTGCGTTTCATTAGAACCTTATTCTATGGACGGGTTCCTTAACCAAGTTATTCAATGCTGCTTATATTCAGGAACTGCTCTCTTAAATCAGCTTCGCGAGGCTTTATCAGGGTCAAAAAGGCATAGGCAAAACCATAAGGAGTTTACTGAATCATTTGATTGCAACATATGGCAGAACTGGAACACAATGGTTGAGAACTGGCAATGTAATCCTAAGGCCTCAAACCCATTTGAAGAGCCTATCACAGGTAGGCGTCCTATTATTTCCTATTAACTTGAGCCAACTAATATGTTGTTAGGCATGTCAGTCACAGCGCTCCGCCTTGAGATTGCAAAGGAGGAGGCGACATTAGCGGAAACAGCAGCCACCCAGCCCTATGAGATGACACCTTCTATGCTAGTCCAGACTGGGCTAGAGCTTGAGGAACAACAGTGCGTGCCATACAATGGATAAAGGGACCTAGCCTAATATAGCAAGCACTTAGGCGTGTTTTGACACAGCTTGCACAGGCGGCAAAAACCCCAACCGAGCATGCTGAGCTAGAGGAGCGACGAAATGCCCTCCGTCGTCGCCTTAGTAGCTGGGCAGAGGCCAGAAATTTGTACATTCCCTCCACCTCTGGGCAAGCCATAGACCTAGCCAATGAGCCTTCAAATGCTGCAGACAGGCTGCCTGAAGCGGCACAACTTAGGCTCCCTTCATCACTGCCTTCTGCCCTTCATGAATCCTGCCCCTTCAAGCTTGCTAATATTGAGTTTCGCTTCCGTCTTGCCCAGGCAGAAGATGCCCTTTCTGAGCTGAGGCGCCTGCTTCGTGTTACTATGGGCTTACGGCACTACAAGTCAAAACAAGTTGGGGCAAGCCAGCATGTGGGCACTCATGCACAGGCTCTAATCTGCCGCTTTCAAGATAAGGTTGACTGATGTATAGGCCGATACAGATCTGCACGCATTGCTCTACTTTCCCTAGACGCCAAAGGTAAATGGCAGCTATGGTTACAGGAGCTGTCAGAAAAGGACGCTCGAGTGCCAGGGCATGGTGATGATGAGTCCGAGGGAAATCAGGAGCTTTCATGGATTTGGCGGGTTACACAACAGACTCAAATGGACCACAACTCAGCACTTGAGCAATCAGAGCCACCAAGTGAAGAGGAGCTTAGTGACTGTAAGTGAGCTAAAGGCCCACCCTATACTCTGCTAACCTTGCCTTGGGTAGGCCTTAGATGTGAGTGGGCAAAGTCTAAAGCCCGTGCAGACAGATGGGATGAGGAGGTGCAGCTTGTGGAGGAAGAGATGCGGCGTGTGCTTGCTTTTCTAGAATGGAAGGCAGGCTGGTGGGACAGGCAACGGGAGGCACAGCTGAACATAAGCCATGAGGTTCTCCAAGGCACCCATGCATATGCTGCCAAACAAGCCCATATCAACCGAGCACTTGCTGCCTCATTTGAAGTGCACTGGAGGGCTGAGCGAGGCTAGTACAGGTGGCAGCTTCAGGTTTACAGCAGCCAAATTAGAATTGTAGAAAGCAATAGAGCTAGAATATAAGTTCCAGGCACACAACAGGCCTCAGAATGCGTGCAAGTAAGACATGGAACTATGTGCTATATTTGGGTACTGCTACTTACCTCAGAACACATGCAAGTAAGACATGGAACTGAGGGGACAAAGACAAACTGTCTATGCTATTGTAAGGTAGAACGGTGTCTACAAGTTGAGTTCGAGTATATCCCCAGGTGAGATGATGAGAAGGATAAGAGGCTGTGTTCCTGACTGGTGAAAACACGCAGATGAGGAAAACAGAGAAGCGTAGATGTCGGTGTGTTGACACTGATGTTGGCTAGCGTTTGAGGTGTTGACGAGCTGAGGCGACGGTGATGTGAAGGACACAGATGTCAGCGATGGCAGTGGCAGATAACAGAGGTGATGGTGACGGCGAGCGATGACGAGGACGGACGATGGCAAGGGCGAGCAATGGCAAGGACAGACACAGAGCAAGACAAGAAATCAGAAGGGCAGTCACGGCACAGCAGGCACACGAGTCATCACACAGACGGAATGCACACGGAAAGGAAGGGGGAATAGGCCACAGTTGCCTGGTGCTTTTTACAGGCCAGATGTGGGGGTATTTTATAGGCAATGTGAAGATGATATGAAACATATAGAGGTACTGCTGGCGACAGACCACATGGCATTGTATGTGATATGAAAATGTGATGTCAAAGTTTTACTGAATCATCACGAAGGGTGCGACGTCGAGCATAAGGCGACGGGAGCAAGGGATTGTACAGCGATAATTGAAGCCGACATCTAAATCTAATAGGGAAAGAGAGAAATGGAGAGGGAGTGAAACTAAAACAAAAGAGGGAAGATATGCAACGACACCTGAATCCTTCTATCCCGAATCCTCCCTAAATATCCTTATTGATCCAGACCTCGGAACGGTTGGTGAAGGCAGTGCACAACATATACAGCGTGGGGCAGTGGCAACTCCGGGTCTTGACTTTGGCTGGTCCGAAATGGGCGATCCAAGTGTCTTCAGCTGAGAGGGCTTGGTACGTGGTGAGCCAGGCAGTTTGACTGCATGGGGAAAGGGCCCAATCCATTGTCGACGCAGGTGAAGAACAAGAAAAACAAGAGGGGAGAAGACAAGGAAATGAAGTGTGAGTGAAAGAAACAAGTTGGATGCGTGGCGGGCTCAGAAGGCGTCACATGGTTGGAAATGGCCAATTCCGAGGCCATAGCATGTGCACGCCCTACACTATATATGAGTGAATAAGGTTCTAGGGTTCTAAGCTAAACAAGTGTGCTACTGTCAGTGAGGAATGTATGGTACTCAGGCTGTCAATTTGTCAATCCGCTCCACACGCTGTTTGCTACACTCCCCCTCATTTTGCAGACAGTCTGGGAACTGCAGCGAAATACCTCCTAACAAGAATTGAGGGCACGCAAGGATTCTATTTGGCAGTTGTGGCCGCGTGTTGAGCTTTTCTGCCAGTGCACCAGTGCATGCATGGGATGGGATGGGTGTGATGGCACGTGACTCAGGTGTGACAGCCACGCGTTGCGAAGGTCTCTGCCGCCTGTGCATCTTCTGGGATGACACTGCATCCTCTTGACAAGCCTTGAAAGGAAACCAAATGGGCTTCTTGACGACAAGAGCCCAGGATGATGGATGGAAAAAGGGATAAAGGTGCGTGGTTTACTCCTTGGGGTGGTGCTGGCAAAATGACACTACTGTACAGCCAGTCATTTTCTTGTGGGTGATGATGCCCAGTGCGACGTTTCGTTGTGGGGTGTGAACAGCTGAGTCCATTTCCTCCCCTTTTTATTTATTTTTTGCATCCCTCCCCTCACAGTCACCCCTTATCATTTTCATCCAATGGCTCTTTGTCAAGTGGCACACATTATTGATAGCACATAGTGTTGCCATGACTTGGCTAACTGCGAGTCAACTCACCCAAGTTACGGCTTTTGCCGGCCACGGCTATGGAAACCAATTCATCAGTTTTGACTCTAGCTTAGTCGCGGCTTTTGGTTGGATTAGCTGGCATCTCAAATCCCAACCAAACCCCAAGACTACCCCAAGTTGTTTGCACATTTTCCAGGCAACTGTGGTCCTCTCCCTCTCCCTCTTTGAATGCTTTTTGTCTCTCGTCTGACCAATCATCAACACTGTGCTCCGCCATTCGACTTTCCAGCTGCATACTGTATGTTTAGCTTTCTCACTGTCGCTGTCTCTTACCCTCTGCAGATTCCATTGTGCACCATCACCATCTCACTTGCTCCATTGTATGTCTTCAAATTTCAGGACGGGACATAACTGCCCTTCATGCCTCACACTCGGTTCTTCTCTTCCCTTGCGCTTGCCCATTTTTCCCCATGTCCTGACCACTTACTTTCTTTCCCGCAGTGCCTGCACACTGCCTGCACCTGTGTTGGCAGGACCCACACAACATAACGCTGGCTGTAACTGCATTGGCAGCGCATACATGACATAACACCGCCTGCGCCTGCCATGGCAGCACACACAACACAACAAGGCAATCAAGTCTTTTGTGGGGTTTGAGTAGGTGAGTTTTTTTCCCCTAGTCCTGTGTGCTTTGCATACCCTCCCGATTCCTATCTCCTGAACGCCACCCTTGCACGCCCCCACACAAGCCTGCCCAGAAGCCGAAGCAGCCGCACCATTACAAGGTCTCTCAATGAACGCCACCACTGCACCCACATCATCTACGCACATCCACGCTCAGACAAGCTGTACCTTATGCTCATAGGTATGTCTGACGTCCGCTTTGCCGACATCTCAACACTGACGCCCTTCTTGCTCCCCTGTTTCAATGCTATTCACCACGAAGGTGATAGTGATGACGAAGAGGGTGTGTGACTCGCGCAAGGCATTCGGTCTTATGAGGGAAGCCAGGATCATGGCCCAGTCTGGCACAGTCTACACCATCACTGTCATCCTCATCATTACCACCTACATGATCAACTCGAACAGCCTCAACATTGTCCTTGATGAATACGCAGGTCAATATTCATTTGCCCCGCAGCAGTACATGTCAAATGTGAACTACGCTGCCCCCCCATTTGATGTTGCAGAGCACCCCGTGAGTAACGATATCCTGCTCTGCACTGCCAAGCGTTCACCATGCTTGTATCAGATCGTTCCTGGTTGCAATTACCACAGCGGGCATATGCGACCCACGTCTCATCGATCTTATTGACAAACACCTGCTTCGAGTATCCTCCCTCAGATCCCACTCCCTTTCAACACACCACCTACAACTCCGTGGGGTACTTCTCTGTCAATGGCCACGACTGTTTGCTGCTTGATGGCCAACATCAGCCAAGCTTAGTCCCAGATCCTTCATGTTGTGATGGCTCTGTTGGCCAATTCGACACCATTGCCAGAGACTCAATCCTGTCGATTCCTCCCTCCTCCAGCTCTTCTGAGCTTGGTAATGCTGTCCTAGAGGTCTGCACACCAGAGACTCAGCAAGTGGGCCGTACCTCCATTGCTCTGCCCTGTCTTCCTATCTCAACCCAACCTGTACCCAAACATAAGTCATCTGAGAATGCAGTGGGGAAAACCACCATAAAAACTAAGTATGGCACAACTGCTAGCGGTTGACCCTTCTTGCTAATGATGCTGCTGGACCACAGCCCCAACTTGCCCCCACACAACTCATCCTCTCTGACCCTTTCTCCGCTGCGCCGCAAGGGTTCTACTGTCAAGCACCCACCCACTCTGTCGGGCCACCACGCTGCCGCCTCGCAGTTATCCGTTGATTTGAATGGCCTGCAGATCTCCCTGCCCATCATATGCTCCCACCAGAATTCCCTGTCTACGTGACCCCAGGAGCAAGAATCTGGTTACGTGTTATCCATGGATGGCTGTGATGAAGACGCCCCAGATGATGATGGTTCAGAGGATGACAAATTGTTGGCAGAGCTAAATGAAGGTGTCATCCCAGTGATGGGCTTTGCAGTCACAAGCAATAAGCGGAATGCGGACTTCCATGACCTCTTCAAGACCATCCCAGAGGGAGACAGACTACTTGATCGAAGGTGTGTCTGCCTGTGGTGTTGAACTTGCATGACTAATGACTTACCAGACTATGGCTGTGCTCTACAACAGGAGATCCTTATTCAAGGTCGCATATACATTTCAGAGAACCACGTTGCTTCCATGCGAACATCTTTGAATGGGTCACTGATGTGTGTGAAAGGACATATTTGGTGTGTCATCTTTTGCTGATTCCATCGTAGCTCATCGTTCCAATTTATGAAATCATCTCACTCAAGAAGAAGATGACTGCCTTTGTCATTCCTAATGCTACTCAACTTATGACCCGTACCACCTAGTGTTGCCGCGCCTTGGCTCAGAACCGGCCCGGCAAGCCAAAGCTGGTCGTTTTGCGACTCGGTTAACTGGACTGATCCTGGGAAAAGTCATGGCTCCAGTAGTCGTGACTCGCCTTGAGTTGCGACTCAAAGTTGACTCGGACCGCCTGTCCGTCCCTGTTTTTTTCAAGACAACGTCAAGACCGAAACAGCAATCGCGATGTTCTTTCCCCTCACCACTCCTCCGCCCATGATGGTGCCAACCACTGCGCCATTCAGCCAGCACACTGAAAGAAGGCACCTGCGTCAGCAGCATATGCACACACAACAACAAGATTGTGCTTTTTGTGGGGGGGTGAATAGATGAGTGCAAAATTTCCCCCCTGTTCTGTGTGCTTTGCCCACCATCCTGATGCCCATCCTTACCTGAAAACCTGCTCACAGGGTCCACCCCATTTCGGCCTTGGCCCACCACCACCGATGAGTCCCCCCCCCCTTTTTTTTTTCTTTTTTTCCCTGTCCCCCCCTCCAGCTGCCTTCACCACTCGTTCAGTCGTCCCATGTATGCACACATGTGCGCGGTTTCCTGTGGCTGCCTCCACCCCCACCTCTTCGACCCACACGGAGACTGCCATCGTTGAGCTGCCAGCGGCATCAAGCCCTTCCTTATACGGGCCCATTCAGTGCGTCTTGACCCCCTTCGCCTGCTCACGTTGCTCCACATTGATTGCCACGACCCCCCAAGCTTGGCTCTCATGCCGCTTGCACCACTAGCTCGCCACACTGCCATGCCATCCTCATCCTCCTCTGTGACATCGATGCGCCACGCTCGATAATCTTTGAGGCCATCTCACATAGACTCCTTGCACACCTCCACGGTCTGGCCTTCCTCCAATCGATATTGGCTCCCTTCCCTCCTGCCACACATAATGGCCACTGTATCTGGTCCCGTCACCCCAAGGCATCCTTCCCCCTTTCGAAAGGCCCAGAAGATTTCCAGGCCCTCCGCGACGACCACAGCCCACGGCCCCACTTCAGTAAGGCCCCTTTTGAACCCTAATGCGAAACTTTCTCACGCTCTTGTCGCCACCATAGGGTGCGAGTGGAAGCGACCCGTATCATGGACACAAGCCAACAGCCAAGCTCTGTGCTTGTTTCGTTTCCAATCTTTTTGTGTGCCCGGATGTCCCTCCTCCCCCCTTGCACAGACACGCCCTCAGTGTGCTCGAATGCGCTCTCTGGGGCTCAGCTATCAAACACTCGCCGTTATCCTCACCCGCAGGAGTGGATCCGGCGCTTCACGCTGCACTCACAGATGCGGCCAGGTGGAGACGGAGGCAGGAGAATATGGACATGGACACAAATATGGCGGAGCCTGAGGCAGGCAGGGAGCGAATGCTCCTCCCATGGGAGTTCACCATTGACTACTGACAATTCGTGAAAACATGGGACATACGACGCCCTTGCGCACTGGCCCAGTGCACACCTCGCGTGGACCAAGGCCAACGCCTCCTGCGATTTCTACACGCGCAGCCTGTGGTCCTGGAGTTTGGCACCCGAGCCTTCCCCCCAACAATCGTTTTGGGTGCGTTGTTGCCCCTGTTTCTTTCTCTGACGCTGATTCAAACAAATTTCCCGCTTCCTGACCGACTTGGTATGCCAACAACAACCGCAGCGCCTCAACCAACCATGTACAGCAATGTCCAACCATGTACAGAACGCACAGTGCCGACGACGTCCATGCCCAAGGTGCATCCCGCAATTCTACAAAGGTCCGCATTAGCAGCGCATGCACAAAACGACAAGGAGCTTGCAATTTATTTATTTATTTTTATTTTGGAGGGTGGTTCGAATAGGTGAGTCCCAGTTCTGTGTGTCACCCACCCTCCTGATGCCCCCCTCCCACACCCTTGCGTCCAACAAGCTGGGGTTGCAACGCTAACGTCGGTGGCACAGGTCCTCGCCATCCTCCCAGCGAAGCGGACCCTGAACAGGGGGTCCGCCTGCGTTATGCCCACGTCACTCGACAGCCGTACCCCTCAGCCCATTTGCCCACATCGCCTCGCAACTTGACGCTGCACACTCTCGCACCCCCGTTTTGACGTTGTTCATCCCTCTGGACCACCACCACTGTGCCTGACATCCCTACACCACCAGGACCGATGAGGGCTCGATGTATCATTCCAATGCGCCTCCCCTCGGTTGTCTCCCTGCGGTCGTCCATTCTGTCTTACACCAATGCCATGTCACACCGACAAAACGGCTGGCTGAGTAGCAAAGGGGACGAAATCTGTGGCAGTGGTAACAACGTACAACATTCTACCCCTACGTTATACGTCCTTCGCATACAACTGAGAAGGTTGGCAAGGTGGCATCTGTGGAGTTTTCTACCGGAGATACAGTACTTCTTGCAACAAAGGTTCGAAGGCCAAGTGTCGGCGTTATTATTGCTTTGTGAGAGGTCTCTAGGCTGGTGACAGATACTCAGATGTTTGCAAAGATACATTGGTTCCTCCGCCCAAATGAGCTTGCATGATCCTGCATGAAGAGGGAGCACCTAGAGGTACACCTTTTGATTGTCCCCTTTCCATATTTGTATGCTAACCAATGATACGCCAGAACGAGATTTATTTCTCCCTTCATTCCACTTCTGTCGTCAACACCTCTGCCATCCTTACCCATTGTGACGTTTCATCATCCTTGACAAAATCTCAAAAGCCTACTCCATGGCGATATAAGGCTCCCGCCTCAGCCATCGACAGCTGTTTCCTCTGCGTCAATGTGGTGGATTCTCAGCGTGGGTTGTACTATAAACTCAACTGGGTTGCTCACCGGCAACGGTCTCTTGAACGTGCTAAAGGACATGACATAGAATGGGGTTCTGGTGATCCGTGGGTGGTCGCGGTTAAGCCTGTCCTGAAAAAATGTGGGATAAAGTCATCAGAACAGGTCAAGGAAGATGCTGACTCTGGCTCTGGTACCAACAGCGATGGGGAGTACAAGGACGAATCAGCGACCAAACCCTCCAGCATGGACATTTCCTTATTTCCCGACGATGCCGACTCTACTGGGATGCCCCAGACACCATCAAAGAAACGCAAACAACCTACATCCATGGCCTCAACACCGCGACATAAACGTGTGGCGCCTGCTTTAGCTGCTCTGACACTGCACTCAAAATGTGCTCTTCGTGCCCATGCACGTCAACCAACATTACGGGCTCCGCCACCAGAAATGGCTGGCGTACTTTCTTCTGGCAAGGCGTCCAAGGAGAAGGATCCTTGGTTGCGCGCGATGCATGCCCTCCATGTTGGTGCACAGCCCGACTCCTTGTTTTGTCTTACCAAGGAAAATGTGCAGGTCATGCACGCAGTTCAAGAGCTAATTGAGGAAGGTAGTGGTGGATGTATCTGTAAGCTATTCAACGTCCTTGTTGTGTCGACAATCAAGTGGTGAACTGGAACTATGTGTTACTTCAAGGAGCCATCGACAAGGAAGGCGAACCGGTATAGAAAGTCGATGACGCACAAGCAACAGGACTGCCTCGAGCGTCCGCACAAGAAGGGCACAAAGTATGCCAACAGAGACATCACACCGGATGAAGTTATCCAGCACATCGAGGCCTGCTACGATGCGAAGCATGATCGGTGGAACAGGTATGACCTTGCCGAACACAAGAAGCTATACGAGGAGTATGAGGTGGTCGGCATCGGTGTCATCTGCAGGTGGATGCCCGAGCATGGCGACTTTTCTGCTGGGCCTGCGTGAGGGGGTTGAGGCCCATAAGCTGTGCACTGGGTTGTCCAACACACTTGAGTGCATCTACAATGTCAAGCTCCGCATAGTCGATATTATTAATTCACAAGTCATGTAAATAGCTCTGTAGTCCAGAAGTGCTTTATATGCACCACAATAAATTTGAATCAGGAAAAAAAAAATGATGGCTCAAGTTGACTCATGAGCCGTGACTTGAGTCGAGTTGCGGTTTCAGAGTGAAAAACCGCGGTCAGTCAAGCCATGTCTGGGAAAAGCCGCAGCTTAGTAAGCTGACTTGTGGTTAACCGAGTTGCGGCAACACTAGGCCAGGCAATAGGAGGAGAGGATATAAAGCATATCGAAGGAGGAGGAGGAGGGGACGAGCCTGCATTCATAGGAGGGGTCGACGTTGCAGCTCAGTGAAGTTGCAGCTTTGACTCCCTTGACTTGGTTAAATTTTGGCTAAAGTCAATCTTGGCTATGACTTGAAACCGGCTTGGAGCCATAGCTGTGGCAATACTATACCTGTGATACAACCCTACATCCATCACATCCAACTTCCAACCTCTTCATGGCTGTACGCCGCAATCCTCCATGCTCATCAAAATCTATTGCAATCACTTCCTCTGCTATTGAATCTGACTGGTTTCCCAAGATCAAAGAACCTACTTCTAAGGTCCATCAGCAAATCAACATACTAAATCACCAAGCATACCCCTCTAAGATGTTTGCCAAGGCAGACAGCTTTCTTATATTTACAGCTTTTATTCAGAAGGGGAAAAAGCATCGCCATCATGCTGTTGTCCCAGAGCCTGCCCAGTCCAGTGCCAAACACAATCCTCTTTCTAAGGAAGATGGCACCCTGGCAGCCAAAATCTGCATGCAGCAATTCAATGGCAGTGAACCCAGCTGGGAAGCTGTTGTGCAGTCTATCAGCAACCTTCAGGACAAGATCTTGGATTTTCGCTCAGATGACAAGGATTGGTCTGCTTGCCTAAGACAGTATGCCCCTTTTATACCTTCATCTTCTTCTCTTTCTTATTTTTCCATTAGCTTGCTCTACAGATATTCATTACTGTATTCTTCTGGAAGTAGTGTCTGCATCATAAAAGTCACCCATACTGGTCAAGAAGCATCTTTTGGTCTCAAGGCAACACACCCCATCCCTGCTGGCACCTTCATTATGGAGACATGTAGCTCTATGTCACTTGACTGTGCTTCTGCTCCAGGCCCATCTGTCGCGAGCGGTACTCGCGCCCCCCAGTCTCAGCTACAAACCCGTAACTCCAAGACCACATGACCGTGGGAACATATCACATGACCCTACACGTGACTCATCACATGACCCCTTCACCACTTATACATCACGTGAATTATCAGCACGTGACCCTGGGAACCTACGACCCCGTGACCCTGGGAAGATAACACATGACCTATCAAGGAACTGGTCATCAACAATGTCACATGACAAGACACGCTTTGGACGCGCATCTAATCCATTGATCAACACGTGGCAGATCGTGGGAACGATCAACAAGACGCGTCCACTAAACAATCAACGAACACGTGACGCGACTCGATCAACGAAGACGCAACTCATTAGGGCTAGACCCTAATCAAGATGTATAATGTAATCCGCAGTTACTGCGCATCGACTGCGCAGTCCCCCGTTACCTGTAATTGTACCTACCCTAAACTGCACACAGACCACCCTGTATTAGTATATAAGACCTACGAATTTAGGTGAACAGTCCTTAGACTGTTCTCTTGTCAATCCCCACACTGGAGCCTTTCAAAGCTCCCTCATCGTCAGCAGCACTCCGCCTGTCGTCCTCCCCAGTCTACTCCATCCCGCCTCTCCTCGCCTTCTGCCTCTTCCTCCTCAACGTCTCCCTGCTGCTCCTTTGGATCAGTCACCTTCAACTCCACACCGTCGTCGAGTCTCGCTACCCATAAAGTAGTGAGTTCCCGACACCATCTGTGATAGAGGCTGCTCCCAGCCAGCTTGGTCCTCTGGGGCAGAGGTTGATCCTTGGACCATTTCGATTTGTCAACCATGACTGCAAGCCCAATGCTCAAGTGAGTTTTCCTCTATACTCTT
>Ga0307510_10004741_pt1 | contig 16087 bp, 24 predicted proteins | sample 12_EM_MG_FD_207224 | JGI IMG/M metagenome (GOLD analysis project Ga0307510, IMG submission 207224) | Populus trichocarpa ectomycorrhiza microbial communities from riparian zone in the Pacific Northwest, United States - 12_EM | ecosystem: Host-associated > Plants > Roots > Unclassified | place...
GCACGATACTTGAAGAGCTTCGAAAACTTGGGGGCAGTCCTCTCAGATCACCTTGGTTGGCAAGTCGACGAGCTGAACGAGTCCCCGCTGCTCTCCGCCGTCATACACGACAAGATAGATATTCTGAAACAGCTATTCGTTCTTAAGCCGAACCTCATGGAAGAAGCACTTCACCAACGGTATGGGTCGCCGTGGACTTACTTTGTCATGACGGTGCTGATAACGAGGCAGGACGAAGTTGGTCGGATTCAATGCGCTTTTGGCCACAGCGTATTATTGCTCCAGCACCGAAATCGTGGACTTCTTGTTAGAAAAGGGCTGTGACCCAAGCCACCGTGATACTCGTGGGTAGGTCAAAAGCTCATATTATCCTTCGATCAACTCATGACGGGAATCTACCAAGCTGGAATATCTACCACATCGCTTGTCTATCCGGAAACCCCAAGAGGGCCAAATTTGTGGAGCATCTACTTATGACCCTTCCGGAGGAGCTGACGCACGAGCTCATGGCGCAAACTTCCAAAGAGGCTTTTAATACGGTACAAAGTCCCATCGTTTAGCCTGATATCGTGTTGCTCACTCTGCGCTGGTGTAGCCTTTGATGTTGGCTGTGAAGCGGAAGTATACCACGACTACCCGAACCATCTTGGACTTCGGGGTTGACCCCACCATCTTTCTTCGCAAAGATGCCGACGGGTCTATTCCCTTGCACATTGCCGTCCAAAACACAAACACGGCTCTCGTTGAAGTTCTCCTCCGATACGGTCCTACGGAACAACTCTACACAGAGAACAGCGTTGGACAAACACCGCTAGACATAGCTAGCCTCAAATTCCTCCCACGGTCGACTGGTTCTGTTGGGGTATCTGTCCCGAACGTACCGCAGGTCAATGTGGTCAACCAGGTGAATAGCTTGAAAAGCACTGCTCCGTTTGACGTGGAGAAGCAAAAGGAAGAGGTCCCGAAGCTGCGTGCGACTCTGGACGTACTCCTCGCAGATGGCCGCCTCGTGAACGGCACCAAGCTGGCTACTGAACTCCTCGCCTTTGCGAGCCGTATGGAGGAGAAGCTCGCCGCCGAGATCGCGAAGAAGGACGCAGCGAAGGAGGCGGCCGAGAAAGATGAGGTCGATCACGAGTCCGAGGCGTCTTGTGACACCCCAGAAAGCACCTATGTCCTACTTCGAGACGCGGCAGCGGCCCGCCCCGGAGGCCGACGGCTTGTGCATTTGGCAGACGTACAGCAGTCTGTACAGCGCAGCCTTGCGCAACAGGGCGCAACGAGTTTTGCCAATCGGGGCCACCTGTCAGTGACCTGGGGAACCGAAGAAGAGGAACCAACGCAAGCTAATCCTGAGGCGCAGCGCATCGCGCAGTTGCAGCGACGAAGCCTGTTCAATTTTGCGCCTACGAACCAACCCTCGGGCCATGTCAATCTCTTCGGTGGTGAACCCATTCTGACTCACATACACGGGTGGTACGGCTATGGGTTGTATTAGTAGGAAGTCTCTTTCTGTTGTCTCAAATTATGATTAGAGCAGGCAATACTCCCCTCTCTGATGTCTTGTCAATAACTTGAATGTTGTAAACCGAATGCAGGCGAAACAGTTACCGTGAAGTGTGTTTGTCCTTCATTTTGTTATCCCCCTACCATGGTTGCCTCTGATGGTACTGATGGGGAAAGCACCCCTCGTTTACTGTAGCCAGGCTCGAACAGGGGGTATTCAGCACAAACGTGCGTTCTTCATGCAAAGTTTCCGTTGCGAAACAACTTGGAAGAAACGCGTGCTGATCCAACCGCCGAGTAAATGTAAAAAAACACATACACAATCGTCCCCTGCAATTCCCCATTGGCCTTTTCTTCGTGAGATACGCTCAAAGGTTAGAAAGGGACCTGTGCAGTGTTTCAGGAAGTGGGCGGTGGTGGTCATGTATCGAGCAGTCAGTCGCTGCCTGCCAAGTACATCGGAGTGGCACGATGCGGGGGTGTCTTGTAACCTCATCGGCGCGCCTTTTGCCTTTGTCAGGCCGAGACCTCGGGTTAGATGTCAGACCCTCAGTGTTTTGAAAGACATGGGTACATCCATACCACACAGACATGCTATCACTACTATAGTCCATACATGTACATGTATCATACATCAGGAAGACCCCTCATTTGCTTTTTTGCTACTTTTAGTGCTTTTATTGCTTTTTTCAATTACAAAAAGTAAAAATTAGGAAAGTACAGACTACTTGTGGAGAGCCAACCCCTACACTTTCCATGTACTTTTTTTACTTTTGCTCTACTTTGTTACACAGCCCTATATTTTTTCATGCAATATAACTGAGACTACTTCCATTTTATCACTACTTGTAATTTTTTGGCTGTACTTTTGTGACCTAAAATACTTTTGAAGGCAATATACTTTTTTGACTGCCTCAGAAAGCACTCTGGCAAGTATAGCACTTGGCTTTTTTGTGCTTTTTCTACTTTTTTATAAAAAAAAGTAGAAAAAGCATGAAAAAGCACAAAAAAGCAAATGAGGGGTCTTCCTGATGTTGGTTGCAGTATCCCATCAATAACCTTGTCACTTTTAAAGGCCAGATTGAACCTGGACTTACCAAACATTCACTTCCATGACTCCCGCGTCCATCAGCCTTCTCAGGTAGGGTGGCTACTGCTTCCTTCTCTGTAGGTTCGTAACTGTTCCCTTCGGCAGTTGGACCGGTCACAGCCTGCTTCTGAGGCCTCTTCCGAGGCCCTCTCTCAGCGACATCTTTTCTTATGTCAACCAGAGAGTCGTCACCACTCGCCTCATGCCAGCGGGCGAACATCCTATTTTGTGCAGCTTCAATCCGGCGTGAGATCCTGGCCGTGTTGACCGGAAGATTGTTGTCACGGACTTCCTCCCGCACGGTGGCTACAACGACGACGTCTTCGATGCTCATCTGACGCGCCTCCTCGAGGCTGAGAGGCATTCTCCTCTCGCACAGCGCAGACAGCGCAGGTAAAACCCAATCGTACACGTTGTACTTGCGTGCGAGGAGCAGTCGTTCGCATGCATTTGGAGGTTCAATTGACTTCAACGCCAAATTGCGTAGTGATTTAAACCCCCAGAGCGAGGACAGGTGAAGAACGGACCTCCACTGCTCATACGAGAGATCGTGTTCGTCAAAATTTCTGGTCAAGAGTGTAAATCTGGGCGACGGGGTAAAGGGTTTACGAAATTACCTGGGATATATGACAGAGAGAAAGGCTTCGAAGTCCTTGCGTTCGATGTCGTCCAACGATATGATGGTGTGGAGAGATTCGTGATCGCGTACGCCAAGACGGGTAAATTTGTGATTGAAGTAAGCTGAGTCGCGAGAAAAGAAGTATCGATGAACACAATAAAGCGTGCCATCGGCCTGGAGCATTCTTATTGAGACAGACACACATAGCACCGCAAAACGTCACACACCAAAAACGTGATATTCCCATCGTCGAAAAAATATGTGTCATGTCGCAGATACGTATCGTCAGTCGACGAGCTGGAGTCTCCGGGTAGACTCGTGGACTTGGCGCCAAACTCTATTGGTTGCGTTGCAGCAGTTCCGAGGGTCATCGTGTGCCGATCTGAGACGATGGAGTGGATGGAAGTAATTGGGACAGGACTTGCACTGGACAGCGGCGCTGCTGAGAACTGGGGTTGGCTACCCTTCAAAGAGACGATACGACGTGCCATGATCAATCAGGGTGTATGTGATGGTGATCATTATCAGTTCAGCCCTTTATATGTACATCCACAAGAAATGACGTTGTGTATGATATGCAGAGGATCGAGACACTGTCGAGACCCCGACGTTGCGCTACGTAGAAGGTTGCGCCCGCGCCATCCAGCCATCATGATAACCATAACATATGTTGTTGGTTGACACGTGATGACAGAGATGGACCGGCATGGGGATCTTTCCATCTCTGCCTATTCATCCGCCATAGTCAAGGCTGTTTCTCGACTCCGATGCAAAAGTACCTCCAATTTACTGGTTGGTAGCTAGGTTAGAATTGGAATCTTTGGGGGAGGCGTCAACGCATCCTGAGTCAGGAAAACGTCGACGTCATTGCTAGCGGGGTCTTTACGTCGTAGCAAGAATAGGTGTGTGTGTAAAGGTGGTCCTATGATGGCATTTCTCACAGTTTTATTGCCCTTTTGGACCAACAAGGAGCACTTTATATATATACTTTCGGTATGGTATGACGATGCCAATGAAGTTCTCGCCTTAACTGCCTTAACTCTTTGCTAAGGCGCCGTTGAGGGCTGGCCCGGGGTCCTCGGGTCGAACCCTCAGCACTTTGAAAGTACAAAATTCTTCAAATTTGGTCGCCGTATCATAGACGTTCCATACTAGCCCCCTACGTACATCGCACATCTCACAGAACCTGGAGGCGCACTGGCGGCGCGTCATTATTCGGTCAGAAAAGTGCTACGTTATCTTGAATGAGATTACTTCGAGAATGACCAAGAGTTCGAGATGGAATTGCCGAACATTGCGGGAACCGCTGACAATCCATTTGGTGCAATTGGTGGATGGGTCGTCGGCTTTTTCCCGCCATCTTCTTGCATGCCATTTTCTCCTAAAGTGATATCGGTAACGCGTTGCACTTCGCACGGGGCGGCCTCAGACGCAACATCCATAGATGCCAAGGTTTCTCTAATCGCTGTATTTCTGCCCCAAACCTGACGAGTTCGACGACCCCTCACCCTTCTTTTTAGATTTCCGCTTCTTTGTGGGAAATCCCCACCCGTCCTCTGATGCGGCCTTCGGGTTCGGTGGCTGATCGTATGTCGGACAGACTTTCTCTTCCTTTGTTTCCGCAGTGGTCCCCGCCTTTGGTCATAGTGCCTCATCAATGATTTCGTCCCAACTCCAGATCACACCTAGACTCACCAAGATTTCACGTTTATGAAACCCGTGCACATCAACCTTTTCGGGTGGAGTGGTTACTACTTCCTTCTCTGCACGGTCGCGACTATTTCCTTCGGCGCTTGAATCGGCCACAGCCTGCTTTGGGGGCTGCTTCTCAGCGGTATTTCCCTCGGGGTCAACTAGAGAGCCATCGTCGCTTTCTTCATAGAGGGGCAGCATCCTCGTTTGTGCCGCTCGAATCCGGCGTGAGATCCCAGCCATGTTGACTGGAAGTTTATTGTCACGAATTTCTTCCCGCACGGTGGCTATGAGCACGACGTCCTCAATGTGCATCTGACGGGCCTCCTCGAGGCTCACTGGTAGTCTCCTCTCGCACAGCGCAGACAGGGCAGGAAGGACCCAATCGTCTACGTTGTACTTGCGAGCGAGAAGGAGTCGCTCGCATGCATTGGGAGGATCCATCGATTTCAAGGCCAGCTTGCGTAGTGACGTAAGCCCCCAGATGGAGGACAGATGAAGAACGGATCTCCACTGGTCATATGAGAGGTCGTGTTCATCAAAGTTTCTGGTCAAGAGTATAAAATCGGGCGACAGGGCAGAGGGCTTTACGGGCTCACTTAGGATATATGACAGAGAGAAGCGCCTCAAAATCGTGACATTCGATGTCGTCCAACGATATGATGGTACGCAGGGGTTCATGATCGCGAACGCCGAGCTTAGTAAATTTGTAATTGAAGTAAGCCGAGTCGCGAGAAAAGAAGTATCGATGGACACAATAAAGTGTGCCATCAATCTGTAGCATTTTCATTAAACCAGACACATACAGCACAGAGAAGAGTCACTCACCAGGAATGTGATATTCCCATCCTCAAAAAAGTATGTGTCGTGTCGCAGATACGAATCGTCGGTTGACGAGTTGGAACCTTCGGGTAGACTCGTGGGCTTTGCGCCAAACACAATAGGTCGCGTAGCAGGGGCTCCGAGGGTCGTCGTGTACTGATCCGAGACGATAGAATGGATGGACATAATCGGGACAGGACTCGCACTGGACTGTTTGGATAGCGGCACTGCTGAGAAGTGGGTTTGGCTACCCTTCAAAGAGACGATACGACGTGCCATCAATCGGGGGTGGGTGTGGTCGTTATCATTATCAACGTTGTTCTTTATAGGTACGCCCACAAGAAGTGCCAGTGACGTTTGTGTATGATATGCGAAGGGTCGAGGCCTCAACGTTGTGTCAACTTACCAAGTATGCTTGGGCGCGAATCCAATTGAATTACGAATTTGGCACGTGACCGGCAGAGAGGGGTCGGCCCGCTCAGAACACCCGTCAAGTACAGTATTTGGTAATTATTTTTTAACACTGGAACTCTGTAATACATTCCATTGTTCTCTTACAATCTGGATTGTACCTAGTGCTACTGCCACTTCTACAGTCCCAAGTCATACATTTCCAGCATGTGACTAGGTGCCTAAGTATTGAGTTACCAGGGTGGGCCTGTTGGTTTGATTCCCTGCCAGTGCAATATATTTCCTTATCATCTACATGAACCCATCAGCATCAGATATTCTTTTTTTTTGTTGTAAATAGTCCAAACCTCATTTCCAGTATTTTTGGAGCCTGCACAGTGCAGGGACACCTTTTTTAGTGATTCTTGTTTCAAAATGTGATTGGAAAGGAGGGTGTTTAACATATTTTTTAAAACTAATGAACAACCCTTATTCTACTTCTAAACGCGATCCTAATGCACTTGGTTTCAAGTGATTTGGTGGAGTATTGAGGGAGGAGTTACAGAAACAAAATATGTGCTTGATGAGATATCAGAAATGTCCAACTTGGACTGTAGTGGTCTCCGATGCATGAAAGCACGCCCCTTTTGATAGTCGGTAGCTAGGCTCGAACAGGAATCTTTATTGCATCATCGGCATAATTCGGTTTCGTGCGGCAAAGCCAGAGATAGCTGTGGAACAATCTTTATTAATGTGTCTTGGGATAAATTTGCTGTCCCCGGCCCGTTTATGCCGAACCACCCTTGCCCGCCAAGGTTGCCGCTTGACGCTTTCAAAGCTCTTTTGCCAACCACTCGTCCGGGGCAACCTGACGTACTATTCCACGTTTCTTGACCTTGAAAAGCAAATAATAAGTATGCGTTATAATAGATTGGGATAAGGTGTGTTGTATTGTGCTGAGTCAAAATAGTTGTATGCGAGGCTGTTTTTATTTTGCCAGTGGTGTCATTTTTTTCTTCTTGTACTGCGCTCTTTCCCAACAGGAAACGACCAGGTTTTGCGATGTTCCTGAAGTCAAAGTAAAAATAGGCCAACGATTTTTACTTTCACTTCAGGAATATGTCTCAATCTCACATGGTTTTCCGTCGAGCACGGTGCCAATGTGGCAGCCCAGGACCAGTGCAGGTCAACTGCACTCCATGACGTGTCCTTCAAGGTTACTCGTCAACGTAGTGCCAACGCCGCAGTCCAGGGCCAGGACGGATGGATTCCACCATTTAGCATCCTTCTACGGTCATCTTGATCTCGCAAGGCTCCTCGTCGAGCACGATGCCAACCCGGCTGCCCAGGACGAGGATGGGTTGACACCGCTACATTTGGCACCCTCCAACTATTATCTCGATCTCGCACGGTTCCTCATCGAGCAGACAGTGTGCAACTACAGTTGGTCACCGTTTTACTGTGCCGTAGATCAGGATCGAGATCATCTGTGCCGCTGCTGGCGCTCTCTCGCGTGTCCCTCAATCTCTTCAACTGCAGTCATGTCCAGGCTATCGTCCAGGTACTGTGTAAACAAACAGGATAATGCTAAATGACCTTACGTTCGTCGATAAAGGGCCACTTATCAATCGTTCGTCCCGAACACCAAGCATCATAAATGGAACGTGGAAAATCGATTTCGGAAACCATAAAGTGTTAAGCAAACCAAACGGTCTGATGTGCACCAACCTCCCGCGGCTCCTCCCAAGGATCGTACTAGATAAGGTATCGGAAAACATGGCCCAGCGAAGTCCTTTCAAATGGAAGAGGGCACTGGGTTCCACAAGCGGCGGCAAAAGTATGCGGATGCTACACCAACCCCCACAAATCAAAGGAATGTATCTATCTCCGAAGATGTCATTGATCCGTTGATTCATCGCCAGTTCTTCAAACTTGTATCCAGCGCCTGTCTTACAGCTGACAGTGGCAGAGATGGAGTCGTGTCACTGCAATCGCCGGAAATAAAACCGGCTGTCACCTGCGTATGGACTACCGCACGGGACTGGTCACGGTCGAATCGAACCAGCGAAGTTCTACAACGCACCAGAGGCAACGCCGATCTAGCTACTCAACCATCGGTCCAACAACGAAAGTCAACCAGGCAGATGCTTATCGCCATCGTCTACACCACCACGTGGACGCAAGTGCTTGCTCTTTCAAAGTTTTACCAAAGGCTTTACTCATCACGCCCAACACGACTTAGCCCTCCTTTACAGTGGCCGTCCTGACAAAATTCAACAACGACAGCGCATAGCGTCTGCTCATCGGACAGACCTATCCTCACTTAGTAAGAATTAAGTCTTCTCTGGAGCTATTCTCGGCTCATTCGTGAGCAGCATAATCTTCGTTTGGCATCCTCGCAAACATACTTGTCAGGGACTTTCTTATTCGACAGGCGACAACGTGCCGTTTTGTACACTTGAATTCCCTTCCTTTCACCCTCATCATCATTATAGTCCGGTGTTTAATCGCGCTTCTATCTGAACCCAGTTGAAGCGCGCGACTGGTAAGTGAGTGGATACTCAAGCTGAAGGCGATGGAGACGACAGCTCGTTATCCCTCTTAAATGAGTTGCAGGAGATCCTTTTCGGACTGCTGGCCGTGGTCGAGTCGATATGTGGGCACACGGTGTCTATACCCCTGGACGAAAGAGACAGCTTACGAAAGTATGACACCGTGGTCTCAGGCCTGCTGGTGAATTGTTGAACAGGGCCGTGGAGCTTATCGATGTTGTTTCGAATGGCAGAGGGAAGGACCTAGCAGTCAAGACGGCGCTGAAGCTAGAGAACGACCAACAAGCCCAAGTGTGGCAAGTCCTAGAATCTCGAGGTCGCACTTCAGCTTCAGCAGTAACGATCCGCTTAGTCACCACGTTATGTTCGGGTTATAAATAGAAATGGTTATCCTGGACGACGTGGTGGAAAGGATGCAGTGGAGAAGAGGTGAAGTCATCAAAAGTCCGATTAGTTGGAAGGGAAATAAGACGGAAATGTAGCATCGCGGTCACGGAATTGAATTGGAACGAGCTGGACCTGGGTTCCATGGTGAATGGGCTTGGCAAGAGCTTGTCGTGTGAACCGGACGATGAATGCTGCAAAGGTAAGTAAGAGTACGCGCAAAGCCAACAATATTCGTGCCGCATCGTAGCACAACTGAGGCGCTCTTTAACAATTAAGGGTTGCATAAACTTGAATTTGAAGTCGAGAGAAAGAAAGTACTGTAACTGTAACTGTAACTACATGATGGGGTTCCGGGTTCCCGGCCAATCCCGCTGCCATCACAACTCGCCCCCGTTACGGGCGCTCTAAATCTCCGAACCAAAATAGGGAAAAACGTTGGGCAGGACTAACTGGAACAGAGCACCCTGAACGCGTGTCCTCTTACCTCTCTTCATCTCATGGCAACTCACATAGTCTCTTGGAGTGGCGACGAGCACATCGTCTCGCCGAATCTTTCCAAAACACCCTCTGTTATCTCCGTCGATTCCATTCTCTCTGACAAACCCGAGGCCTCCCTGAGTGACCAGGGTGCTCCCTATATGGCCGAGTCACAACCCACGCACACGGTTTCCCAAGTAATTGGGCCAAATGAAATCAGGGCATCGACATCGACTACTATATACCCGGGGACTGATGCTACCCACTATGATGGTTCATCCATGCGACACAACAAATACTTCTTCAAAGATGGAAACGTCACATTTTTGGTGCGAGATGTTCAGCCATGAAAGTAATATGCGAGCAGATTCATTGGTTAGACTGTATAGGTTGATAATGTCCTGTATTGCGTCCACCGATATTTCTTCTCTCGTGACTCGACATACTTCTCCATCCGATTCGCCCAGCTCGACATCCGTGACCACGAGCCCCTTCCTACCATCATATCACTGGGAGACATCGAACGCAAAGACTTTGATGCCTTCCTTTCCATCTTATATCCCGAGTGAGGTTTCTGGTCCGTTGTATATCAGCTTACTTATCGAGGTGTATCTGCGGGTAGGGATTTCGAAGAAAATCACTTCTCCTATGAAGAGTGGAAGTCCGTGCTTCATCTCTCAACTCGTTGGGGCTTCTCTTCTATCCGCAGGCTAGCACTTGGCTCTATCAAACCTCCGACGCCTCACGATCGTCTCCTACTTGCACGCACTTATTCGATCGACGACTGGGTGGTTCCTGCGTTATCCGCGTTGTGCGAAAGAACAACATCCCTCTCCCTATCTGAGGCTCGGCAGATGAGTATCGAGGATGTGGTGCTTGTGTCCACCGTTCGGGAGGATATCCGGAGTCACGCGCTTCAAGCTGATTTGGCTGAAATTCCACTCCGGGTCGAAGCCGAGCAACTTAGTGCTCTTGGTCTTGAGATACCTGACCATCTACGTTTTCCAAAGCGCGAAGCATCATCGACTGTAGGTCTGAAACGAGTGAGCTCTCATGAAGGTGATGACGAACTTTCAGTGAGTCCCAGTTGCCGTCCGTTTTGGAGAATCGGTCGACGATGGAATTGACGAACGTTTGCAGGCAGAGGAAGGGGCACCAGGAAATATGGGCGTGTTGAAAGGAGGGCCAGCATGGCTCGTGAAGAGCAGCCGGGAAGAAGTGGCAGAGACGTGCATTGTTAAGACAGGCAAAGAACCATTGATGATCGATAACATAGAGAAACAACGCGGTGACCCCGAGGAGGACAACAACGGTGTAGCAATCGGTACGTCCACGCCCAACTCCAGACCTCCGGCTACCCCCGCCAATGAGAAACTGGCAGGTGTGCCACCGGTAACGGGTGGGCCAGGGTCTGCTGCATCACCAGTGCTTCCTTCCTACCCTGTGGGAAGAGGGGTCTCCTTGCCATTCGGCAGATTGCTTCCTGGATGTTATTGCCGGTGCAGTTGCAAGGCTTTGATCGTCTGGAGTCATACCTCCGATCCTGGGCAAAACGGTTTCATGTGCTTGGACCATGGTCTTCAAGGGAATTCGGCTACTCGAGACCTGGTCCTGAAGAAGAACCCCCCTTACCAATACAGTTTCATCTCCCCAGAGCATGAGGCTGCCATTCGGGCATTCCTTGCTTAAGTGTGGCCGTTAAGGCCTGAACACTATCCTCCAGTAGCTGTAGGGAAAGACAAACTATGGGAAAAGAGGGCATGTGTGCTATCACGGATATCGAGTAGATCATTTGGGCATGAGAATGAATATTAACTATTGTCATCACTGATTCATGATCATCATTGGCACCCATATGATCGTTGTGTAATTCAGTGGCTCCATGGAGACGCGTGAGCAGTGAAGAAGGAGGAGGGGAGCACTTTTGGCGCGCTGAGGGAAGAAATAAAGAGATGGGCAATCAAATTCGACCAACATGAGCCGGCGCCGAAGACGTTGTGTTTGTCACAAAGCTTGAACTGAGTCGGCCTCAGACTTGACCATGTCAGCATCGGTGCCGTCCTTTGTTTCACCTGAACTTTCCGTCTTCCCCAGATCCTTCTCCAAGGTCTCTTCTCCTAAGCCCGAGGGATCTGCTTCCACGCGGTCACCCGGGTTGGTCTCGGTGGTGGCCTTCAGAACCTGTTCTTCACCTTCCTGTTTGTTGTTCTCTCCCACCGAGCCCACGGCCTCCGTTAACACTGGCAGTCGCTTATCAATCGTTAATAAAACCGCACTTGGACTTTCCGAATGTTCACGCCCTCGCGTTTGTTGTCCTCCTCAGACGAGGCGGTCGCCGCTGCCTTTGAACCACTGTCACTATCCCCTTCCGGCACCGGGCCACCCGCGATAACTTCCGTCGAGTCGGATTCCTTTGAACAGCCTGCTAGCTGGAGGGATGTCATCACCTGCGGCATGAGCGATCTGGGCGAGCTTTGCATAGTGGGATTTCGGCCCGGGATCTGTGCAAGTGCGAAGAACATCGAACGAGGATCAGGCAGGATCGAGACGATCTGTGACCATATGGCCTTTCGACGGCTGCTCGTCTTCTACTGTAGTCATGTCCAGGCTATCGTCCAGGTGCTGTGTAAACAAACAGGACAATGCTAAACGACCTTATGTTCGTTGATACGGCGCCACTTAATAAATTCATCCCGGGCGCCAGGCATCATAAATGGAACGTGGAAAATCGATTTCGGAAACCACAAAGTGTTATTATAAGCAAACCAAACGGGCTGATCTACGCCAACCTCCTGCGGCTCCTTTCATAGAGCCTCCTGGATGAGGCGTCAGAATACATGGCCCAGCGACGTCCTACAAATGGAAACAGAGCACTGGGTCCACAAGCGGTGGCAAAAGTATGCAGATGTTACATCAAAAATTTGAGCCCACCGCATGCTACTTCCTGCCACTGATGTCACTTGGCGATAAATCAAAGGAGTGGATACGTCGCGGAGGTTCAGCGTGAAAGCAGCAGCGATCGCAGTTAGTAGTGAAGATGAACGGTTGATCCGGGATCAGTCAATGTCGATATCTGTTACTCTGCGTCTGCACCACCGGGCTGGGCGTGTGGTGATTGAAGTTGACATTGGGATTCTCATAAGGAAGGGGAGCTCAGCGGGGATGCGGCCGATGGTACGGCAGACAAAGAACTGGGAGAATACTGCGATGAATGTTCTGGAGCTGCTGGCGATGCGGTTACGACTGGCACAGGATCAAGTTAAACTTCATCAGGTGGATGTGTATGCGAAGGACTGAATGACGTTTGAGAGATATCTGGATAAAAGGGCATCAGGGTTCGTTGACATTTGACGGTGAGAGGTAACGAACTCGTCTAGTCCCACGGCGGGCTGGAGGCTCTGGTTGAGGTTCGAGAGTAGCTGGGGGGCCAAACAAAGATGATGAAAGAGGAAGGGTTGAGTGATGAAGAGGAGTAGGGTCAGAAGAATGATCGGGATGGAAATCCCAGTCTCTGCGTACCGGCTTCTGCTTCTAGCCTCATCTCAGTTCTTCTCACTCTCACCCTTCGCCACGTTGTGTGGTAGGGGCTTCCCTCGACGGCAAATGATTCGTTCGATCGTGATGAAAGCTTTTGCTGCATCTGTGACAAGTTGCTTCTGAACTCCTAGGAGTAAGGGGGCGGGTTGGTGAGTTGATCGACTTGCGCGCGCTGGTGAACTCGTGGACTGCGGCTGTAATGACATCCTTCCCTTTGGTCGCGTTCTTCATCACGTGGTTGGCACAATGGTGGGAAAAGCGGCGGTATCGTGGTGACAACGACAGGGGGAAAGGGTGTCCGAAGTGTTGACAGGCCTGGTGTGTTGACTCGTTTGAGGTACCCACACTACTCGAGTTCACTGCTCGAGTTGAGTCTTAAGGTCGAACTCTGACCATTGTAAGAGCCATTGCAGTAACAACCGAGGACAGGAACTGACATGCGCCGACGTTCTGTGTATCAGTGCTGTAACTTACGATATAATGAAACGTGACCAAACATTATCAAATATGAATTTGCAAAGCAGGGTGGCTTCACATGTGGCCTCTTTGCTACGACTTCGCTGAATGTCATACAGTGCTCTGCATCTCACAGTGACATACGACAAGCTTCGTAACTTACAACACTTCGTTTTCTTGGCTTTTCTGTCTCCCGTTGGTGTGTGTAGGCATCTAGGATCATTTACGTTAAATTCGCATCCTTAGGTAACTTACCGAAATACCCTTGAATATACTCGCAATGCTCTCGAAGGAGTGATGTATCCGGAGCGGAACGTTTCTCACCAGCTTCCTTTCGGTTTACCCTCGTGACAACCGACGTCTCAACGCCCCCGAGGACGGTCAGTGATCCCCACTCCTGCTCAACGTAATTCGGCGCTCGAACCAAATATATGCCTATCCATTTCAAGCAATCACCTTGCGCCCATGTCTGAATACATAATCCAGGCGATGCACCCTGTCACTGGCTCGCCATCACTTCCTCAGAGCAAATTCCCCCCTCTTAAAGTCCTGATTTCTTCCCTTACTTGTGAGATGGCCGACCAGTCAGGATCCACTCGCTTCCGACTGCTATTCGACTCTGCCTTGCGCGCTTATGAGTCAGAGACAGGCGTCACTTTGGCCAACCACCGGATTGCCCTGGAACTCCAGCATTGCAACACCATCGAGGGCATTACAGCCCTTCTGAAGGATCAAGCAAAGGAATTCAGAAAACCCGAAAAAATCACCAAGTCTGTCCAGACTATCGTATCAATCTTGACCCCACTCTCTTCCGCTGCCTCCCTCTCTGACATCGTCGGCCTGGTACGTCAAAGGTGCTGGTGGTCAGTTTCACGTCTTTGACCATTTCTCACAGCCATTCCCGCCCGCGAAAGCAATACAAGCTTGCCTCGGTGTCCTACTTGATGTATGTGTCGTTCACCTGTTATGCGGATATTCTTGTGACAACCGAGTGATCCAGGCGGCAAAGAGCGTGATATCCAGCAGGGAAGCGCTCGTCAACGTGCTCGAGTCGATAGGACAGTTTGTCGGTCGTCTCAAGATATATACAGAGATCCCTCTTTCATCTACGATGGTTGAAATAGTGGTCCAGATAATGGTGGAGTTGATCTCCATACTTTCTCTGGAGACCAAGAAGTTTACACGGCGACGATTGAGTGAGCCCGTCCTCATTGACGTATTATCTTACTCAACGTGGCACAGGCAAATCTATAAAGAGACTTTGGGGTGACAAGGAGGTGGACAAGGACATTGTGGCGGTCCTACTGAACCTGGACCGACTCACGCTGAATGCCGCAGCTCAGACTCTCGGAGTTGTCTCTGGTGAGCAAACTCCCTCTGCTTATAACTTGCTGTCTAATGAATACTTCTCTCTAGATGTCCGGGAAGGCCTCAGTACGTTTCTTGGTAATAACGAGATCGTTCCATGTCTGAATGAGCACTAGATGAAATGGCGAGCGACATGAACAAATCGAAACGTTAGCTATCTCCTACCATTGGCATTACTACTTGGGAGCGCTAACATGATCTGGCAGGTGATCAATTGCTGAGGGATATTCAAAGCTGGCTCTCACCCCCGGATCCTTGGAGAATTTACAATAGCGCCCTCGGATTGCGACATGGCAAGACCGGGACTTGGCTCGTTAGTGGCAAATTACTCTCAGAATGGAAGGTTTCTGCATCGAGTTCCCTACTCTGGATCAATGGGAAACGTCAGTTGCCACCCGGCGCAACTTTTTCGTATCGGGACTGATCGTATTCTCCTTTCACAGCGGGGGCAGGGAAGACCGTTCTTTGGTGTGTTCGCCCGTCGATGTTTTCGTCTTGAAATCTCACAGTATGGGCCAGTTCTACGATCATCGAGGATATCGAGAATATGCGAAGATCTGGGCTCGCATCACTCGTGATATTTTACTATGACTTCAGGGAGGACCAAAAGAAGGGCCTTCGTGGGATGTTCTCGTCTGTGCTAGTCCAGCTTGGTCATCAATCTGACTCGTACTGTGACATTCTTTCCAAATTATACTCAGAACACGACGATGGTTCTAAGGATCCCAGTGATGATGCACTCATCCACTGTTTGAAGTGCTTATTGGAACTTCCAAGACAATTCCCGATGTTCCTCATTGTGGACGCCTTGGACGAATGCCCGAACACACCGGCTCTGTGTTCTCCCCGCGAGGAAGTCCTCATTCTCCTCAAGGATCTTATCGACTCAAAACTCCCAAATTTGCGTCTATGCATCACTAGCCGACCCGAGGTCGACATCAAGGCTATCCTCGAGCCTCTGACTTTCCGGTCCATTTCCTTACACGACGAACATGGACACGAAGGGGACATCAGGAACTATATTGAGTTGATCGTTAATGAGAACACCAAAATGCAACAGTGGTGTTCGGAGCATAAGCAACTTGTGATCGAACGCCTGACAGAAAGAGCGAATGGGATGTAAGAGATTTGTCCCTTATTTCTTCGCGATTCTCACCGTGTCGCTCTTGTAGGTTCCAATGGGTGTGTTGC
>Ga0307510_10004742_pt1 | contig 16086 bp, 7 predicted proteins | sample 12_EM_MG_FD_207224 | JGI IMG/M metagenome (GOLD analysis project Ga0307510, IMG submission 207224) | Populus trichocarpa ectomycorrhiza microbial communities from riparian zone in the Pacific Northwest, United States - 12_EM | ecosystem: Host-associated > Plants > Roots > Unclassified | place...
ACGTACCGATGGATCCCCTCTGTCTGCCTATGCGGCTCAGAACTGGTTCATTCATACACGATTCGGGAATGTTGCGACACGGCCCCAAGTCCAACGTCTTGTGAAAGATCTATTTGACGCAAATAAGTCACACTTTCGGGGGTGGATTCGCTTGCATGATATGGGCATGGAGGGGGAACAAACCGAGCGCAATAACATGGATCGCCTAGTGTGGCAGCCGACCGTAACCCCCTTATACTACGCGGTGTTATGCCAACTCCCCAGCTTGGTAAAATACCTCATTGAAGAACGGCCAAAAGATATTAATGTCAAAGGCGGTTCTCACGGGACGGCGCTACATGCGGCATTGCATAAAGACCTTACGATCGCGGAATTTCTCCTCGAGCATGGAGCCGATGTGGACGCTAGAGGCAAATCCAACTGGCGTCCACTGGAGAAGATGCTGGATGACGACCACATCGAGGCTTTGCGGTTATTGATCATGCACAAGGCTAACGTCAACGCCATAGATCAGTGCGGGTGGACACCCTTGCGCAGAGCGTCGGCCAACGGACAACTCCAAGTCGTCCGCTTGCTACTCCAGAACGGAGCGGAGGTCAAAGCAGCGGACGCTCTCGGCTGGACTGCGTTGCACCTCGCGTCGTTCAACGGACACGTCGAGGTCACGCAGCTCCTCCTCGAAAACGCAGCCAACGTGAACGCACTGACCAAGGGCGATTTTACGCCGCTGTACGTCGCGTCGTCGAGGGGTCTCATCGACGTCGTACAGATTTTACTTCGGTTCGGGGCGGACGTCCGTTTGCGCGGTACCGGAAACCAGAGTCCACTGCGAGTGGCGTTCACACAAGAACACTACAAGGTTGCAAAGCTACTGGCAGGGAATAGCGAGGGGTGGTAGCGGGCCTTCATGTACATGCCTGAGAACATCTCCGAGCGTTACAATGTATTACGAAAGCCATTCATACCGTCGCCCGTAATTAATGTTCCAGTTGTTGGCGTCGTCTCCACCTATCATGTATTTGTAGTTGTAATTGTGCTCTCGCGCCTCATGTCCTTCACGTGTTTCGCTTCATATGATTCTCCCCTATAACACCATATCACTATCCCCCATCCTAAACGTTCCGCACATTCTATGATGATGCTCAAAGTTGTTGTTCGATGAGAACTAGCATAGTCCTTTAATCAAATCACTGGCTTTCTGGTCTTCCGAAACCCCCTTTTTCGTTCTACTTCTAGTCCCATGGGCGTTATGATATGGACCGCCGCGGTAATACGGCACGCAGTATAGACCTCTTTCGTCGTATCCCAGCAGCTGTAGGCCTGGGCTTTTTGCCTATCACCTTACTCAATCTTTCTTCATCTAGCCTGTAGGCCTGTAGGACTGCCAAGTATGGTCACCACGGCATCTAGGGGTGCCTCCTCTCCCCTGACCATCCCCAACCTACGACCAAGCCTTCGATCGCAAGAACGGTGACATTCACGACACCGTGATGCCAACAGAGCCGGCCGCTGTAGCTCGTGAGAATACATGCGCGGCGTCTCGGTCGTCCTTTGTGACGCACACGATTTTCAAGTTATACGACCGGCCGCCGCCGCCGTGAGGGGAGTGAAATTTTTGTGACTTCACAAGTCGAGTTCCTTTCATGCCTCGCGCAAATTCTAGCCCAATTCCAGAAGCACGGCATGCCGCCCACGAGTTACATGCCAGCTTGAGCGCAGTGCATTGTCGTTTTCGGGGTTGTGCCAGTGGACCCACGCTACTACTAGTAGCAGGCCGCGGAAATTAATATGTGGGCTTACATCCAACTTGGAAGCTGAGTTGGTGCGGCCGTTACTAGTCGTGTACGGACAGTATAGGACACTGGCATGGAGCCAATGTTAGGCCCGATCGAGACCGGCGATCACTGCCTTCCGAGCCATCATGTTCAGTTGCAACCACGTTCAGTCACCGATTGAACTAGTAGACGCTGTGTGATCGTTCATGGCACGGTGCAGTACTAGTGCACAGCACTCCAACGATCACAATATTTAGCGCCTGTAACGGCCAAAAAAAAATCATGGTGTTCGTAAATAAATTAGCGGACGTCGAGTGCGAACTTGAAGGGCCATCTTGGTGGCACCATGCTGCACTTCATTCTGTTGGACATTGATTGGCTCTGCAAAATAGTATAGCCTTTCATGGCCACGTTTGCTACGGTTCTGAGTACTAGAACGCGCACCGTCCAGTGCTTCCCGATTAATATCAACCCGCGACCCAGCCCTTCCATCCTTCGGCGTTTCCATTAGCGCTGTCTTTCAATTCTCACTAAACTGCCAGTGGTCCATACCAAAAAAAAAAACGCAGCTGATCTTGTGATGAGCCGTCCATAATGTCAAAGTCCGAGTCTGAGGAAGATTCCATCCGGGATTCCTCCCGCTCCGAGAGTCCGAGTCCACGGTGCTAAACTTTGCCCAGTCTTTACTGAGTTCTGCCAGTGGTCAATCAATTGAAGGGCAGCATCAGATCGCGCAGCGTAGTATTCTGTCGCGCAATTACTAGTACCAAACGCTCACTATCGTAGTTCAACCCCTTCAAGCCTCATCGGATGTGACCGGGGAGAACCATTAGTTCGATTTACGGTACGACCCCCGCAGAAAACCCGAAGAAACCAAAAAAAAAGGAAACACGGCAGTCTACGAATGCCCCCTACTCAAACTAGGAACTAAATGCAGAAGGGGTATTAAAACTCTATGACAACGACATCTATGTGATCAGGGCTCCGGAATGGCTGGTTTCTGTAAAATAATGTACTGAACCGTGCGAATAGCCTGGCTGGTATACCGGAAAGCAGTGATTACGGATGGGTCCCTCCTGGACGTGATGGGGGAGCGCAGCTTGGCTACGCTCAAGGACTCGCGAATGTGAGCAAATTTTGAAATGACATCTTCAATCATGGGTCGCTTCGATGGCTCTATAGCCGTCATCGCATCCACAAGATCCTTCATAAACCCGAAGCCATTATATCTCTGAATGATCCCATAAGCGCACACGAAAAACCAACTTTTCGAACACCCTTACCTTTATAAAGCGCTCGCGAACCAGGTTCCCAAGGTGATAGATATCTGTTTGAAAAGGATTGCAGCGTCTCCGACCTTGATGCTCGGGCGCCGACTTGTCACCACCACGCAACGGGTCGTCTAGTGCATTTCGGGAGCTGTATCGGCGGGATAAACCAAAGTCAATTAGGTAGTAGCGTGGGGGTCGCTGCGTCCGGTCGAATCGCTGTAGTTTACTTTTGAAGTCTCTACTTCGGTTGATTTTGATGGGGTGAAATCCATTGGGGTACATGCCAGACGGATCGAGCATGATATTATTTGCTGTACAATCCCTGAGAAGGATACCCTCGTTAAGCAACCAAGGGTATCTAAAAGGAGCATTCGGGCATACCGGTGTGCAATATTTTGCTCGTGCATGAATTGGAGACCCTGGGCCAAGGGTTGTCAGGTCGGTGTGTACTTCTGATCAGGGAACGTGTGGGACTCACTTCGCAAATTTGTGTGAAGAAAGCGACGAACTCGCCATACGTCTGGAAACGCGGCTCGTCAAAAGGGCGGAGGAATGGCATGACAATCAATTTTTCGTCGAGGGTATCTGGGAGTTCGAAGGTATCTAGCAACGGCACGCAATGGTTGCGGGGGTGACGCCTGAGTTCTGGAGAGGAGACTGTTCGGGCGATCTCCAATTCCTGCTGTCCCCTCGCAGGAACGCTCTTAAGCATCACCTGTCTTCCGTCCAGGTGCGTTGCGTCCATCGCTGTGGGCAACTAGAGCGAGTTTAAGCATGGAGGGGCATCCGGTAGACAAATACTCACTAGGGTGGGTTGACCATCCTCTACAGTGTAAAAGTCTTTGCCTGATTTTTTCCAAGAGGGTGCCCAATCTGGGCGATACCTAGAGCGAAGACGGTATCCACGGTTCTCTAGCACCTGATAGTGGTTTCGCCACCACAGTTCGCTGTCGAAGAGTGTACCAGGTTCTCTAGTTGCATGTCCATTGGCTGTAGCGTTGGGCATGGATTTTGGGAGGTCGAAGGAGGTAGATGATGGGTGATTGTGGTAGAACTGTCAACCGTGGACCACAGGGAAGAAAACTGGAGGATAGGAGGATAGAACACGCGTAGAACGCGTGTGTTTTGATTTTTCTATATTTCCGATCATGAGACTGTTCTGTATCGTAACATAGGAAACAGACGATACGCACACAGCCGGTGAATCGGAGGGTTTTTTCGTCAGCTCCAACGGCCTCTACTCCGAGTTCGGGTCAACTCAAACCCGAGGTTTGCTTCTTTTTGGGAATGGGGTATATGCGTTTGTGATATTGGGTTAACAAAACATGGTGCCCGGTACTTTTTTACGTGAAGAGGATCGAGGTGTGTCAGTAATGATGGGCAGTAGTGCAAGTGCAAGGGAAGAGGGTATAAAACAAAACCCACCAAAGGGGGGCTTTGATCGGAGATCTTCGGCCAACCGGGGAACGATCGGCCGATCATTCAAACTCAGCCAAACCAGTGCACAATGCAATACCAAAACAAAATCACCAATTTCCCACTGCCAGCGGCTGCAGTGCTAGGACTGGCAGTGTATTGGCAGTGTTGGCCAGAAAGTTAACAAGTCAAGGAATTCGGTGCAGTACTGTATTCAAGTTGCGCCTGCGCACTTGCGAGTTAGTGCATTCGATCCGAACATGAGGTAATTCCACGTAATTGAAGTGAAGTGAAGTGCTAGTAAGCTTTGCGCCTGCTGATAATAAAACGTCAGTAGCGCGGTAGCACAATAACATGAACCTGGTGGCATGATGGACCGCCTACAATTGTGGTCGTATGTTTGATTGTTTCATGAATTCCCACACTAATGTCCGATAAAGTATTGGCCTAGAACAAACGGTTAGGACGATGCCATCATGTCATAGCGATCGAGACATACCTTACGTTGTGATATCTCGGAACTGATAATCATGTGCTGGAAGTGATCGTCATGCACCACGCATCATGGGACGAGGTACATCTGCAAGCGTGATGTAATATACGTCAATACGCATCGTATAAAAGCTACAGGTGCCTTGATGCAGGGTACATCGCAAGCATAATTACACATACAACGTGATACAACTGATTCTGCAGGAATCTGTACATAACAAACTCGTTTCGGCTTTGTCTTCGGGCATCATCCCTCACCCTCGAAACAGATTTTAATGTCAGGATTCGGAAGAGGATCCTCTTCATGCCCAGCATCCTCAGGTTGCGCCTTCCGGGTATCTGCGCGGTCCGCATGACCACTGCCGGTGGTCGAATGCGTCAGAAAAACCGCCTATGACGCAAGAGAGATGCGCAAGCGAACTCTACCTTGCATTGTGGAGGAGATCGCTCCGTATTACCTCAAGAGGATCGCCACTCTCTGCATTATCGTGATCATGAAATTCAGTGAGTAAGTTGATGTGCCATTGGTACACGTTTTTGAAGCGCTTTTCATCCCATTTGGAATCTGTGCGTATGCCATCAGTCCACTCCTCAATGCAGCACTGTATCTGATAACGGTAGGTGCCGGGTTAGCATCCAAGACACTCAGCGTGTGATCAAACCCTACCACCGTGAGTACGAGGGCCATGGCTCGAATCGGCATCGGGGAGAAATGTTCCTGGAAAGTCGTGCCGTCGTCATCCTTGTTCTTGAACCATAAGATATTAATCGCCTCTTGGATGGCGGGATGTCGATATGGGTATTGAAGGGTTTCGTTAGAGTTGTGTGCCTATGAGCACGTAGGTATCAAGGCACCGAAAATGGAGATGCGTTGGGACAAACACGATGAATGAATGCACTGTTGGATAACAGCTGCCTCGCGCGAGCGGCGTTGTCCCTTATGCTTTTGACGCTGGCGTGAAACCCATAGGAGGTCTCCACGGCTGGCCTAACCTTCTTCCTCACGTCGGCGAGGAATTCCATGCTATTAACTATGAACTATGAAATTTATATGAAGTAACAATCAAATATCTAGAGAGGAACGGGACTTGCCCAATCGGCTTTGAACGATGGGCCGAGATACGACCCTGTCCTTATGGACGCTTCGCACCACACAATGTCTGCCCATTCAGCCTTCTTGTTAGCTGTAGGGAAGGCATCCCTACAGCTAAGATAACAACGATAGAGAGGTCGAGCAACGCTGATGACGCGGGTGAGTGTGGGATCGGTGGAAGTATCGGCATTTCCCAAGCGGATCGGGTCCGAGTCGTGTTCGGGTCGATCCGTCTCGTCACCTCTCCATTGGATGTGCGCCGCATCTGTTAGGGTCTTTCAGATGCCAACGGTGAGTAAAGAAGGGCATGCGATAAGGGCTTCAAGTTACCTTTATGAAGTTAAGTGCGTGTGAAGCAGCTCGGCGATAACCTCGAGCTTGCATGATTTTCTCAATGCCCCACTTTGACCCAAGTCCCAACTTCATCTCACTCGCACTACCGGACCTCAGTAAGGCCAACTCTAAAGCGGGGGTAAGTCTCACTAGGTGATCCTGTCCTCCATGGCTGCGCGGCCGTCGGCATCGATCACGGATTCATATTCAAAGGCCAGCTTACGGGCCTCCCGTAACCGCTGATCGCCCCGGCTCTCATTGGCTGCTGGTGTCTGTCTCGCTACGGGGTCTATGAGCGTCGAAATAAAGGTCCCCGCACTAGCTACGAGGCCCGGGTCGTTAGCATTCACGACGTTAGCATTCATGACGAGGACGGTAAGGGGGGCGGCCATCAAATGGTCACCGGGTCGTGCTGGTCGTGTTCGTGTTACGTAACCGAGCGGCCATGTGTGCCACAATCATCACGATGAGACAGGATGCGACATGGGATTTAGACAGTCGAATCAGTCCTCCATTATCACTGTGTACGATCTCCCTTCTTCGCCTTCCATGCTCCAGGAAGGCACGGTCAACCGTGCGGTCACTCGAGGCCAATTTTATTGTGCAAATCGAATTTTTCATGAAGGTAGGTGGACGTTCCGAACCAAAATCTGACCAAACATCATCAAACATGGTTTTACGTGCCTGCCTACGACGTGCCCCGTCACAAGCCTGATCTATACGCACCACACAGCAGCGTCCTATTTACCTCTTCCGACATCACTGTAGCCAGTTGTGTTGACCATTGGATCTCTAAATGGCAGACCCTGTAATATTGGCCACTACAGTAGCAGGTCCTCTAGCAGGGCTTTGTACCGTAGGTACATCCGCGTTTCTTGACCTTGTTGGCTCTTATTCTTGTACATAATCCCCTTACAATTATTTACTTCTCATCCTTGTCGAAATATGATTTTCTCCGCTTCCCTGACTCCCTGTCTGACATCTCTATAAGCTATAAGCTAGTCGGATTCGGAACGTCGACGCATTCTCTCCCTAGGCCTTCGCGCTTCACTCACTCTCTCATCGTCTCGTCCTAGGGATGACCCACGTCTTCACCCGCGCTCACCAACTACGCTCTTCAACATCCCCGTGCAAGGCGTGGTCTGGCAATTCGACTCCGACCTTGCATCAGACCATTTCAGGCAATCACCTTGCGTACAGCATTGGGCGGATATGAGACTGATGAGGCGGTGCAACTGACACGCACGTCCCACCCTCTCGCCATCAGTTCCTCGTATTTAACTCATCCCCTCCTTCAAGGCCCCATTTCTTCCCTAGTTGTGATATGGCCCACCAATCGGAATCTACTCGCTTTCAAGCCCTTTTCGAGCCTGCCTTGCAGGCGTATGAGAAAAAGGCGGGTGTCTCTTTTGCACAACATCCGCTCGCCATCAAACTCCAGAGTTGCGACACTGCCGAGGCCATTACTGGCCTTTTCCAAGATCAAGCACAGGCATTCGGGCATCTCCAAGGAAGTGATAAAATCATGAAGTCTATCAAGATGACTGTATCAATCTTGTCCAAAATTTCATCCGCCGCCTCTCTTGCTGACGCCTTTGGCCTGGTATGGCAGAAGGGGCTCTTGGCATGTTTTACATCTCTGATTTTTATTTACAGACATTTCCACCTGCGAAGGCGATACAGGCTTGCCTCGTTATCTTTCTTGACGTACGTGCCGTTCTCCAGTTCATATGTAGATGGCCTGGTGACGTCCATGTGATTCAGTCGGCCAAGGGCATCATATCGAACTGCGACGCACTCGTCGACTTGCTTGAGTCGATCGAACACTTCCTAAACAGGCTCAATATCTACACACGAATCCCTCCTATGCCCGCAGTCGACGAGATAGTGGTCAAGATTTTGGTGGAGCTCATCTCCACGCTCGCTCTGGTGACAGATGAACTGAAGCAGCGACGATCAAGTGAGTACGTTCTCACCGACGTTTTACTTTGCTCAGGGCCACGCAGTCAAATTTGTCAAGAATTTTTTCAAGGAGAAGGACATCGAGGCAGTCCTCGAGAGGCTTGACCGGCTGACGCGAGACGAGGCCCAGAATACTGCAGCTCATACACTCACTATTGTCCACGGACTCGTCCAAAATATGGGGGAGTTCATGGATGGTGAGCGATAAACTCGGTTTGTAACCTGGCGTCTCTTTAATACTCTTTTCTCTAGATGGAAAAGCGTCCATTGACGGTGTCCGGGAAGACCTCAGTGGGTTTTATTTGCGGCGATGAGTTAGCTCCGGGTCTGACTTAGCGCCAGAAATCCTTCATCAAATTGCGAGCGACATGAACAAGTCGAGACGTCAGTTACACCATCATTGGCATTACTGCTCGGAAGTGCTGAGAGTATCTGGCAGGTGACGAGTTGCTGAGTAAGATTCGAAGTTGGCTGGCTCCCTCAGATCCTTGGAAAAATTACACCATCGGTCGCGAATCACGGCACAGCGAGACTGGGGCATGGTTCGTTAACAGCAGCACGCTCTCCGAATGGAAAGCATCTGGACCGAGTTCGCTACTCTGGATACACGGGAAACGTTGGTTTACCACCCATCGCTTGATCATTCGCAAAAACTGATAGGTTATTCCTTTCATAGCTGGCGCTGGCAAGAGTATACTTTGGTGCGTGATCCCTCTGGTATTCCGTCTTTATAACTTACTCTGGCGACCAGTTCCACAATCATCGAGGGGATCGAGGACATGCAAAAGTCTGGGCTGGCATCACTCGCCATATTCTACTACGACTTCAGGGAGAAAGAAAAGAAGGACCTTCGCGGGCTACTCTCCTCGACTATCTTTCAGCTTTGCAACCAATCCCATTCCTATTATACTATCCTCTCCACATTTTATTCGACATACCACGATGGTACTCGGAGCCCCAGCAACAACGAACTTATTCGGTGTTTGAAGGACTTATTGAATCTTCCAGGACAAGCTCCCGTTTATCTGATTGTGGACGCATTGGACGAATGTCCGAACACATCTCTGCCGTCCCACCGCGACCAAGTCTTAGTGCTCCTGAAAGACCTTGTCGACTCAAAACTCCCAAACCTCCGCATCTGCGTCACCAGCCGACTCGAGATCGATATCCAGCCTATCCTGGAGCCCTTAGCATTCTGTTCTGTTCCTTTACACGACGAGAGCGGACAGAAGGAAGACATTGAGAACTATATCAAGTCGATCGTCAACATGGACAGAAGGATGCAAAGATGGACATCGGTGCACAAGCAACTTGTGATTGGTGTTCTGACAGAAAGAGCAGACGGGATGTAAGGCATTTAGACTAGATTTCTTCACGGCGCTCATCCACATCTCGTAGGTTCCGATGGGTGCATTGCCAGCTAGAGTACCTGGCTGGGTGCCTCCCTGGGCGTATCCGGCATGCCCTAGGCGAATTACCATCGACGCTCGATGGGACATATGAACGCACGTTGCGAGAGATCAAAGACACAAACTGGGAATTTGCTCGACGACTGCTCCTATGCGTCGCTGTTGTTTCCCGTCCGCTCCGAATCGAAGAACTGGCAGAACTCCTTGCATTTGATTTCGAGGCGGGACAGATTCCGACATTTCACGAGGATTGGCGACTCGAAGATCCAGTAGAAGCGGTGCTGTCAACGTGTTCCACACTACTTTCCGTTGTCAACGCCCGAAAATCGCAAGTAATACAATTTTCACACTTCTCGGTCAAGGAGTTCTTGACCTCTTCCCGCTTTGCCGAAAACCACGACACGATTTCCAATCGCTATCACGTTTCTTTGACACCCGCACACACCCTTGTCGCTCGAGCATGTCTTGGAATTCTATTGCACTTGGACAAAGGTGTCACCAGAAGTACCCTGCCGAACTTTCCTCTTGCTGAATACGCTGCCAAGCATTGGTTTGAACATGGTCGTTTTGAAGGTGTGTCGCAAAATGTAGAGGGAGGAATGTCACAAATATTTGACCGGAGAAAACCACATCTCGCGGTTTGGCTCTGGATATGCGACCCAACTATTCCCTCCTGGAGACAAGACAAGTCAGAAAAAGCACCGTTGATACGTTATGGAACCCCGTTGCACTGCGCCGCGTTTTGCGGTCTACACGAAGTTGTGAAAGTCTTAGCCATCGAGTGCGCACAAGATGTAAATTCCCGGAGCTTCACTGGCGAGGAAACACCTTTGCATCTAGCTTCACGAGAGGGTCATGTGGATGTGTCCCAGCTCCTCATCGAGCACGGTGCCGACGCGGCAGCCCAGAGCGAGGACGGGTGGACCCCACTGCATTGGGCATCTGAAGGGGGCCATGTGGACCTGGCCCGGCTCCTCATCGAGCACAGCGCCGACGTGGCAGCCCAGAGCGAGGACGGGTCGACCCCGCTGCATTGGGCATCCTTACGGGGTCATGTGGACCTGACCCGGCTCCTCATCGAGCACGGCGCCGACGTGGCAGCCCAGAGCGAGGACGGGTCGACCCCGCTGCATTGGGCATCTGGCCAGGGCCATGTGGACCTGGCCCGGCTCCTCATCGAGCACGGCGCCGACGCGGCAGCCCAGAACGAGGACGGGTCGACCCCGCTGCATTGGGCATCTGGCCAGGGTCATGTGGACCTGGCCCGGCTCCTCATCGAGCACGGCGCCGACGCGGCAGCCCAGAGCAAGGACGGGTCGACCCCGCTGCATCGGGCATCTGGCCAGGGTCATGTGGACCTGGCCCGGCTCCTCATCGAGCACGGCGCCGACGCGGCAGCCCAGAGCATGGACGGGTCGACCCCGCTGCATCGGACATGCTTATGGGGCCGCGTGGACCTGGCCCGGCTCCTCATCGAGCACGGCGCCGACGCGGCAGCCCAGAGCAAGGACGGGTCGACCCCGCTGCATCGGGCATCCTTACGGGGCCATGTGGACCTGGCCCGGCTCCTCATCGAGCACCGCGCCGACGCGGCAGCCCAGAACAAGGACGGGTCGACCCCGCTGCATTGGGGATCTGATGAGGGCCATGTGGACCTGGCCCGGCTCTTCATCGAGCACCGCGCCGACGCGGCAGCCCAGTACCAGGACGGGTCGACCCCGCTGCATCGGGCATCCTTACGGGGTCGCGTGGACCTGGCCCGGTTCCGGGGTCGCGTGGACCTGGCCCGGTTCCGGGGTCGCGTGGACCTGGCCCGGTCACGGGGTCGCGTGGACCTAGCCCGGCTCCTCATCGAGCACGGCGCCGACGCAGCAGCCCAGAATGAGGACGGGTCGACCCCGCTGCATCGGGCATCTGAAGGGGGCCATGTGGACCTGGCCCGGCTCCTCATCAAGCACAGCGCCGACGTGGCAGCCCAGAGCAAGGACGGGTCGACCCCGCTGCATCGGGCATCCTTACGGGGCCATGTGGACCTGGCCCGGCTCCTCATCGAGCACGGCGCCGACGCAGCAGCCCAGAATGAGGACGGGTCGACCCCGCTGCATCGGGCATCTGAAGGGGGCCATGTGGACCTGGCCCGGCTCCTCATCAAGCACAGCGCCGACGTGGCAGCCCAGAGCAAGGACGGGTCGACCCCGCTGCATCGGGCATCCTTACGGGGCCATGTGGACCTGGCCCGGCTCCTCATCGAGCATGGCGCCGACGTGGCAGCCCAGAGCAAGGACGGGTTGACCCCGCTGCATCGGGCATCCTTACGGGGTCATGTGGACCTGGCCCGGCTCCTCATCGAGCATGGCGCCGACGTGGCAGCCCAGAGCAAGGACGGGTCGACCCCGCTGCATCGGGCATCCTTACGGGGTCATGTGGACCTGGCCCGGCTCCTCATCGAGCATGGCGCCGACGTGGCAGCCCAGAGCAAGGTCGGGTCGACCCCGCTGCATCGGGCATCTGAAGGGGGCCATGTGGACCTGGCCCGGCTCCTCATCGAGCACGGCGCCGATGCGGCAGCCCAGAACAAGGTTGGGTCGACTCCACTGCATCGGGCATCCTCACGGGGCCATGTGGACCTGGTCCGGCTCCTCATCGAGCACGGCGCCGACGTGGCAGCCCAGAGCAAGGACGGGTCGACCCCGCTGCATCGGGCATCTGAAGGGGGTCATGTGGACCTGGCCCGGATCCTCATCGAGCACGGCGCCGACGTGGCAGCCAAGGGTGAGGACGGATCGACCCCGCTGCATCGGGCATCCGAAGAGGGTCAGGTGGATCTGGCCCTCCCTGTCGAGCACGCCACTGATGCAGCAGCTCACAGCAGGAACGGGATGCCATTCCGACGCACCATGTTTGTAGCAGTGGTTCTTTGTTTAGTTTCAGTTGGGGTCATGTGGTGCATAGTACCAATGCGGAAGCCACTAATCCCATAGATTTAGCAGCTCAATCAAACAATTTCGATTGGGTTTGAACACACGACCTTGTCAAGTTGACCATTGCATTGGCCATTAGTCTACTGGGTCCCCCCTTGATACATCCAACCCAATCTATTACTTATAGCGTATGCCATGAATATCAAAATTACAAGGAGGACGCAAGTCGGTATGTGACATGGGACCAAAAGATTATGTACCGAGTATTTCCATGACAATCTCCATCAACCCCTCGTCCGTTCCAGTGGTTCCATGGCCTCAGAAAGATATGTCTATGGATTCCACATTATCCGGCGGAGATGAGATTTAGGTACTTGGGTGTAGGGGAAAGTTGGATGAAGGTGACATGTATAGCCGCGCTACTAGAGTGAGAGATAAGTCGGTTATCTACCGATGAACGCAAATATCTCGAGGCCGTCACAGACCACTACTTAGGATTCATTATACAACAGATAATAACACTGACGTGGAGACTGATCTTTTTGACGATGCTTTTTCTCCGCATTGGCTGAAATATCATCCACACCTGTGCCACACATACTACTTGACACTGTATCCGCCGACCAAAATTCGAGGCCAGTGCCTCAGGTCAAGGTTGCCTTCTAACCCCACCCTATTCACCAATTGACACCAAAAATCGACAGGCTTGCCGTGCCCCTTTTCGTTGAGCACCTCTGGGGCCACATACCCTAGACTTGCCGCAACGGACGTGAGCAGTTTCCCAGTGGAATTGAGGTATTTTGCACTGAAAGACGCATGATGCATATGAGACATGTTTTCGGTGAGAATTTTCAGGCGACGCACATGCAAAAGTCGGTGATAACCATATCTGACGATGGGTCCTTGGTGGTACGGAAAAGAATGTTCTCCGGTCTGTTCACAGGCCACGGGTTAGATCCAAAGATCCCTCCGAAGATCGGGAGGGTGAATGATAAAGAGGTGGGGAAACATACTTGAGATCCTGGTGGACGATGCCGTATCCCCAGGTTTGCATTGGCAACTGCAAGGGCGTCAGTACATGCGTTTTCAGCATATCGAATGCCAGATATGCACGTATCGCCACAGCTGCAGAAGCTTGAGCCGCAGTTCGCCGAGTTAACGGGTCTGGATGATCTGAAAGTGAGGAGAAGAGAAGAGGTGGGGAGATGTAAGCAATACGATGGACCTGGCAACTGCACGGAGTGACAGATGGAGGGACACACATCGGAGACATATTGTTGTATTGTAAGGATTGAACAAAACTGTGTAAGGAGAAGAGAGATGGGGCTTTCGGACTCAGGATATTTGGTTTTGGGTAGTGGCAGCGGCTGCTCAACTTGTCGGCGCGAAAAGAATAGGGGCCGTCTTACTGCCAAAACCGTGACCGAAATCAAACTCGACTTGCATACAAGAGTAGCTGTCTCCTGACGAGGATGAGCACTTCAATCTTCCTTGGAAACTCTCACGAGAAACCTTCTGACTTCCTTCTTTGTCCTTTCATTTCCGTCATTTCCGTCGTCCTGGAGCCTGACACGCAGCGTCTGTAGTACGACTCTGGAAAACTCAGATGTCATTTCATGTCATTTTCTCCCGTAGGGTTTGCAGTTGGCGGAGTATCTATGAAGTCCAAGGTGGGTAGTACTGGTGTCTGTGCTTCCCTTGTCCGATCTCAATGTCAGGCCACAAGCATTTATTTCGCCCATCCTTTGACACCTCGGTTTCCGGCTCTGCGTGCCCTTTTCTCCTACCCACAGGCGATGACTACGCTACTGTGTGTACCCGTCTTATCACCATTACGTGCGACAACTCGAGCCCGGTGTGCGGTCTGATGCGCGTGCAGTTGCAGAAGCACGACACCCACGCCCATCGGTTTGGCTTGGTGGTTAGTGCCGCCTAATCAGGTCTTACATTCTTACTGTAACTTTATCAATTGCCCTTGAGCACCGGTAAATCTAAAGCCAACCTGCGGGGGCTGGCCGTTGCGGCTCTGTTATGTGTTATGGTGGGCGTCGTCTGTAGGATCACATCTTCACCGCAATCACACGGGAAAGTTTAGCACACCTGTGATTTTTTATATCAACTCCAGCCTTGACGCGCCTCCCTTCCGTCGCTGCAGACAAAAATATGGTGTTCTCATCTCAGGGACAGTTATCTCTGTCACGTACATACAGTACTATGTTGTACGAAGCCGTTTGGTGTGCACAAGGACAAGGACAAGGTTAGCAGATAAGCTCATGGCACTGATTGGTGGCGGTGGCAAATTTGGTAAGGGGCTGAGACCGTTGCGGTGACGAGCTGAGCTTCTGAGAGCGGCTCTCGTTGGCCTGGCTTGCTTGCTTTCACGCCTTTTCTCTTTCCCTTACCACTTCTGCACCTGGTAAATCATCACCACCTGCGCGTCTACATCCTCCATTTTCTACTTGACCGAAGAAACCACCTATAAGTCGAGAGAAAGCATAGTCACCGATCCGATTCGGATATATCAGCTCAACGACAACGAGATGTTCTCGCTCGTCCCCCAAAAGGTCATGGCACAACCGCCGTAAGAGAACAAGAAAAAGCAGTGCGGGATCCGCGACGTCCTCGGGACTGGCTCGTTTGGAAAAGTCATGGTACATGTGAGAGCTTCTTGAGTGTATACACTCTAAAACGATACTGTAAATATATCACAAACCCCACATCATGGTCATTGCATTGGCAGCGCGCGACATGGCACGTACCACCAGAACACTAGACCCTCGCTGAGCGCCGCGCTGCTGGCCCATCCACCTCCTTCGCACGCCAAATCCCTCCGCCCCGACGGCGCCTGAGGACGTCACGCGCGAGGTCGCACTCAAGGCCATTCCGAAGAAGGGGAATGAGGAGAGCGTGTGGAGTGAGATGCAGGTGCTCCAGGGTCTCCATCATCTCAATATCTTGGGTCCCATTTCCTCACCCCCTAATTCTCCATGGTGCGCCTGCGCGCGCGTCCTCATTTGTCTCCTAACATTTTTTGTCGTTTCTCTGTAGGTCAAATTCTACGAATGGTTCGAGTCTCGGACAAGACACTACCTCGCTTTCGGGCTCGCTGTCGGCGGCGAGCTCTTTGGGGGCCTCAGTCAGCGCGGCTACTTGTCGGAACGAGATGCCGTAGCAGGGCTTCGGTACGTTGATCGTTCTTCACCCGGTGATAGCAACGAGGGATTGATGCGTTTCGTTTTCTCCCTGGTTCCGTCTTACCTGCAGGATCACAAATTCCACATGACCACCTTTTTTTTTTTTTTTTTTTTTTTTTTTTGAATCCATTACTGTGCGCCTCGGGGAGCGGTGCCCCATGTAGCACTTCTAGATAAATTTACATGCTGCTCTGTGTATGTATGTACGAGGGTCCTAACA